>WFLX010011870.1_pt1 | contig 15018 bp, 12 predicted proteins | sample 4967041 | NCBI WGS metagenome assembly WFLX01 (sample SAMN12857096, study PRJNA449069) | gut metagenome | isolation source: stool from male and female vole | host: Microtus ochrogaster | place: USA:Florida | collected 2017
GAGAAGATTATGGAGAACTTGCTCAGGAGATCAGGGATTTCCTGATCCGGAAGATCAGCGTGACGGGAGGGCATCTGGGCTCCAATCTGGGAGCGGTGGAGCTNACCATGGCGCTNCATNTGNCNCTGAATCTGCCGGAGGATAAGATTATCTGGGATGTGGGGCATCAGTCCTACACCCATAAGCTTCTGAGCGGTCGAAAGGACGGATTCGATTGTCTGCGCCAATTTCATGGCATGAGCGGATTTCCCAAACGTAAAGAGAGCAATTTTGACGCCTTTGACACAGGACACAGTTCCACTTCCATTTCCGCAGGGCTGGGGCTTGTGAAGGCAAGAGATATCAAGGAGGAAAACAATACAGTAGTTTCCGTAATCGGCGACGGTTCCCTCACAGGGGGAATGGCTTATGAGGCGCTCAACAATGCATCAAAGCTGGAAACTAATTTTATTATTATTTTAAACGACAATAATATGTCCATCTCCGAGAATGTGGGTGGGATGTCCAAATACCTGAATAATATCCGCACTGCCAGCAGTTATCTGGACTTAAAAGGCGGTGTGTACAATGCCTTAAAGGGAACGCCCAGAGGGGACAATATGGTCAACCGCATCCGTAAGGTTAAGAGCANTTTTAAGCAGCTNGTGANACCGGGGATGTTTTTTGAGGATATGGGAATCACTTATCTGGGACCTGTGGACGGGCACAATATTGAAGAACTGACCAAATTATTGCAGGTGGCAAAGAGGGTCAAGGGGGCAGTGTTGATTCACGCCATGACCCACAAGGGAAAGGGCTATGGACCTGCAGAGCGTCATCCTGCCAGATTCCATGGGGCAGAACCCTTTGACATTGAGACGGGGCTTCCTTCCCATCCCAGGACGGTGGCAAATTACACGGATATTTTTTCCACTGTGATGTGCAAGTTAGGACAGCGTGACGAAAGAATTGTGGCAATCACGGCGGCGATGCCTGACGGAACAGGGCTGAGACGCTTTCGCAATATGTATCCGGAAAGGTTTTTTGATGTGGGAATTGCGGAAGAGCATGCCGTTACCTTTGCAGCAGGGCTTGCGGCGGGAGGACTGAAACCCATTGTAGCGGTGTATTCTTCCTTTTTACAGAGGGCGTACGACCAGATTCTGCACGATGTATGCATTCAGAATCTTCCGGTGATATTCGCCATAGACAGGGCAGGACTTGTGGGAAGCGATGGGGAGACCCATCAGGGTATCTTTGATTTTACATATCTTTCGGGGATTCCCAATATGCATATCTGTGCCCCCAAGAATAAGTGGGAATTGTCCGATATGCTGAAATTTGCGGTAAAATTGGAAGCGCCCATCGCCATCAGGTATCCTAGGGGGAATGCCTATGCAGGTTTAAAGGAGCATCGGGCGCCCGTTGAACTTGGCAGGGCGGAGTGGATTTACAGGGAGAAGGAAATTGCCCTGTTCGCAGTAGGCAGCATGGTAAAGACGGCGGAGGCTGTCAGGGACGGTTTAAAGGAGAAGGGCTATGAGGTAAGTCTTGTCAATGGCCGATTTATAAAGCCGATTGACGAAGAAGCGGTTTTGGAGGCTTGTGAACAGCATGAATTAATCGTAACTATGGAGGAAAACGTGGCAAGCGGAGGCTTTGGAGAGAAAGTCTTAGACTGCATGAACCGCCATGGGAAAAAGAATAAAATTTTGAATATCAACATTCCCGATGCCTATGTGGAACATGGTAATGTGGAGCTTCTAAAGCAGGAAATAAAGATTGATGCAGACAGTGTTATTGGGCGTATTTTGGAGATTTTGGCATGAAGGAACGGTTGGATGTCATTTTGGTAGAAAGAGGATATGCTCCTTCCAGAGAAAAAGCAAAGGCCATTATTATGTCCGGAAATGTGTATGTGAATGGACAGAAAGAAGATAAGGCAGGCACTAGTTTTGATATAGATAAAATCAAACAGCTGGAGGTAAGAGGAAGTACATTAAAGTATGTAAGCCGCGGAGGACTGAAGCTGGAGAAAGCAATGGAGGTATGGCAGATGAATCTGCAGGGCTGTATCTGTATGGATATAGGCGCCTCCACAGGAGGTTTTACGGATTGTATGCTGCAAAATGATGCAGCCAAGGTCTATGCCGTGGATGTGGGACATGGACAGCTTGCGTGGAAGCTTAGAAACGATGAGAGAGTCGTCTGCATGGAACAGACGAATTTCAGATATTTGACCAGAGAAGAGATAGCAGATGATTTGGATTTTGCCAGCGTGGATGTTTCTTTTATTTCGTTGACTAAGATTTTAATTCCTGCCCGAAATCTGTTAAGGGAGGAAGGGCAGATAGTGTGCCTGATTAAGCCTCAGTTTGAGGCAGGCAGAGAAAAAGTAGGAAAAAACGGTGTGGTGAGGGATATGAAAGTCCATGAAGAGGTTATTCACAAGGTGATTGACTTTGCTGACAGCATCGGATTTGAGGTACTTCATCTGGATTATTCACCCATAAAGGGACCGGAGGGAAATATTGAATATTTGCTGCACATCAAAAAGAGAAGGGATTTGCCGGAGGAAGAGTTAAGTTTGACGGAACATGAGGCGGAGATGCAGCTTAAGCAGATTGTAGAAGAAAAAAGCGGACTTTCTTATAGGGATGATTGGGAGCAAATGATAGAAACAACTGTAAAAAATTCTCATACGTTAAATACAGGGAAGGGAGAAGGTATATGAGACATTTTTTGATTTATTCCAACAAGTACAAAGACAAAAATCTGAGTGTTACAAATCGTGTGGTCAGTCATCTGGAGAGGAAAGGCGGGAAGGTAACCTTAAAGGTGAAGGAAGCCGATTGGAAGGCTGAAACCTGCGAGGAGAGTGAGGAAGCGAAGAATATTCCGCAGGATGTGGACTGTATTTTGGTGCTGGGCGGAGACGGTACAGTACTTCAGGCAGCGAGAGAGACCAAGAAATTACATATCCCCATTATCGGCGTGAATCTTGGCACTTTAGGCTATATGACGGAAATTGAGCCGGAGGATTTAGAAGAAGCGTTGGACAGACTGATGGCAGGGAACTATGAGCAGGAAAGCCGCATGATGTTAAACGGCAAAGTGTTTTTTGAAGACAGGACGGAGGATGAGGGCTGGGCATTGAATGATATTGTCATTTCCAGAAGCGGCTCCCTGCAGATTATCCATTTTAATATTTATGTCAATGGGCAGTTTCTGCATGATTACAAGGCGGACGGTATGATTGTCACCACTCCCACCGGTTCTACGGGCTATAATCTGTCCGCAGGCGGACCTTTGGTGGAGCCCAGAGCGAGAATCCTTACCATGACTCCCATCTGTCCTCATTCTTTAAACCAGAGGAGCATTATTCTGTCCCCCGAGGATGTGATAGAAATAGAGATTCCGCCCATTAGGGGAACGATGTCTCAGGATGTGGAGGCAAACTTTGACGGGAGCCATAAGATTGCCATGCGCACAGGAGACCGTATCCGCATTGTGCAGTCGGAGAAGACCACAGAATTTTTGCAGTTGAATCAGGTAAGCTTCTTGGAGGTACTGAACCGGAAGATGAAAGAATGGTAGTGTGAGAAGAATTTTTGGGGAAAAAGGCATGAAGAAACTCAGGCAGCAGAAAATTATTGAAATTATTGAAACTTGTCAGGTGGAGACTCAGGAAGATTTGGTGGAGCGCTTAAAGAAGGAGGGCTTTAATGTGACTCAGGCCACCGTATCCAGAGATATCAGAGAGCTTAAGCTTTCCAAGGTTTCCGTGGGTGAAGACAGGCAGAAATATGTTGTTCTGAAGCAGGATGACCGTTTTTTGGAGGACAGATACAGCAGGGCGCTGCGAGACGGATTTTCTTCCATGGATATGGCGCAGAATATTCTGGTGATAAAAACCGTATCGGGAATGGCAATGGCGGCAGCGGCAGCCATTGACGCTTTGAAATTTCCGGAGGTGGTGGGCTGCATTGCCGGGGACGACACTATTATGGTGGCGGTGCGCACGGTGGAAGAAACCAAAAAGCTGATGGATAAAATTCATGCAATGATTGAGAAATGAAATGATTTAAGCAATGTCTACAATTATGTACCGTAAAATCAGGCTGTCCGGGCAGACAGCGGCACAGATATCGGAGAAGGTACATAAGGAGAGAAAATATGTTACAAAGTCTAAGAGTAAAGAATCTGGCATTGATGGAGGAAACGGAGGTGGAGTTCGGCTCCGGTCTCAATATTTTGACAGGAGAAACCGGTGCGGGGAAATCACTGCTCATTGGCTCCGTGAATCTGGCGCTAGGAGGCAAATTTGAAAAGGAAATGCTGCGGCAGGGCGCAGAAAGCGCTTATGTGGAGCTGATATTTTCTGATAAAAGCGAGAAGGTGTCAGAAAAATTAAAAAGTATGGAGCTTTCAGAGGAAGAGGACGGAACCGTTATTATCAGCCGAAAGCTGCAGGCAGGAAAGAGCATCTGCAAAATCAACGGAGAGACGGTTACGGCGAAGCAGGTAAAGGAGTTGGCGGAGGCGCTGATTGACATTCACGGTCAGCATGAGCATCAGTCGCTTTTACACAAAAAGAAGCACATGGAGATTTTGGATGCTTACTGTGGGGACCCTGCAGAAAAGGCACAGGAGGCAGTGGTAAAGCTTTGGAGCCGCAGCAGGGAACTAAGACGCACCCTTGAGGAAGAATCCATGGATGAAGCTTCAAAGGAAAAGGAACAATCTCTTGCGGAGTTTGAGTACAGAGAGATTGCGGAGGCGCAGCTGGTATCCGGAGAGGATGAAAAGCTGGAGAAACAGTACCGCATTATGGCAAACAGCAGAAAGATTATGGAAGCTCTTTCAGAGAGCTATCAATATACGGGAAGCGACGCCCAGAGCGGCGCAAGCAGCGCCTTAAGCCATGCCCTGCGGGCCTTAAGGAGCGTTTCCGCCTATGATGAAAAGCTGGAAGAATTGGAAAGACAGCTCACGGAGGCGGATAATCTTCTGGCGGATTACAATCGGGATGTGGCGGATTATATGGAAAGCTGTGAGTTTGACGGGGAAGATTTTGAACGCACGGAAGAAAGACTGAATACGATTAATCGTTTAAAGGGAAAATATGGAAATACCATAGAAGAGGTTCTGGCTTACGGAGAGTCCAGACAGCAGCTTTTAGAGAAGCTCTCTGATTATGAGGCATATATTGACAAACTCAATGCACAGCTTGAAGAGGCGGAGAAGGAGTTGGAGGCGGCGTGCGAAAAACTGTCAGAAATCAGACGAAAGAACGCGGAGAAACTTACGATTTTATTAAAAGAGGCATTGGTCAATTTAAATTTTCTTACAGTGGAATTTGAGATTGCCGTGAGACCGGGGCAGCAGATTACTCAAAACGGTTATGATGAGGTGGAATTTTTAATTTCCACCAACCCCGGAGAGGCGCTAAAGCCCTTAAGCCAAGTGGCAAGCGGAGGTGAACTTTCCCGCGTCATGCTTGCCATAAAAACCGTTCTCTCAGGTAAGGATAGTATAGACACTTTGATTTTTGACGAGATTGACGCAGGCATCAGCGGCCGCACCGCATGGCGGGTATCGGAGCAGTTAAGCAGAGTGGCAGGAGCCCATCAGGTCATCTGCATCACCCATCTGCCTCAGATTGCGGCAATGGCGGATACCCATTTTGTGATTGAAAAGAGCAGTACGGACGACAGTACCATCACGGATATTTATCAAGTGGAAGGAGAGGAAAGTCTTGCGGAGCTTGCCAGACTTTTGGGAAGCGATGCGCTTACGGAGGCAGCCCTTGAAAACGCGAGAGAAATGCATAATCAGGCGGTTGCATATAAACAGGAGGAGAAATCTCGCTATGAGAAGTTACCTGTCAAAAAATGAAAAGAGAAGCCTTATTCTGGCAGTTTGTGTCCTACAGATTCTTCTATTGACAGGCTGCGGACGGCGATGGTATTGATGAATTCAGTTAAAATGCCAAAACCTTTCAAAATATTTTGATTTTCCCATAATTAAAAATAAGAAAATGCTACATACTAGAATCCGTAGGAAGAATTTTAGTATATGGCATTTTTTGTTTGGTCAGGCATAAGAAAGAGACTTGCAATTATCATGCCAATTTGAAATATATAAGGAAAGAATGAGGAAGCTGTATGGGAATCTGGGAAGACAGGAAAAAGGAAGGTCAAAAAGGCAGTATTGGAGATGATATAAAGAAACAGTCCGGTGAGGATGCCGTTATTTTTATTGCCAATTGGAAACGGCAGATGAGAAAATACCGCATTTACAGGGCATGTCTGTGCGGTATCCTTGCTGTGGCATGTGTGCTGCTTGCGAGCATGGGCTATTATTCTTTGGACCGCAGCATACCCTCCTATATTTATATGAGGGCGGGGGAAGAGCAGGAGTTAAATTTAAAAGTACCGGCAAAAGCAGAAGTTATAGGAGTCAGTGTCCAGGGGGAAAGTAATGTTCCAAAAGATGCCGTGACCATTGATTTAAATCGTCCTGTTACCCTGCGTATGGGAGAGGAAGATAAATATCAGTTACAGGTAAAGCTTTTTGGGATTGTGCCCTTTAAGCAGATGGAAATTCAGGTGGTTGAGGATGAGGAACTGATACCTGTGGGTATACCTGTAGGGATTTATATGAAGACAGACGGCATTTTGGTCATCGGCGTTGGAGAGTTTGCCGGACAGGATGGCGTACAGAATTCTCCGGCAAAGTACATTTTAAAATCGGGTGACTATATCAGAAAAATAGACGGAGTCCGCGTCACAGAAAAAGAGGAATTTATCAAGAAGATTAAGGATAGCGGCGGCAAGGAAGTGATACTGACCGTGGAAAGGGACGGAGAGCTGATAGAGCAGAAAGTCACCCCGGCAAAAGACCAAAACGGCGTCTATAAAATCGGAGTCTGGATAAGAGATAATGCGCAGGGCGTGGGCACTATGACCTATATGGACAGTCAGGGAAATTTCGGGGCGTTGGGTCATGGCATCAACGATTTGGACACTAGTACATTGATGAATATTCATGACGGAACCCTGTATCAAACGGAGATTGTATCCCTGCGCAGAGGGGTAGCGGGTAATCCGGGAGAAATGACAGGCAGAATTATTTATTCGGACGAGAGGATTTTGGGAGATATCACAGGAAACAGTATTAAGGGAATTTATGGGAACTGTAATCAAAAAGGCAAAAAGCTGGCTGTCAATGAAGCGCTGCCCATTGGATTCAAACAAGAGATTGAAAAAGGCGCAGCCCAAATCCTCTGTACGATAAACGGAGATACAAAATATTATGATATAGAAATTACGGCAATTCATTTGGATCATGACAATGTCAACAGGGGAATTGAACTGACGGTGACAGACCCGGAGCTTTTGGAGCTNACCGNAGGAATCATTCANGGTANGTCNGGCAGTCNCATTATACAGAANGNTAAATTCATAGGGGCCGTCNCTCATGTGTTGGTGCAGGACCCCACCAGAGGGTATGGGATTTTTATTGAAGAGATGATTAGACCGTAAAGAGCAGGAGATTAAGCAGTCTGTAAAATGCAGGCTGCTTTTTGGTGATAATTATTAAAATCTGGTATCAAAATAGCACTTTTTATTAAGACATATATATCTAAACTTGCTATAATAGTTAGGAGTGCAAGGAGGATATACAATGAAAGACCAAAAAGAAGTTGTAAAAAAAGTCATAGATTACATTGAGAGAAATTTAGAGAAAGAAATCAACTTAGATAATATATCAAAAAATATTGGTTATTCCAAATTTCATCTTAATCGTATTTTTACAGAGCATACAGGGATTACCATTTATAAATATTTACAAAACCGTAGGCTTACTGTTGCTGCTGAAAAGCTGGTTAAGACAGATAAAAAGATAATTCAAATTGCCTATGAAGCAGGATACGATACGCAACAATCATTTTCATTTGCCTTTAAACAAGTATATCTATATCCACCTAAAATTTATAGGGATATTGGAGTCTTTATGCCAAAACAAAACAGAATTTCCATGTGCTATTCTTGTATTCCTAAATACTATAAATTTATTGCAGAAATTAAGGAGATTGCGGCATGAGTACGATTCCTTATGTTGTTGAACAAACTAGCCGTGGAGAAAGAAGCTATGATATTTTTTCACGGTTACTATCCGATAGAATTTNTTTTTTTAGGAGAAGAAGTCAGTGATACTTCCGCTAGTTTAATCATAGCACAAATGCTTTTTTTAGAAGCACAAGACCCTGATAAAGATATCCAATTATATATTANNAGTCNTGGTGGNTCTGTAACAGCCGGATTTGCAATTTATGACACTATGCAATATATCAAATGTGATGTTTCAACGATATGTGTAGGACTTGCAGCGAGTTTTGGAGCATTTTTGTTAGCGGGCGGCGCACATGGAAAACGTATGGCATTAGCCAATTCTGAAATCATGATACATCAGCCAGCTATACATGGTAATGGTATTCAAGGGCAAGCTAGTGATATACGAATAATGTCGGACCATATACAAAAAAACAAGCAAAGATTAAATCGCATTTTGGCAGAGAATACAGGGCGTAACATTAAGGAAATTGAAAGAGATACGGACAGAGATAATTTTATGAGTGCAGATGAAGCATTAGAATATGGTTTAATTGATTCTGTTATCTCAAAAAGACAATGAAACACAAATAAAAAATGATACAGAATATAGGACAGGAGAAGAAAGTTCACATAGTAAACTTCCTTCTCCTGTGTAAATCAAAGCTTTCCACGAATTAGAAACAGTTCACAAAGTAAACTATTTCTATTTCTTGTTGATAGCCGCCCGCTTTCTAAGGGTGGGGTCAAGAATCTTTTTGCGGATGCGGAGATTGGTGGGAGTGACCTCCAACAACTCGTCCGTGTCGATAAAATCAAGGGCCTGTTCCAGAGACAGAATCTTGGGCGGTGTCAGTCTCAGNGCTTCGTCAGCGCTGGAAGAGCGGNTGTTGGNNAACTGCTTCTNCTTGCAGACATTGATTTCGATATCTTCNGCTTTGCCGGTNTGGCCTANCACCATGNCGGAGTACACTTTTTCGCCGGGACCGATGAAAAGGATTCCCCGCTCCTGTGCATTGAAAAGTCCATAGGTGATGGATTCCCCTGCCTCAAAGGCAATCAGGGAGCCCTGTTTGCGGTATTGAATATCGCCTTTGTAAGGAGCGTAATCGTCAAAGACCGTATTTAAAATGCCGTTTCCCTTAGTGTCTGTCAGAAACTCTCCCCGATAGCCAATCAGGCCTCTGGCGGGAATGGAGAACTCCAGACGGGTGTATGTGCCGCCGGAGATATTTTCCATATTGCGCAGTTCTCCCTTTCTCTGTCCCAGCTTTTCAATAACGGCGCCGGTAAACTCGTTTGGCACATCAATATAGGCAAGCTCCATAGGTTCCGTTTTTTTCCCGTCTTCATCGGTATGATAGAGTACTTCCGCTTTACTTACTGCAAATTCAAAGCCTTCCCGGCGCATATTTTCGATTAATACGGACAGATGCAGCTCGCCCCTGCCGGACACCTTAAAGCGATCGGGAGAGTCTGTTTCCTCCACCCTTAAGGATACATCCGTGTTCAATTCCCTAAAGAGCCTGTCCCTGATATGGCGGCTGGTAACATATTTGCCTTCCAGACCGGCTAAGGGAGAGTCATTTACCATAAATTCCATGGAAATGGTGGGTTCGCTGATTTTCTGGAAAGGAATGGGTACGATATTTTCGGGGGAGCAGAGGGTATCTCCGATGTGGATATCCGCTATGCCGGAAATTGCAACAATGGAACCGATGCCGGCTTCCTTTATNTCCACTTTGTTNAAACNNTCAAATTCNTANANTTTGCTGACCTTNNCCTTGNNCTGCTTATTCGGTTCATGNTGNTTACAGATNACTACTTCCTGATTTACCTTGATGATGCCGTTGTCCACCTTGCCGACACCGATGCGTCCCACATATTCGTTATAGTCAATGGTGCTGATAAGCACCTGTGTACCTGCCTCAGGGTCTCCCTCCGGCGCAGGGATATAGTTCACAATGGTTTCAAACAGAGGTTCCATGTCGGTTCCGGGCCGGTCAGCTTCCAGAGAAGCGGTACCAGTCTTGGCGGATGCAAAGACAAAGGGGCAGTCCAATTGAGAGTCATCGGCATCCAGCTCAAGGAACAGCTCCAGCACCTCATCCACCACCTCGTTTGGTCTTGCTTCGGGACGGTCGATTTTGTTGATACATACGATGACAGGCAGTTTCAGTTCCAAGGCTTTTCTCAGAACGAACTTGGTCTGGGGCATGGCGCCCTCAAAGGCATCCACCACCAGAATCACGCCATTTACCATTTTCAGCACCCGCTCTACCTCGCCGCCGAAATCAGCGTGTCCTGGGGTGTCAATAATGTTGATTTTGGTGTTCTTATAGGTTACAGCAGTATTTTTAGACAAAATGGTAATGCCCCGCTCCCTCTCAATGTCGTTGGAGTCCATAACCCGCTCCGCTACTTCCTGCCCGGCGCGGAATACCCCGCTTTGTTTTAACAGTTCATCCACCAGAGTGGTTTTGCCGTGGTCAACATGGGCGATAATTGCAACATTTCTGATATCTTCTCTTGTCTGCTTCATAAACATCCTCATTTCTATATTTCTGTACATCACAAGTTCTGCTTGTGATACTGCACAAACTTTTCTATCCATGCAGATTTTGTCGATTAATTTTTTATACAAAACACTCAAACTGTTACAGTATAGCACTATTTTTTGCAGGGTGCAAGCAAAAAAGAGCGTATTAAAAGAGTGTATTTAATGAGTCAGAAAAAGCGTGGAAAAGTCAGAAAAACATCGAAAAACGGTCAAAGTGTGCGGAAATTGGCGGTTTGCGCGATGAAATTTGGTACTATTTTTGGCGAAAATATAGTATAAATAGTAGTGCATTACAAGTTATTTACCGGAAAAAATCTTAAAGTGTAAGAAGGGAGAACAAGAATGACAGATAAGGTAATTGAAAACAATCAGGTAACGGTTATGGGAGAGGTAGTAAGTGAATTTTCCTTTAGCCACGAAATTTTTGGGGAAGGATTCTATATGGTGGATGTGCGGGTAAAGCGGCTGAGCGAAAGCTATGATATCATTCCGGTGATGGTATCGGAGCGGCTTATGGATGTATCCGCTGATTATATAGGGATGTTGATTTGTGTAAACGGCCAGTTTCGTTCCTACAATCGTCATGAGGAGAGGAAGAACAGGCTGGTTTTATCGGTTTTTGCGAGAGAATTGGAATTTATAGAGGAGCTGGAGGAAAGCTCCAAGACCAATCAGATTTTTCTGGACGGCTATATCTGCAAGGAGCCCATATACCGGAAAACGCCCCTTGGCAGGGAAATTGCGGATTTGCTTCTGGCAGTGAACCGTCCTTATGGGAAATCGGATTACATACCCTGCATCTGTTGGGGGCGTAATGCACGCTATGCCAACAATTTCAAAGTGGGAGAGCGCTGCGCCGTGTGGGGCAGGATCCAGAGCCGGGAATACATGAAAAAGCTGGATGAGGAACATGTGGAAAAGCGCGTGGCCTTTGAGGTGTCCGTAAGTAAATTGGAAATCGTCAGTGAAGGAATGGAAAGTTGCCAAAATATGGAAGATGTGTTATAATGATTCCATTGTATGCAGTACAAGAGGTAGCTTATGGAAAAAGGAATGATTTACATTTATACCGGGGACGGCAGAGGAAAATCGCCTGCCGCTTTGNGTAGAGCTGTTCAGGCAGCCATTGAAGGCAAAAGAGTGGTAATTATACAGTTTTTAAAAGGAAAAGGTTTGGGGGATTCCGATTTTCTGCGGAGAATGGAGCCGGAAATCAAGGTGTTCCACTTTGAAAAATCGGATGAGACTTTTGAAGAACTGTCTGAGGAAAAGAAGCAGGATGAAATCATAAATATCAAAAATGGAATCGGTTTTGCCAAAAAAGTACTTGCAACCGGAGAATGCGATCTTTTGATTCTGGACGAAGTATTGGGGCTTGTGGAAAATGACATTATTTCAGTGGAAGATTTGAAGTCCATATTGGAATGCCGCAATGAGACCAGCGTGATTCTGACGGGCATTCATTTAAAGGATGAAATCTGCATATTGGCGGATGAAGTTTCAAAAATTGAGACGGTAAAGTTTAAAGTGTGGGAATAAACTCATTGACAGACCCGTTGTAAGATGTTATGATACAACTAAATAAAGAAGATAGAGGTTGCGTGTTTCAAGAGTATTTTTTCGGATGCGGCAGACGNAGATGAGGGNAAAAGAAAGGGGAAGACGCCGAAAGAGGNGATAATCTGCAAATTTNTTCTTGGGCATAGGGTTANGAACTCTATGACTGTCATCTAGTAATAGATGGGGCGCTATCATGAGGATATCGTGTGTATATCATTCGCCGGCGCTTATAGTGCCGGCGTTTCTATTCTTCTTTGGACAAATGCAGCACAAGCTGCGCAAAAGCCTGAACGGGCGGAATGGAGGAAAAGAAATGGCAGTTTTTAAAGGAGCGGGAGTAGCAATCGTTACACCTATGAAAGAAAATGGCGCTGTGGATTATGAAAGTTTTGGCAAGCTGATTGAGTTTCAGATTGAAAACGGTACGGATGCCATCATTGTATGCGGCACCACTGGCGAGGCGTCTACGCTGACCCACGAGGAGCATTTGGAAACTATCAAATATTGTGTGGAAGCGGTAAATGGAAGAATCCCCGTAATCGCAGGTACGGGTTCCAACTGTACCGAGACGGCGGTGTATCTTTCCACGGAAGCGGAAAAATACGGAGTGGATGGTCTTTTGGTAGTGTCACCCTATTACAATAAAGCAACCCAGAAGGGACTGTATGCTCATTTTAAGACCATTGCCGAATCCGTAAAAGTACCTATTATCCTGTACAATGTACCCAGCCGCACAGGCTGCAATATTCTGCCTGAGACAGTGGTAAAGCTCTGCAAGGATGTGGACAATATTGTGGGCGTCAAGGAGGCAAGCGGCAATATCGCCCAGATAGCCCATTTGGCGGCGCTGTCCCATGGTTATGTGGATATTTACTCCGGTAATGACGACCACATTGTGCCTGTTTNNTCTCTGGNGGGANGAGGCGTTATCTCTGTGCTTTCCNATGTGGCTCCCANACAGACCCATGAAATCTGTCAGAAANTTTTTGACGGAGNTGCGGAGGGAAGCTGCAAGATGCAGTTGGAAGCTTTGGAATTGTGCGATGCCCTGTTTTGTGAAGTAAATCCCATTCCCGTAAAGAAAGCCTTAAGTCTCATGGGAATATGTTCCGGCACTTTAAGGATGCCCCTTACGGATATGGAGGAGGCCAATACGGAGAGACTTTCCAAGGCAATGAAGGCATATGGGATTTTGTAAAGATATCAGCCCAGAAAAGAGGATACAATGACAAAGATTATTATGCATGGATGTAACGGAAAAATGGGTCAGGTCATCAGCAGGATGATTGCCGAAGATGCCGAGACTCAGATGGCGGCGGGAATTGATGCCAAAGATGATGGACATAATTCCTATCCCGTATTTACGAATATTGACGATTGTAATATAGAGGCGGATTGTCTGATTGATTTTTCTGCAGCGGCTGCTGTGGATAAAATGCTGGATTATTGTGTCAGTCATAAGCTTCCCTGTGTGCTTTGCACCACGGGGCTTACCCAGGAACAGCTAGAGAAAGTTAAAGAGGCATCCACGAAGGTGGCAGTTTTAAAATCCGCCAATATGTCCCTTGGCATCAATATGTTGCTTAAATTATTAAAAGAAGCTTCCGGCATATTGGTACCGGAAGGCTTTGATGTTGAAATTGTGGAGAAACACCATAATCAGAAAGTGGATGCCCCCAGCGGCACTGCTCTTGCATTGGCGGATTCCATCAATGAGGAATTTGGCGGGGAATATGAATATGTATATGACCGAAGCGCAAGAAGAGAGAAAAGGCCGCAGAAAGAAATCGGCATCAGCGCAGTGCGGGGAGGCACCATTGTAGGAGACCATGATGTCATTTTTGCAGGGGAGGATGAAGTTATCACCTTTTCCCACACGGCATACTCCAAAGCCGTGTTTGCAAAGGGCGCCGTGCAGGCAGCCAAATTTCTGGCGGGCAAGGGAGCCGGTCTCTATAATATGAGCGATGTGGTAGGATAATAGCGCGAAGAGATTTTCTAGGCATCTAAGAGGGTGTGTAAACACCCCTCTTTAAAACACCGCCCGAGAAAATCTAAAACTTCACGCCCGAAAAACGAATTTATAAGGAGGAGGCGCCACGGAGGCGGCCTCCTCTTTCTGTGTAGTTATCTTAAATTTACATATTTTTGTAAAAAAACCTGTAAGAAATAAACGGAATCATTTATAATATGTTTTAAACATGACACACAGGTGTCGTGTTCGGCTTGTTATCATAAAAACGGAGTGTGATACAGATGAAGATAGATCGGTTAATAGGGATTTTGTCAATGCTGCTGCAGGAAGAACAGACGATAGCTCCGTAGTTGGCATAGAGGTTCGAGGTTTTTAGGAGAACCATAAACAGAGATATTGAAGACCTTTGTAAGGCAGGGGTTCCCATCCGGACGGCGCAAGGTGCAGGCGGCGGCATCAGCATTATGGACGGATACCGCATGGACAGGACTCTCTTAACCTCAAAGGATATGCAGATGATTCTTGCGGGACTCAGAAGTCTGGATAGTGTGAGCGGCAGCAGATATTACAGTCAGTTGATGGAAAAGATACAGACAGGTTCATCGAAATTTATAAACGGCAGGGATTTTATGCTGATAGACCTGTCCTCATGGTATAAAAGTTCTTTGGTGCCCAAGATGGAAGTGATTCAGAGCGCCATCGAAAACCACCACCTTATTTATTTCAAATACTATGCGCCTTCGGGGGACAGTGAACGGACGATTGAACCGTATTATCGTGTGTTCCAGTGGTCAAGCTGGTATGTGTGGGGGCGAAAAAGGAGCACA
>WFLX010371778.1_pt1 | contig 15013 bp, 12 predicted proteins | sample 4967041 | NCBI WGS metagenome assembly WFLX01 (sample SAMN12857096, study PRJNA449069) | gut metagenome | isolation source: stool from male and female vole | host: Microtus ochrogaster | place: USA:Florida | collected 2017
CATATGGTACTCCAGACAAGGCTGCGCCGAACCGGTGACCTTTCATGAAGACGGAAGCATCTCCCAAAGCGAGATCACTTCCTGCGGTTTAAATCAGGGAGCGCTGAATGACTGGGATGAATATCCGGCTTATATCGCCTGCAATATGTTTACGGAAGAAAACGAAATTTATGTAGGCGGAGCAAATGTTCCATGGATCACCCAGGAAGGGAAGGATGGTGATGAATATCCCGGATATGTAGCACATATCACAGACGGCGCAACGATCGGTTTTAAATACTTTGACTGCCATGGCGTGAACGGGATCGTAATAAACGCCCGTGGTTACGCAACCGGCTTCTTTGAGGTGAAGACCCGGATCGACGGACCTGTTCTCGCAACCCTTAAGATGAACCACTCAACCGTCTGGGAAGCTTACCGTTCTGACTGCGCAATACCGGACGGAATCAACGCCCTGTATCTTACCTACCGCGGAGGCGGCACGGCGGAGCTGGGATCCTTCCGGTTTCTGCACTGATGATTTTTGGAAGTATTGATGGTTTTTTGGAAGCGCTGATTTTATCAGCGCTTCTTTGACGCTTCCATCCGGAAGCTTTCTTTTGCGCCCAGATAAGATGTATCCGGACTGCCGCCTTTTCTCTCCAGACAGATCCTTTCCAGCACATTTTCACAACCGGCGGCGTAAAAACGAATCCTGTTTTCTCCCTTCGCGCAGGTCACAGGAACCCTGACCTTACGAACATGGTTCATGACCTCCTGTGCCCATTGCAGAGACACACCTGCCATATATCCGTTTTCCAGAACGCTTTTTTTCCGCATCCCCTGTCGGTTAAGTTCATAACAGATACTGATATCTCCTCCGAATTTTGCCGGATTCGCCGGTTCAAGCTCAAAGATCAGATCGTATTCTCCCTCTTCCCATATATAAAATGCATATTCAAGCCACAGAGCATCCTCCGCCGAAAAATCCTTTTGGATGGGAAATGCCGCCATTGCGCTTCCATTCCTTCCCAGATCCTTTAATTTCAAAAAGCTGCCTGCCTGACCTTCCTTCTTGGCGCTGTAATGAACCGCTTCCATATATACGGCTCCCTGCGCTTCCACAAAGACAGGTACGTCCCATTCCGGCTTAGGCAATAAGGGCGGCGCTTTTACAATGATCTCAACATCCGCATTCCCATAGACAACATGAATGGCTCCATCCGTCCTCTCTTTTGCCATCTGCTCCGATTCATATTGCTTCGGATTAATTTTCTCCGTGTCATAAGAAAGGGTAATTACCTCAAGAGGATTTTGTCCGCTGAGCGTTCCCCGGTCTTTTGAGATCCGTAACCAGTCAGAGCTGCACTCTACAGAGTACTCCACTTCGCGGCTGCTTGCAAGAGCCAGATAAAAAGCTGCCTGCCTGATGTCATGATGAAGAAAATCATTGACAAACAGTTTCTTTCCGGTCCACTCTTCTCCGGTAGTTGTTCCTTCCTTTCCGCATACGCCCACAACGATCCGTTCATCCTCAACGGGAAATACAGTTTCCAGTACAGGATTGTGTGATTCCTCCGAATTCCAATTTTCAAATCCGATATGTCTTGCCTCCGCAAGTCCATCCCATTTACCGTTTAACAGAGCATGAAATTCCTGTTTCAGACAGGCATCCCTTTTAAGGCACTCCTCCATAAGCCTTCCGCATTCATTGGCAGCGACAGCGCCCTTTCCCGCAAGATAATGGTTAAAGCTCCGATAGAGCCACATACACAGAAGATTCATGGATGCCGCCACATTATAATATACCAGTTCATAAAATGCCGGCATCTGCTCCCTGGTACAGCGATCCATCAATTCCTGACATTCCGCCATCAATGTTTTCGCCCGTTTCAGCATTTGCTCTGCTTCCCGGTTTTTATTTACCGCATATATTTTTTCATTCAGATGCTCCGGTCTGCGGTTATGGTTCAGGTGACTGTATTCCGTAATGATCTTCTCAAGCATTTCCCGATCCTGCTTAGAAAAAACATGGGCAAACTGCCGGTCGATCCATTCTTTTGTATATTTACGTGTTTCATTGGGATGCCGGATCCCGTAATGTTCATAATCATAAGCCAGATCCATAAAATAATTCAGCGGGAACTCCTGAAACGCCAGATCGCCTACATTAACGATCCAGAGTTTTCGAATACCCGTTTCATACGCGTTGGTCATCTGTTCCCAGACACAGGGAAGATAGGTGGAATTGACCCATTCATAGGATACCGGCTCGCCATGATAATCAAAATGATAATACATCCCGTATCCGCCTTCGTGCTCCCGCATCTTTCCCCATGGCCGGCTTCTCAGGTATCCGTGATTATCATCACAAAGCAGCAATATCACATCCCTTAATTCATCATCCTCCAACAGCCCCGCAGTCTTTTCATCTCCATAAAAATACGGCTCAACCTCTTTATAAAGCGCCAGCATCCTGGGCACCTTTTTCAGATCGGGATCGACACATTCCCTTATCAGGGCATGCTGCTCTCTGATAACATCCTGAAGCAGCCGGATATTATCTTCCAGAGAGGCTTCTTTGCCCATAATGGCGGAATCCCTTTCTCCCCTCATCCCGATGGTGATCACATTTTCCAAATGCCCGTTCCGTTTCAGACCGTCTCTCCAAAAACGCAGGATCCCTTCCCTGTTTGTCTGAAAATCCCATGCATCACCATAAGGAGAAGCTTTTCCCCTAAGGTGACTGTATTCTTCTCCGTGACGCAGACATGGCTCGTGGTGGGATAACCCCATAACAATACCATATTCATCCGCCAATTCCGCATTCTTTAACCCCGGTCCGTCTTCCGCAAAGGATGCGGACCACATGGCGGGCCAAAAATAATTCCCCTTCAGCCGCAAAAGCACCTCAAACAGACCGTCATACATGTCCGCGTTAAAACCGCCAAACCGTTTATTACACCAGGTGCCAAAGGCAGGCCATTCATCATTTATGAAAAACCCTCTGTATTCCACGGATGGTTCTTTTGAAATACACTGCGCTTCCTGCTCCAAGATGATTTCCGTTCTTTTCGGCGGCTGTACTTCAGACCAGTTTACAAAGGGTGAGACGCCAAGCAGCTCTGAGATATGAAAAAGGCCATAGATCGCCCCTCTTTTGTCACTGCCGGCTATGATAAGACTCCACGGGACATTGCCAAACGGAGCTTCCACCAAAAAAAATCCATACGCCTCCCGTCTGCTGTGCAGCTCCTCCGTACAGATCTTTTGATGCTTTTCCAAATAGGAAAGAATGGCGCTCTGTCCCAGAACGCCATATATCACACAAGGTTCGGATTCCTGTTCCCACTTTTCGCGGTCATCTGCAAGCTCTCTGCGCCTTGCCTGTTTTCCACAGATCTTATGCAGATCTTCCATGACTTTATCAGCGATCTTGTTTAATCCTGAAACAGTTGTTGATTCATAAATAAAGTCTATGATCTTACTCTGATCCGCGATAATATATCTTCCGCACTTGGTATCTTTACTGTCCATAATAAGCGTTTGCCCCATGCTTTCTGAAATAATGCTTATCCTGAAGCTCACGCGGCGCAGGCGTCACATCCGGGTTGATCGTCTCCGCCCGGTATGCCATTTTGGCAACCTCCTCCAAAACAACCGCATTATGAACNGCATCAAAGGCATCTTTCCCCCANGCAAAAGGTCCATGCTTCTCACANAGAACNGCCGGAACTTCCATGGGATCTTTTTTCATGCGTNCAGAACTCNTNAACGATCAGCANGACCNGTATTGGTCTCATAAGCTTCTTCGATCTCNTCTTTCGTCAGNCANCNAAGACANGGNACNTCNCCNTATATATAATCTGCATGGGTNGTTCCATAACACGGGATNCTCCTTCCCGCCTGNGCCCAGCTGGTAGCATAGGAAGAATGTGTATGTACGATGCCTCCTATTTTCGGGAACGCTTTGTAAAGCTCCAGATGGGTCGGAGTATCGGAGGAAGGTTTATACCTTCCCTCGACCTGATTGCCCTTTAGATCCATTACAACCATATCCTCCGGCGTAAGCTTATCATACTCCACACCGCTTGGTTTGATAACAAAAAGACCTTCTGCTGCATCAATACCGCTTACATTGCCCCATGTAAATGTAACAAGTCCATACTTAGGCAGCAGCCTGTTGGCGTCACATACCTGCTTTTTCAGTTCCTCTAACATATGACTTCCTCCTGTTTTATCATGTTTCTCTATTCAGACTCCATCGTCTCCACAGCAGCGCGCTCCATGGAAAGGCCTGCCGTATATAATGTCATAAATTTATTAAATCCTTCCACGTCCTTGGGATCCGGCTCCACACTGCTTCCCGTCTGGCCGGCAAAAATCCTGTGATCCAAAAAGTCCTGCAGGTTTTCCTTATTCCCTTTTCTTGTCTTATCATACATATAACCGGCAAGAAGAGCGATCCCCCAAGCGCCGCCTTCCCCTGCCGTCTCCATAACCGATACGGGAGTATTCATGGCTGCCGCCGCGATCTTCTGTCCTACCCCTTTTGTTTTAAAGAAGCCGCCGTGTCCATACATACGATCCACTTTTACGTCCTCTTTCCTAAACATAAGGTCAAGCCCAATCTTTAACGTGGCAAGGGAAGAATAAAGATGCGTGCGCATAAAGTCGGAAAGATGCAATTCAGATCCCGCCTTTCTGACAAACAAGGGCGCTCCCTTATCAAACCCCGTTACAGGCTCTCCCGAAAAGTAATTGTAGGAGATCATGCCGCCGCAATCGGCATCCCCTTCCATCGCTTTATTGAAAAGCGTCGTGAAAAGCTTATTTTGATCAGCCTCAATGCCCATACTCTCCGCAAATTCAGCAAACAGCCCGACCCATGCATTCAGATCGGAGGTACAGTTATTNCAATGAACCATNCCTACCAGCGCGCCATCCGGNGTNGTAACAAGATCGATCTCCGGATAAACACCGGCAAGCTCTTTTTCCANAACNATCATGGCAAATACNCTNGTNCCGGCAGACANNTTNCCGGTTCTCNTACCNACACTGTTGGTCGCTGNCATNCCCGTACCCGCATCGCCNTCCGGCGGACACATGGGGATTCCGGCTTCCAATTTCCCACTGACATCCAGCAATGCAGCGCCCTCCTGTGTCAGGCTGCCGGCTTCTTCTCCTGCCGTCATGACCTGTGGCAGGATATCCTCTAATTGCCAACCCAGGTTTTCACCGGCAATCAACTGATGAAAACGATCGATCATCTTTTTGTCATAATTCCCTGTCTGAATATCGATCGGGAACATTCCTGACGCATCCCCCACTCCAAGAACCTTTTTACCGGTCAGTTTATAATGTACATAACCTGCAAGGGTAGTAAGGAAAGCAATATCCTTTACATGCGCTTCCTGATTCAGGATCGCCTGATAAAGATGGGCGATGCTCCACCTCTGGGGTATATTATAGTGAAACTCCTCAGTCAATTTGACCGACGCCTCTTCCGTCATGGTATTTCTCCATGTCCTGAACGGCACAAGAAGTTTATCGTCCTTATCCAAGGCAATATAACCATGCATCATGGCAGAAAATCCGATAGAACCAAGCTTTGTGATCTCCACATCATATTGCTTTTTTACATCCGCAAGAAGATCCTGATAACATGCCTGAAGCCCCTTCCAGACCAGATCAATATCATACGTCCAAACGCCATCCACATATTGATTCTCCCATTGATAGCTGCCTGAAGCAAGCGGCGTCCCATTTTCATCGATCAGTACCGCCTTGATCCTGGTAGAACCAAATTCCACCCCCAGTGATGTCCTGCCTTCCAAAATAATCTCTCTTGTCTCCATACAATACCTCCATTCTAATTTATTTCTTGTATTTCCNCACTCTNTTCTTTGCGCTCATCCCNTCAAGCTCTGCTTCGCAGTTCTGTTTTTTGGACTTTGCCGCTGATGGTCTTCGGAAGCTCCGCAGCAAACTCAATCACACGAATCCACTTATATTCCGCAAGTCTTTTATTTGTAAAATCCCTGATCTCCAATTCCAGCTCTTTAGAAGGCTCATAACCTCCCGCCAACACAATGATCGCCTTGATCGCCTGTCCGCGGTGCGCGTCAGGGATACCGATCACACTGCACTCCGCCACCGCCTTATGCTCCATCAGGACATGTTCGATCTCATAAGGTCCAACTCTGTAGCCGCCTGTCTTTATGATATCGTCAAATCTTCCATGAAACCAGTAATTTCCGCTTTCATCCTGATATGCGGCATCTCCGGTATGATATACGCCATCCTTCCACACATGCTGATATTGCTCCTCATTGTCAAGATATCTGTAAAATATACCCGGCTGCTTTCCATTTTCCGGCGGAACGACGACCACTTCGCCGATCTCCCCGACGGGAACAGGCTCATTATTCTTGCTTCTCAGCTCAATATGATACAACGGCGACGGTACGCCCATAGAACCGGCCACAGGATCAGCGCCATAGAAATTGCCGATCAGCAGTGTAGTTTCCGTCTGTCCGTAACCTTCGCAGATCGGAAGTCCCGTTCGCTCCGTAAACCGCCGGATGATCTCAGGCGCAAGCTTCTCTCCCGCTGTGGATGCATGCTTCAGACCCGGCATATCAGATATGCCTTTCCTTACAAGATAACGATAGATCGTCGGCGGTGCGCAAAATGATGTGACACCGTACTGATTGATGATGGCAACGATCTGCTTAGGATCAAAATTATCAAAGTCATATACCATGACTGCGCTGCCCACAAGCCACTGTCCATAGATCTTCCCCCATGACGCCTTTGCCCAGCCGGTCTCCGCTACGGTAAAATGCAGTCCGTCATCCTCCGCCTGCTGCCAATATCTTGCCGTCACAATATGCGCCAGCGGATAAGAAAAATCATGGATCACTCCCTTGGGATATCCCGTCGTTCCGGAGGTAAAATACATCAGCATAGGATCCGTTACCTTCGTTTCATGGCGCACGAGATCCGTATCCGCATTTTTCATCTCCGCAGTCAGGTTGCGGAATCCCTCGATCTCTGACTGGACACTCCACAGAAGACAGTCTGTCCCCGTCTCTTTCAACGCCTCTTTGATCTTTTCCGGAACCTCATCCTGCGGTGTGCAGATNATGGCGTCGACATTGGAAGCATGGATCCGGTATACAAAATCATGCACCGTCAGCATATGCGTTACCGGCACCATCATGATCCCTAATTTATGTAATGCTATGGCTGTAAACCAATATTCGTAATGACGCTTCAGCACAACGATGACTTTATCACCGCGTTTTAAGCCCGACTGTTCCAATACATTGGCTATCTGGTTGCTGTATCTTCTGACATCGGAAAATGTAAACACTTCTTCCGCCCCCTCCGTATTGCACCAGACTAGCGCGCGTTTTTCCGGAGACTCCTCTGCGATGGCATCCACAACATCATACCCAAAGTTAAACTGATCAGGATACTGTAGCTTTATCTCTTTCAGGCTGCCGTCTTCCCCCAAAACTTCCTGACAAAATTGACGATATATGCTCATAGCACACTGTAACCTCTTTCCTGTTTTCTCCCATATCGCAGTTCTGCTGCGGTTCAAAGCCGGTAAAAAAAGCCATTTTTCAACCTAGGCTTCTGTGATGGCAAAGGAAAACTCAGCCGACACGCACATCCTGTCGCCGACCATGACCTTTCCCTCCGCAAAGTAAAAAGGATGCTTCGCCCTTTTAATACTGCACCTTGTTTCTATCATATCTCCGGGTTTTACCGGCGAACGGAACTTCACATTATTCAGTCCGGTATATACCGGAAGCTTCCCTTCCACCATAGCGTCCTTCATCAATACGCAGGCGGACTGCGCCATAATCTCACATAAGATCACGCCCGGCACGATGGGATTTCCCGGGAAATGCCCCTGTAAAAAGAACTCATCGCCTCTCACTTTATAGTGACCTACCGCCGTACCGTCCACTTCCTCCACATCATCCAAAAGCAGCATATGATCGCGATGCGGAAGGATCTCCATGATCTGCTCTCTATTCATAACATGTTCCTTTCTGTCAATTAATAATTAAGAAATCGCTGATGAAAGCGTTTCCTTAGAATATTATATTTTACGGAATGCAAGACATGCGTTATGTCCGCCAAATCCCAGCGAGTTGGATAATGCAATATCAATATCAGCTTTTACGGCAGTGTTGGGCACATAATTCAGATCACATTCCTCATCCGGCTCATTCAGATTGATCGTCGGCGGAACGATCCCCTCCTGCAGCGCAAAGATACATGCCAAAGCTTCTACTGCGCCGGCCGCTCCAAGCATATGTCCTGTCATTGACTTAGTTGAGCTGATATATGCTTTGCGTGCTGCCTCCTCGCCAAGCGCCTTCTTGATCGCTATCGTCTCGCATACGTCATTCATATGAGTGCCTGTTCCGTGGGCATTGACATAAACAGTCTCCCCATCTTGATATCCTGCCTCCTTCATGGCATCCTTCATTGCCTGCGCGCCGCCTCTTGCATCCGGATGAGGTGCAGTGATATGATGCGCGTCACAGGTCGCACCATAGCCGCAGACCTCGCCATAGATCTTTGCCCCTCGCTGTTTTGCATGCTCGTATTCTTCCAAAACAAAGGCAACTGCGCCTTCTCCCATAACAAAACCGCCCCTCCGCTTATCAAACGGAAGCGATGCCGCATCAGCATCCTCCGAAAGAGACAATGCCTGCATATTGGAAAATCCTGCAACCGCCGTTGCGCAGATCGTTGATTCCGATCCTCCGGTAATGACCGCATCCGCATATCCGTGACGGATCAGGCGCAGCGCCTCGCCTATGGCATTGGAACCGGAAGCGCATGCTGTCACGGCAGGCATAGCTTCACCGCGGCAGTCGTGACGGATCGCGATCATACCGGAAGCCATATTCGTAATCAGCATCGGGATAAACAGCGGGGAAACCCTTCTGGGACCTTTTTCCATTAGTTTTGCATGCTCCACTTCAAAGGTATTGATCCCGCCGATGCCGCTTCCAAAATAAACGGCAAATCTTNNCGGCTCNACCTNTCCCATGATCCCGCTTTCCTCCACCNCCTGCTGCGCCGCGCCGACAGCCAGCTGCGCGTAACGGTCTGTACGGAGGACCTCATTTTTTTCCAGATAAAGAAGCGGATCAAAATCTTTTACTTCTGCCGCCAGCTTTGCCTTATAATTCGTAGTATCAAATTGCGTAATGGGCGCAATGCCATTCTTTCCGGCTTTCATGCTCTCCCATGTCTCGCTGACGCTGTTTCCGATGGGAGTGATCGCTCCCATTCCCGTAATCACTGCTCTCCTAAGTTCGCTCATACCATATTCCTCGCCTTCTTCTATTTTGTTTGTCCGATTTATCAGTCCAATATACTACATTGCAATACCACCGTCGATCCGCAGCACTTCTCCGGTTACATACTTTGCTCCGGCCAGATAAGCGACAGCCTCAGCCACATCCTCCGGCTCTCCCATCTTCCCCAATGGGATCATCTGAAGCAGCGGATTGTCCGCCAGATCATCCGTCATATCCGTCTTGATAAATCCCGGTGCAATAGCATTGCAGCGGATCCCCTTCGGCGCCAGTTCCTTTGCCACGGACTTCGTCAGTCCTACAAGTCCTGCCTTAGAAGCTGCATAATTGCTCTGTCCGGGATTGCCGATCAATCCGGATACCGAAGAAATATTGATAATACAGCCTTCCTTGTTACGCAGGAAAGTACCGGTGCAGTGGCGTATCANNNGAAACGCGCCTTTTANATTNGTATCCAGCACCGNATCAAAATCATCNTCCTTCATCATGGCGATCAGCTTATCCCTTGTGATCCCGGCGTTATTGACCAGGATATGAAATGTCCCGAAATCCTGCTTAATCTGTTCTACCGTATCCTTCACGGCTTCAAACTCCGCAACATTGCACTGATAAGGTCTTGCCATCACACCGTACTCTGTTTTGCATTTCTCGCATACCTTTTCCGCCGCTGCGGTATTGCCCGCATAGATCACCGCAATATCCGCCCCCAGAGAAGCCAGTTTATATGCTACCGCTTCACCGATCCCACGGGAAGCCCCTGTTATGATCGCAACTTTTCCCTTCATACTAATAACCTTGCCTTTCCACAGCCTGCTGCTAAAAAGCGAACAAGTTCGCTTTTGCGTGTGATAATCTCTGATTTTCAACCCAATTCATTAAGCAATGTTTCCATCTCCGCCACCGCATATACCTTCACGCCGTCGTCGATCTTTTTGATCATGTTGGAAAGCGTCTTTCCCGGTCCGATCTCAATAAATGTATCGATTCCCTCAGCAATCATGCCACGGATGATCATTTCCCATTCTACCGGGGAGCAGATCTGTTTGGATAATAAGTCCACCACATCCTCCGTATAAGGCTTCGCCGTCATATTGGAATAAAGGGTGAGCTCTCCCTTTTTTATCTCCGCCTTTTTCAGTTCTTCCGCAAAAGCCGCGGATGCTTCCTTCATAAAAGGAGAATGAAATGCGCCCTTTACCTTCAGCACGATAGCGCGTCCGCCGGCATCTTTAACACACTGGGAAAACTCCTGCTGGCGTTCGCTCAGTCCGGAAACCGTAACCTGTCCGGGGCAGTTATAATTCACGGGATAGATCCCCTCAAACTGACTGCATATCTCCTTTACCTTATCCGTCGGCAGCTTTACGACCGCCGCCATAAACGTTTCATGCTGCTCCGCCGCCTGCTGCATCAGCTCNCCNCGGCGGATGACCAGNCGAAATCCNGTNTGNCAGTCAAANATCCCCGCTGCCGTNGCNGCNCTGACTTCNCCNANAGANAATCCNGCTGCCATCTCCGGTCTGATCCCNTTTTCCAAAAGAACNGCCTCCGCCGCCAGTTCCATAGCAAACAGGCAGGGCTGCGTATTCTTTGTCTCTTTCAATTCTTCCTCCGTCCCCTGAAAGCACTGCGCCATCGTTCCGGGCCGGATCTCTTCACATGTCTGAAAAACATTTTTGGCAGCATCATACTGTTCATATAGGTCTTTTCCCATCCCCGGATACTGATCTCCCTGACCGGAAAAAACAAATGCTATTCTACCCATGACGCTGCCCTCCTTAAAATCGGTTCTGCTTCTTCTATCACTTCTCTGACTATCTCAGCGGCAGGCTGCTCTTTCTTTACCATAGCCGCGATCTGTCCCGCAAGGAAGCATCCCTTTTCATTATCACCTTCCTGCACAGCCAGTCTGAGAGCCCCTGTTCCCAACGCTTCCAACTCCTCATCCGGCATCCCGCCGTATTCTGCTTTGGAATAATCCCTGGCAAACGGGGTACGGAGACTGCGCACGGGATGTCCCAGTCTCTTTCCTGTCACCATGGTACACAGATCGGTGGCCTTGATTATTTTTTCCTTATAGGACGGGTGGATGGTACACTCCTCAGCGCTTAAAAAGCGTGTACCCATCTGTACGCCGCACGCGCCAAGCATCAGCGCCGCCGCCACGCCCCTGCCGTCAGCAATACCGCCCGCAGCGATCACCGGCAGATCGGTAGCGTCACATATCTGCGGAACCAAGACCATCGTGGTCAGCTCCCCAACATGTCCGCCACTTTCCCCGCCTTCCGCAATCAACGCCGTCACGCCCATCCTTGTCAGCCTTTTTGCCATGGCTACGGAGGCAACGACAGGGATCACCTTGATCCCGGCTTCTTTCCAGTTTTCTATGTACTTACCGGGATTGCCGGCTCCGGTTGTGACAACATCAGCTTTTTCTTCTACCACGACCTCGGCAACCTCATCTGCAAAGGGGCTCATCAGCATGATATTCACTCCGATCGGTTTGGAAGTCATAGATTTTGCTATGCGGAGCTGCTCCCTGACATATTCTCCGGGCGCATTGCCCGCAGCTATGATTCCAAGACCGCCGCCCTCTGATACCGCAGCCGCAAGCCTGCCGTCAGCGATCCACGCCATCCCGCCTTGAAAAACCGGATAGCGGATACCTAATATTTCACAAATTTTTGATTTGATCATGGTAAAACCTTGCCTTTCCTATCTGATTTTCGATGTCAAATTAGCAATTCTTTGCGCCCTTTGGCAGCAAAAAGATTGTTTCAACAATTAGATACTTTTCACACTTATGATGTCTTGCTCTGAATAAACTTATCAAGATCATCCACTGTCTCCACCTTCTGATCCAGCTCGATCTCCATACCGATCTCATCTTCTAAGCTCATCAGCAGCTCTACGGTATCCAGTGAATCGATCCCAAGATCCACAAATTTACTTTCCGGCTTCACGCTTGCCACATCACAACCTGTTCTTTCAGCTACGATCTTTGCGATTTTGTCAAAATACATTTTTACATTCCTCCAATATTTGTTTTTGGCAGTCTTACCGATCTGCGCCTGCTGCGCATTCTTATCAGCTCTTCCACCTTTTTCCATTCTATGATGCCTCGGTTCATAGATCGTTCCATTAGCGTTCCATCAGCGTTCCATATTTTGTAAAACACAAAAAAAGACGTTCGTCCCAGCCTGTCAGACGATCGTCTTTTTCCAATCGTTATAAAAATGCCGGGCATTAAAAATGCCTTGTTACCTCAAACCTCTCCAGCTCCACATCCTCATCATCCTCCCGGATGCCCGCTTTCTGCTTCGCAATGGCAACCTGATCAGCGACCGTATCCACGCCCTCCAGATTCGGAAGCAGCAGACCTCTCTTATTTCCTTTGGTCACAATTACCCCATACCGCTTCACATCCAGATCAGCAGCAGAAGCGATCTTCTCTGCCTCTCCAAGTACATCCACGCTAAGCGTCAGATATTTTAATTCTTCCGGCGTGATCGGCGTAAAACGAGGATCTCTGGAAGACGCGCTGACCGCATTTTCAACGATTTCCTCCGCAATACTGCCATAGACCGGGGAGATCGTCCCAATACATCCGCGCAGCTTCCCCTGCTTCTTGATCGAGACAAAAACTCCGGCACGCTGCTCATACATTTCCTTACTCAGCTCCTCCGGAACCGCAGGTCTTTTTCCCGTACGGACATATGCTTCCACCGTACTGTGAGCCAGACTGACATACGCATCCTCTTTTGCGCGCTGCTCCGCCAGCTTTTCCATCAGAATAGTTTCAAACTGATCCGCAAAATCACATCTNCCATCCTNCCCCTGCGCTTCATAGGTACAGATTCCATAACCCACGCCAAAGGNANCTTCATAGGAAAGGCGCTCTGACGCAACCGCCGTCCGGTCCAATGCGCCCGCCATAATCGTAAAGGAGCGGTGTCCACACTCACCCGCGCTGTTTAGAAAATCCTCCGAAAACCCGAAAAGCTCCCCAAATGCCGCCCTGCCCATCACATCCATGATACGGCGGTCATACTCCGGTCCTTCCTTTTGATACCCATAGGGTCCGTCTTCCTTTAAGCGGTGGGACAGATCTCCGCTTCCGATCACTACGGTGTTTCTGCCAAGAATGGCAGCCGCTTCTTTGATGCATTTTCCCAACTCATAATGCTTCAATAAGGGCTCTCCGGACAAGCCTATCCGCACAAGCCGGTAGTCCTTCCAATACTGATTGACAAAATATAACGGCACCATCGTCCCATGATCCAGCCGCTTATCCCGCTCTCCCATGGTTCCTGTCGGAAGATGATGTGCCTCCGCCAGCCTGCACAATTCCCGCACAAATTCCACATCATAAGATAGTTCCATTTTGACCTCTGCCGCATGAAACTGTGAGAAATCACCGACTGCGCCATCTCCAGGTGAAATATGAAAATAATCCGCATACATCACCTGATGCGGCGAAATCAACACAATCGTATCCGGCTGATACGCCCCGATCTTCTCTGCCGCCTTATGATAAGCCTCCACCGTCTTCTGTATCTTCTTTTCTTCCCCCCTGCCAATCTCCGGTACGATCAACGGCGGATGAGGAAGCATGACCGCTGCTGCTATTCCCATAATAACTATCCCTTCCTTTCCGTAACCTGCGAATTCATACTGCCGCAGGTACAAATTCGCCTACTGCTTTATCCAGATGATATTCTGTGCACTCCAAATGCTGCTATGTTCGTTAATATAAGAATCAAGCGCATCACCGCCATAATAAATTGTCATATCGCTACAACCATAAAATGCATCTTCACCAATGCTTGTTACGCCGTCTGGTATCACGATTTCCGTCAAACCGCTACAGTTCCCAAAGGCATACATGCCAATACTCGTTATGCTGTCCGGCAGCGTGATTTCTGTCAAACCCCTGCAACTGAAAAATGCTTCCTTACCAATGCTTGTTACACTGTCCGGCAGCGTAATTTCTGTCAAACCGGCGCAATACCAAAACGCCTCATTGCCAATGCTTGTTATGCCGTCCGGCAAGGAAATACTCGTCAGACCATCGCAGCCATTAAATGCATATTTACCAATACTCGTTACACTGTCCGGTATCACAAGTTCCGTTAAACCATGGCAATTCATAAACGCAGAATCACCAATGCCTGTTATTCCATCCGGCAGCGTTAGCTCCGTTAAATTTCTACAGTCATAAAATGTGCCATGACCAATTTTTATTATGCCATCCGGCAGTGTGATCTCCTTCAGATTCCCGCAGTCATAAAATGCCTTGTCGCCAATATTTATCAGGGAATCCGGCAGTGTGATTTCCATTAAATTGCTGCATCCCATAAATGCGCCATTACCAATACTCGTTACACCATCCGGTATTGTGATTTTCGTCAGACCATTGCAGTCTGCAAATGTGCTATCGCTGATTCTCGTAACAGAGTCCGGTATCGTAATTTCCGTTAAATAATTACAACCCTGAAATGCCCACCCGCCGATTCTCGTAACAGAGTCCGGTATCGTGATCTCCGTCACACCACAGCCAGCAAATGCATATTCCCCAATGCTCGTAACAGAGTCCGGTATCACAATATCCCGTAAACTGCCGCAGCCCGAAAATGTTCTCTCCTCAATTATAGTGATGGAATCCGGCAATGTAATCTCTC
>WFLX010257655.1_pt1 | contig 15012 bp, 6 predicted proteins | sample 4967041 | NCBI WGS metagenome assembly WFLX01 (sample SAMN12857096, study PRJNA449069) | gut metagenome | isolation source: stool from male and female vole | host: Microtus ochrogaster | place: USA:Florida | collected 2017
CGCAGAAATCGATCTCACCACGCATTGCGCTTTCTGTGATAGCCCTCACCTCATCGCCTACTCCAGCCTTCTCTGCGAGCTCATCTATTACCTCAGTTCGAATGAGGGTAGAATCCATATCAAAGCATATCAATCGGCGTGAGCGGCGATAGATAGTGTCTTGCTGAAGGGAAATGTCAAAACCTTGTTCTTGTGAAAGACGCATGAAGGCAGCTTGCATTGCTTCGAAATCATTCGGGGTGCCACGCACGGAAAATTCCACACACGATTTGGAGAGCGGAAGCTCTGTATCGGCAAGCGGCATACGACCCGTAAGACGCTGAATACCGTCAATATTCATCCCCTGCCTAAAGACCTCATGCGATACTTCTGCAATCTGGCGAGCAGTCAGTCGGCGACCCAACAAGGTAATGATCCAGCGATTTTTACCTTGACGACCTACCCATTCTTCATACTCCTTGATGGAGACTGGAGAAAAGCGGATAGAGACGTTTAGCTCCGTTGCTTTAAACAGGAGCTCCTTCATGATATTTCCCGACACATCAGCATTGGTTTTTATTAGGAAACCAAGCGACAGCGTGTGATGAATGTCTGACTGACCGATATCGAGTATTGCCGCGTCATAGCGAGCAAGAATTTCAGTCAGTGCGTATGTTACGCCGGGATGGTCGGCACCGGATATAGTTATGAGTATTAGCTCTGTCGATGCAGGAGCAGCAGTGGAAGTTTGATTCATCTTTGTGGAATGCTGAGTAATATTGCTTGCAAATTTAAGCAAAATTTACCTATTCTACAAATTTGAATTTAGAATTCTGGAGTAGACATAGAGTGTAGATAGGATGCTCCGCATCCGTCACCGTCTTCAGTCGGGTGACGCGCAAATGATTGCGCTATCTACACTCAGTGCTGACTCTAAAGGGTAATCAGCATACCACCTCTTGGTTGGAGGTGGAGGGTGGAGGGGAGGGTCGAGGAGGTGGAGATTTTCCATTTGGAGTCGCNTGCGGGGTCAGCGTCTTCAAAGAGTTNGATTTTCAATTTTTTATCCTTCAATCCTAAGCGGGAGTAGTCTATGTCAGTGATGTCGAGTGGAGAATCCGTGCCGTTGATGGCAGCTATCCACCACTTGCCATCTTTTTCTCTTGCTATCATGGCATATTCGCCTGGGTAGCCACCTAAGAGAATGGTATTATCCCATGCTGTAGGGAGATTCGAGAGATAATCCTTCACTTCCTGCGGTTGGGAGAGGAAACTTTCCGGACGGTCGGCAAGATGCTGGATGCCTGATTCATAGAGAGCCGTCAGGGCAAGTTCATGGGCATTGGTAGTGATGTGCGGATGCTGGGAATCTGTGAATGCACAAGGAGTATAATCCATTGAGCCGATTACGTTGCGGGTAAAGGGAAGGGTTGCATTATGGCAAGCCGCTTTGTTGGTCAATACCGGGAGATTGTTGTACCATTCTTCGCCATANACCGACTCNGTTGTGATGAAATTTGGATANGTGCGTTGCCAACCACGCGGAAGTGGACTNCCATGGAAGTTTACAAGNAGATGGTGGGTTGCAGCAGNTTGAAGCAACTGATCCATTAATCGCCANTTNAGGTTGGTNTCGCCNGAGAAGAAATCNATCTTCACNCCCTTCACACCAATTTTCTCACACCAAGCAAATTCTTTTTCAATATCTTCTGGCGTGTTGAGTCGATATTTCGGACCCGGAGCTCCATCTACCCAACCAACTGATGAATTATACCAAATCATTGGTTTTACGCCTTTTGAAACAGCGTATGCCACGGCATCTTCGATGNTCTTNCCATCTTTCATCTCNTCCCATTCGGCATCGATCAGNACATANGGAAGCTTTANCTCCTCTGCCANATCTACATACTTCTTGATGATNTCATAGTCGTTGGANCCATGNTTGTAGGCCCAATAAACCCATGANGCGACACCCGGTTCGATCCAAGATGTGTCTTTGAGTTTGCTTGNANNGGCAATATCAGTGACGAGTGTGGATTCAACGACATCTGNGAGGGTGCCTGCAATGAANGTTTGCCAACCTCCATCTTCCTGACCATCCGGTTTCAACTCGAAACGATTGTCGCCAAGAGAGTACATGCTTGTTCCGGCTTCTTCAGGAGTGATGGCTGATTCTGTCAAAAGTCCGAAAACTGAATCATTGTATTGGATAAGAGCTGGGTAACCAATACGTAGATTATCTTTGAGTTCACGGTCTTTGGGGAAGAAGTTTTCGTATGCATCTGTCCATTCTTGAAGCCAAGTGTGCTCTGGTTTCACTAATTCGATTGTNGATGGGCCTTTCTTTTTCCANGCGAAGCCGTCGGTGTAGAGTCTTATGGTTAGGGTGTCTTTATCAGCGAGCAGATATTGGTGCTCTTGATATTTGTTTTGGCAATGCTTTTTTTTGCCAGTAAGCATTTTATAATCAACATTTCCTTTCGTTTGCTTGCCAATTTTCTGAATATTACCACATTCGAGTTTTAGCAAGGGTGTGGCGGGAGTCTTTTCTTCAGAACTTTGGTAATAAAAAGTCAGGTCTTGATCGTTGATTGTGCCTAAGAAGAATTGGGGTTCTGCTGCCTTTACGCATAATGNCAGTAGAAGAGAAAGGGATAAGAATATGTATTTCAGGTTCATGGGTGAATGAGAGTANCACNAATCGCCTCTCCGAGGCTACTNNGTTNTTGATTCTGGCCCCAGGCTGAAGCCTGGGGTTTCGTCACGATATCAGCTCTCCGAGCTGGGAATGGGTACCGACCTTGGTGGGACACATGCTGAGCATGCTTTGCTACTAAAGGAATAGGGTTATTTTTTTGCCGGTATAGGTTACTTCTTTGGATTGCCCGTTGGGGAGGACGGCTTTGAAGGTGCGGGTCTTTAGCATTCCGTCGAAGGAGCCTTTGCGGGCGTCGATGGTCAGGGTGTGCTTTTTGTCGTTCCAAGTCATTGGAATTTGGGTAAATTTTCCTTCGAGGTAATTGAAGCCGTCGCCTTCATCTTCATAAAGTACAAACTCGGCATTTGCCCCAGGATAGATATTGAGAGTCAACTGATCCCATGGTTTTTCNGAAGTGTNTTGCATGNCTTCTGCGAGAGGGATGATACTNCCNGNNTTGNCATANANAGGAGCGTATGCCAGCGGAGCATCAGCCTTAACTGTCNGACCTCCNTCATATTTCTTGCCGGTCCAGAAATCATACCAATCAGTACCAGCTGGGAGATATACATCATATACTTTTTTCGCTGTCCAGTCCACTACCGGCCACCCTTCTTCTGTAAGAGCAACCTCTTGCTTATCCCATCCACTGATTTCGTTTGTTCTGACAACTTTCTCTTCAGTATAAAGTGGGTCGATGACGGGACAAACGAGGAGATTGCGACCAAACATGAATTCACGCCCATTGTCCCAAGTACTCTTGTCATCCTTGAAATCCATGAAAAGAGCACGCATAAAACTATCGTCGTTTGCGCTTACACGGCGCGCGGTGCTGTAGATATATGGCATCAGGCGATAGCGGAGCTTTATTGCATCTACGAGTGCATCATAGACTGGTTCTCCCTCTTTGCCGTAGTAAAAAAGCTCACGATAAGTCTCTGTGCCATGACTGCGCATCATNGGATTGAAAGCTCCAAACTGCATCCAACGGACATAGAGCTCCTGGAACTGAGGATTCTTGGCACCCGAGGCGTTATCCCCCCACTTCTTATTATAAGCACTTGAGAAGAAGCCACCTATATCTGTATTTACATTTGGGTTGCCTGTCAATGTATGATTGAGGACAAGTGGCACCTGTTTGCGGAAAGAATCCCACGAACTTCCTACGTCGCCACTCCATGACATTGAGCCGAAGCGCTGTTGACCAGTGAAATATGAACGAGTCAGGATGAATGGACGCTTCTGATGATCTTCAGCTCTCTGATGACCATCCACCCCACTTACACACATGAAAGGGAATAGATTGCGCACAGAGCGATAAGAACCGAGTGCTGAAGGTTGGTCAAGGTCAGAGTCTTTATACTGATGATGGTCAGGGTCGGTAGAGTCCATCCACCATGCGTCGATGCCCATAGAATGCAGACGCTTTAAGTGATTCCAATAGATGTTGCGAGCGGTGTCGCTATATGCATCATAGACGCGAACGCCAGAGAGATAATCGCGACGAGGAGGCCAGTCGGTAAGACCGGATTCAGGCCAAGTCTCGAAATCAAAGAGAAGACCTTTTTCTTTCAGTTCCTTATATTGCTTGGTCATAGGTCCAAAGCTCTGCCAGATACTGATGCTGATGTGGGCATTGTTGTCGTGCACCTTATCGATCATCTCCTGAGCACGGTTGAAGTCAGGATTGATGAATTCCATAGCATTCCAAGTGTAGTTGCTGCCCCAATATTGCCAGTCTTGGATGATGCCATCGAATGGAACGCCAAGTTCGCGATACTTGTTGACGACTTCAAGGAGTTCATCTTGAGTCTTGTATCGTTCACGGCTCTGGTGGAAACCGTAGGTCCAGAGAGGCATCATCGGCACGCTGCCGGTAAGCCAACGTATGTCGGCGATCACACCATCAGCATCGCCTCCGTACATGAAGTAATAGTCTACGAGGTCGCCTACTTCACTTTCAAGTTCAAGAGTCTCGTTATCATTGAGATGTGTCGGGGAATAATTGTCCCAATAGATTCCATACCCTTTGATGCTCTGGAAGAAGTGGGCAAAGTCTTCAAGATTAGACTGCATCATACGGCGATGCTCGCCACGCTGCGACATCTTTCCATTTTGAAGCATACCGACTCCATAGATTGGCTCGTCTGCTTCAAGCGCAAAGCTTTGCATCACTTTGTAGGCTCCTTTGTCGATTCCTTCAGTGATAGGAGTGAAACCATATTTGCCTTCTGCCACGAGAAGCTCGCCATCAGGCTTGTAAAAGCTTACCTTACCGGTTTTATTATCGGTAGTGACAGTGAGGGCAGAAGTTTTGTAGACCTTCACGTCGTCATCAATTGTGCCGATAACTTTTACGTTTTCGGGCTTAGCTATCACTACGAGGGATTCCCGCTCCTTGGCATCTTTGCCGTCGGGGTATTTGGTGATCCTGACTATTTCCGGGGTATAGAATTTCACCTGGACTTTCTCAGCTATCGCTGAGAGGGAAGTAATGAGTAGTAGGGAAATAAGGTATTTTTTCATTTGATTAAATTTATTAGCAATATCACAAATCGCCTCTCCGAGGCTACAGGGTCTTTTCATTGACCCCAGACTGAAGTCTGGGGTTTCGTCACAATAACAGGTCTCCGACCTGAGACTCTTTTTCAGCTGGGAAGCTGGAACTCCATAATCACTTGAATTGCCAGTAGTCGAAGTTGAAGAGTTCGGGGCCTTTTCGGCCGGTAAAGACGAAGTATAGGTCATGGACTCCGGGGACTTCGATCTTAGCTGGAGTTTCGATATAAGCGAAGTTTTCCCAACTTCCAGTACCCGGGACTTTCANGTCAGCTACCAATGGGCCATCNATNGAATCCATGTGCACTTCAATATTGCCGCCTCTCAATCCGCTTGCTGCAGAGGCGCAGAATGTCTTCGGTCCGCCNCTCATAAAGTTGACGTTAGCCACTTTCAGGTAGTCGCCATTGTGTATGTCTGACACATAGACTCCTTCTTTGACGTTCTGGCGGGAAGAAATGCCTTCCGACCAAGCCATTGTCTCAGCTTCTACTCTCTTGTAGGGGTCAAGATATCCTACAGCTGGAGCTCCTTCTTTTGTAGGGAGTATGGTAGGGAATGTGCCATCAGCGTTATACTCAAATGGTTCGACACAGAAACTGCGACCAAAGCCACCTCCACCGGGAAGATTTCCGGTATGATAGAAGAAATATGATTTTCCTTTATAGTCTGCCACACCGCAATGGTTTGTGAAAGAACCGGTCTCATCTTTCTGAGGCATAATTGTGCCCATATATTTCCAAGGACCCGTAGGGCTGTCGCTCACTGAATATGCAATGTGCTCAGGAATTCCACCAGCTGCATAGAGCATATAGTATTTGCCATTTCTCTTATAGAACCAAGGACCTTCAGTGTAAGAGCTGCCGTATTTCTTGCCGGGCTCCATAGGGACTTCCTTACCGGGGCCAAAGCCGGCTTCATCGGGCATAAGTTTTTGCACTTCACCATCAAATGAAATCATATCATCGTTGAGTTTGACATAGTAGATGGTAGGATTACCCCAATAGAGATATGCCTGTCCATCGTCGTCGATGAAGCAAGTCGGGTCGATGAAATCCCAACTTCCGTCGGCAAGTGGACGGCCGATAGCATCCTTGAATGGACCCGTAGGGGAATCTCCTACTGCCACCCCAATAGCCATTGCGCCGGTAAGTTTGGAATGAAGAGGCACATAGAAATAGAATTTCCCATTGCGTTCCACGCATTGGGGAGCCCAAGCACGGTCGTCGCCCCAAGAAAAGTCTTCGATGGCGAGAGGACTGCCATGGTCAGTCCAATTCACCATATCGTCGGTGGAATATACGCGCCACTCTTGCATCCAGAAGAAATCTGCTCCTTTTTCGTCATGGCCGGTGTAGACGTACAGGCGATCGCCATGCACCATTGGTGCCGGGTCGGTAGTGAAACAGGTTTGGACGCAGGGATTTTCTGCTACGGCTAAAGCCGCAGCCATTAAGAGAGAGGGGACTAATATAAGTCTTTTCATAATTTTACTTTGATTCGATTGCCTTTGTAGGAGATGGGTTTGGATTTATCACCCTTTCGGATGGTGAAGTTTCTTTGTTTGGGGGCTTCCGGGTAAGTGCCTTCTGCATCGGAGATTGTCAGCTCATTTTTAGTATCGTTCCAATGCATCTTAATACGGGTATATTCCCCCTTTTCGAAATCGTATGAGTCGCCGGCATCATCATAGAAGATGAATTCAGCATCTTTGCCGGGGTAGATATCAATCGTAATTGGCTGATTGACAGATTCCGCTGCAAATTGAGCAGGAGCTGTAGTCGGGATTATGCTTCCTGACTTAACGAAGAGGGGAAGGCGATTGAGGGGGGCTTCTGCATTTATTTTTTCACCACCGACAAACCTCGTGCCAGTCCAGAAATCATACCAGTCAGCATCTNCGGGGAGATATACTTCCCTGAAATCGACATCTGGATCTGTCACCGGGCAAACCATAATATCACCAAACAAATATTGATCTTTGATATCGAAGACATTCCTGTCTTTTGGGAAGTCAAAAGCGAGAGGACGAGCCATGCTGTATCCGCTTCGTGTCTGAGCATCCGCCATGCTGTAGATATAGGGCAGCATCGAGTATCTGAGATTGATCATATCAAGTATGGCATCATAATAGGGAGTACCAGGTTCGCCAAAATTCCATATCTCTCGCGGAGTGTCTGTGCCATGGCTGCGCAGGATTGGGAGGAAGGTGCCCCATTGGAACATTCTTGTATAGAATTCCTTGTATCCATCATCAGCCACTCCGTTTGGGAACTGACCTTTGCGGAACCAACGCCCATCTTCTCCTGTAAAGAAGCAACCAATGTCAGTAGTCCAGTAAGGGCTTCCTGTTGCAAAATAGTTTATGCCGCCCGGAATCTGCTTTTTGAAAGAATCCCATGAAGCGTATGTGTCGCCGTTCCATGAGACTGTTGCGTATCTTTGCTGACCTGCATACGAAGAGCGGGTAAGATTCACGACTCTTTTTCTATCTGTAGCGGCACGTTGATGCTCATAAATTCCTTTTGCATGATTGANGGAATAGAGGCATGCCCGTTCTGCACCTAAGGCTTCCGAAAGAATCTCGTCGTTGAGTCGCCAACGACGCTCATGATTGTCCCACGTATATGGCACTCCATTTTCGGGCTCCGGCATACGGTTCCAATCTCCATCGAGAGGTTCACTGCTATCACACCACCAACAGTCAAAACCATTGGAGAAGAATTCATCATTGGCATACTTCCAATATAGGTCGCGACCTTCAGGACTGAAGGCATCATAGACAGAATGCTCAAGCATCAGACCTTTGCTTCGGAAGTCTTCCTCTTCCGGACAATACTGTGGGTTCGCCCAGATGCTGACCATAAGTTTTGCATCAAGAGCATGCACTGAGTCAGCAAGAGCCTTTGGGTCAGGATAGAATTCACGGTTCATCTTCATATATCCCCAGCCCTGTGGCCAATAGTTCCAGTCTTGCACTATCACGTCGAGAGGCACATGGCGCCGACGGTATTCTTTGACGGCATTGATGATATCCTCCGATGAGACGTAACGCTCCTTCGACTGGACATAGCCGAACATATAGCGGGGCATCATCTCCACATTACCTGTGAGATAGCGGTAACCTTCCACTACATTCTCCGGCATTTCACCTTTGATGAAGTAATAATCCACCGTGTTGGCAGCCTCCATCTCGAGGGTTGTTTCAAAACCGGATGAGGTCTCCCCTATTTTCATTCCTTGGCCTTTCTCCTTGCTGTCAAACTTCATGGAGCATCCCGAATCGAAAAGAATGCCATAGCCGGCAGTAGAGACCATCATCGGGATGAAAACCTTAAGATTGTGCTGGGTCAGATAAAGAGTTTTCCCAAGAAGATTGACATAGTCTTCCATATGCTGGCCNAGNCCATAGAGNGCTTCNNTNGCCGACATNTCGAANGTNATGGCAAANCNNTGNNNNATGCCNANNGTGTCGCGGNTTAGNATATCTTTNACNGTNACCTTTCCATTNGCAGTCTCTTCCATACGAGCCGATGCCTCGTCGTAGACGATTTTCTCTTGCGCAACACGCTCGAACTTACGCGGGACGCTGACCGATTCTTTGAGAAGAATGCGTTTTTCTGTCGGATCGGCGAATGTCACTCCTCCTTTGGCATCTACTGTCACTTGTAGGGAGTCAGAGGTGTAGATAGTCAGATTGCCTTGTTTTGATGCATCGACTTTGACTTCGGTTGGGGTATATACACAGACTCCGGTGGCATTGTCTGTCGCAATGCCATCGGGAGTCCATCTTACCCTCACTATTGTGGGGGTTATGAAGTCTATTATGGGGTCAGCTCCAAATGATGAAAGGGATATGAGGAGAACTAATAATGATAGTAGATATCGCATAGGTAAGATATATGACAGTAACACGAATCGCCTCTCTGAGGCTATTGTGCCATTGGTTGCTACCCCAGGCTTTAGCCTGGGGTTTCGACACAATATCAGCTCTCNGAGCTGAGCAATGGCAAATCAGTCGGTGCCGGAGATGGTTTGGATTTTGCCGTCGGCATCGTAGGTGAGCTCGCATACTTTTAGGCTGCGGAGCCATGACTTGCCTCCGGAGGGGACACTGTCGTGGTGGAANAGATACCATTTGCCATCGTATTCGATGATGCTATGGTGGGTGGTCCAACCTACGACCGGAGTCAGTATTTCTCCTTGATATACGAATGGACCGTATGGATTATCGCCTACAGCATAGCATAGGAGATGTGTATCACCTGTAGAATATGAGAAATAGTATTTACCATTGTATTTGTGCACCCAAGATGCCTCAAAGAAGCGGTGAGGATCGTTTGCCTTTAGGGGTTCACCATTTTCGNCAACTACTTGCACAGGGCGTGGCTCTTCAGCAAACTGGAGCATATCCTTGCTCAGACGTACGCAACGGCTTGGGAGAGAGGGCGCATCACCTTCCGGTAGATATGGAATCTCAAGGGCCTTATTGTCTTTGTAGCGCTGAAGCTGACCACCCCAGAGGCCACCGAAATACATATAGTAATCCTCGCCATCTTTAAGAACGCACATATCAATGGAATAACTGCCACGGATTGGATCAGGCTGTGGGATGAACGGACCTTCCGGACGGTCGCCTACTGCAACACCTACGCGGAAGATATCGTTTTTGTCCTTTAATGGGAAATAGAGATAGTATTTTCCATCTTTTTCAGCGATGTCGCAGTCCCAAAGCTGGCGGCCAGCCCAAGGAATATCTGCAATATCGAGGGCTTTGCCATGGTCGGTCACAGTGCCTGTCATTGGGTCGCCATCGATGGAGAGAACGTGCATGTCTTTCATCACGTATTGGTCGCCATTGTCGTTCTCTACGTTTTCACATTCCCAGTCGTGGGATGGATAAATATAGATCTTGCCGTTGAAGATGTGAACGCTGGGGTCTGCCATATAGTCGGCAGGGAAGAGATATCTTTTTTCGGGAGTTTGCATGTTTGGAAAGAATAAAGATTAAATATTAAAGATTAAATCACGAATCGCCTCTCCGAGGCTACTGTGCTTTGGATTGCAGCCCCAGGCTGAAGCCTGGGGTTTCGTCACAATTTCAGCTCTCCGAGCTGTGGCAATTTGAATTATGCATTATGACTTGCTTTAGCTTGAACGGAGCTAATTATGCATTAGAGCTGTGACGGGCTTCGATTTCGCGGTTGATTTCGTCGATGCGTTCGTCGGTGAGTTCGTAGCGGGAGATGATAAACATTGCGAGGATGAGGAGAAGGGCTGGAATAATAGCAACAAGCCAAAGAATTCCTTGCTGAGCAAGCACTGTCTGCTCTGCAGCTTCGCTATTGAAACCTACAAATGCAAGCACCAGGCCCGGTACTACACCACCAAGGGCCATACCAGCCTTATAGAAGATACCTGTAAGGGCATTAACTATGCCTGAAATGCGGCGACCATGAGTGTATTCACCGTAAGAAATAACTTCCGGCACGAGTGCCCACATATATCCCGTAGCAACGATCACACCTGTTGATTTGACGAACTGTGCGATGTAGACAAGCCATATATGCTTAAGGAAAGGCACTACCGTCACTATATAAAGGAGAGTCATGCCTACTATGGCGGTAACGAGGAAGATATTGAACATTCCCTTTTTGCCAACTTTCTTCTTGATAGCAGGAATCATCGGCATAAAGATGAACGCCGGGATAGAGCCAAGACCCATGAAAATGGAGAGTTCTCCTGCATTGCCGTGCATATTGTAATTAATATAGTAAGCACCTGCAGAGTTTGCAATAGCCATCATNCCAAATGCTGTGATGAAGAAGAATGCAAGCACACGCAGAGGACGGTTGTGGACAAATTCCATCCAAAGGTCAGACACCTTTACATTTTCAGTCTCAGCCTTATCCATCACGACTTTCTCCTTACACTGGAAGAAGCAGAAGAAAAGAAGTGCGAGTCCGATAAGGCCATAGATTGTCATAGTAGCGAGCCAAGCAGAGTCGTGGGTCGACATATCCTCTCTCTCTGACGGATCAAAAAGCTTCAACACGATTGGAATACCCATACCTACTGCAAGACCACCGACGTTTGCCATAAACATACGCACGGAAGTCAATTTTGTGATCTCATTGGTATCGCGGGTAAGTGAAGCGTTGAGTGCACCGTAAGGAACATTTACGAGGGTATAGCACATCGATAGGCCTACGTAGGTGATATACGCATAAAGGAGCGAACCTGAGAATCCATTCCAAAAGCAGAGGATTGCAAAGCCTGTCAAAGGTATGCCACCCAAAATAAGATAAGAACGGTATTTACCAAGCTTGGGCTCGTGCTTGTCGACGAAAGTACCNACCAATGGGTCCCAAATCACATCGATGATGCGNACNATNAGNAACATTACGGCAGCNACNGCAGGNTCNAGNCCGTAGACATTGGTATAGAAAAAGAGGAGATACATNCTGATNGTCTGATAGATAAGGTTCTGGGCAAGGTCGCCNGANCCAAATCCNATGCATTTCAGCATCGAGACTTTGTAGAATCCTTTAGATTCAAGGTTGTTTGAGGGTTCCATATAGTTAGTTGAAGAGTTTAAAAGTTTAATGGGCTAAGTCACAACAACAGCTCTCCGAGCTGAGAATCAATATTTTATTAGGGTGGCGCCGTTTTTGGGCACACTTATCTTTACAGTGCCTTTTTTGGTGGGTTTGGTGGTCTGGAGGNAGCCGTTTAGGTTTTGGTCGTCGCTNTAGATTGCTATTTCTTTGCCTTTGACNTAGCCGGGGAGTTGAATTTCGGTATTCAGCGGAGCTTCCTCTGCGTTGATGGCTGCTACATACCAGTCATTTCCGCTGCGACGAGCCAAGATGATATATTTGCCAGGATAGCCGTCGATGAATTTTACTTCATCCCAAGTGGTAGGCACATTTTTCATAAAATCTACTGCCCAAGCCGGGGCATCCTCAAGATTATTGGGAGCCATTGCGAAATGCTGGACGGGGCTTTGGAAAAGTACCGCTGTNGCCAGAGCGAAAACATCGCTTGTCATGCGCTTCGAGCCATGAGCATTGTCGGCTGAGTAGTATTTATTGAGTGTGCTTCCACCGAAATCCATGCTCCCTACAGCGTTGCGGATGAAAGGATGAGTAGCTGCATTTTTAGCTTCAGCGTCGCACATTCCTTGAGAGAAATGGAGGTTTTCGCTTGCGAGCACAGCCTCAGCAGCTGCAAAATTGGGATACATACGGTCCCAACCGCGAGGAAGTGTGCAACCATGGAANATNACGAGGATACCATANTCGTTNGCATCAGCAAGGATGTCATGGTAGAGACGCATAGTCTCCTGCTTATCGCCTCCGAAGAAGTCGACTTTTATGCCTCGGATTCCATTTTCCTGCATCCATTTCATATCTTTGCGACGTTTTACAATGTCGTTCATCACACCGCGCGGACCTTGGGGAGCATCATTCCAATTGCCATTGGAGTTATACCATAGATAGAGGTCTACACCCTTCTCTTTGCCGTAGGCAGCGAGTTTTTCGATTCCTTCATATCCAATCTGAGAATCCCAAAGAGCGTCTACGAGCACAGTATCCCAACCCATAGCAGCTGAAAAGTCGATATATTTTTTCTGCTCTTCGAAGTTGCAGCTTGGNTCCATCTTTATGATCCAGCTCCAGCTTCCTTTTCCATATTTATAGTCTTTGGATGGCTCGTAAAGCTGTTCTACAACATCGAAAGGAATTGTGGTTTCTACGATGGGAGCAAGATCCTTTCCAACTGTGATAGTACGCCAGGGAGTCGCGCCCGGCAGGGCAACGGAAGCACCGGTAGAGCCGAATCCATTCTGCTCACCACGCATCGCATACGCAATCTCGTAGGCATTATCCTTTTTATTGGCAAGATGAGCGGCAACATAATCGCCTGCTATGCCGGTTTCAGAGATGAGAGTCCATCCATTTTCCCCATTCTTGAAGAGGCAAGGGAAAGTGTAGCCATTGCCCCAACCATTCTTGCCCATCGTATCATCAAGATCGTAGTTGGTCTCATAGCTTGGAGCGGTGCGTGCAAAGCCAGTCATCGGTTGCATCTGCGGGCAGAGGAAAGTGGTAGTTCCATCCGGCATCACGAAACCTGTAGACTCACCTTCCACTACACAGCAAAGTGTTTCCTTTTGAGGAAGAAGGACATATCGGAAAGCAATATTATTGTCGCTGACACGCATTTGAAGGTCAAAAACCGGTTCTCCGGCAAGAGAAACTGTAAATGTCTCCTCATTTGCGACGTAATCAACTTTATTCTTCTTGATTTTGTCGATAGAATATGAATCGGAGATTTCCTTTACTCCAGATGCTGAAGTGATGTCGAGTCCGGAGGTAAAATCGCCTATATTTGTCTTGAGGCCAAGAGGAGAAGGGAGCAAGAATGGCTTGCCATCGTATGAGACGCTATAGCTTAGATTCATTCCATTGTCAGTCACTGTCACCACAGTCTTACCGTCAGGGCTTTTCACCTGATATGTGTCTGGCATGAACATGGCTTCGGCAGAATAATTGAGCTTAGGGTCGTTGATGCCCATTGTCTTTAACAATTCTTCTGCATAGCGGCTTCCGAGCTCTCGATAGGCGTATGCAGTGAAATGAAGTCCATCACCACGCTGAGGTAGATTTGCGGATGATATCACATGTGCTGTTGGAATCACTTCGGGAAGTGTGGCTATTATGGCATTGTGACCGCCACAAATACCGCCTTTGTCGGATGAAACCACTTCTCCAGCCAACAAGGGAATAGAATTTGGCTCCAATCCAAGGTCGGCAAGAAGATCATCATAGACTTTCTTTACTTTATTCGGCCACTGAGGATCGCCATTGTTCGACTCCCCTTGGTGGAGAAGGATACCCTTTATCACGCCATCTTTCTGCGCTTTTTTAGCACATTCCACGATGCGGTCGTAGGGCTTATTGTCGTAAGCCTTCATGAAATTTTGAAACCATTCAGCTTCCGTAACCACTGTAGAGGGATCATAGTCCTTGCTGAGATGTTCTATCTTGCAACCACCCACTGCTACCGGGATTACACCAACTGTAACATTCTCAGGAAGGTTGTCTACCATAGTCCGTCCGAAATAATCGGCTGGAGTCAGACCGGTGTTTTCACGCACCAAAGGAGGAACCGCCACATACCATTCCCCTTTCGTGCGGGGAGGGCGGCTATAGTCGACAGCCGACATCACCTTGAAACGTTCCGGGACATTCTGGCGATCCTTGGCTTCTACTCTGGCGTTGCCCTCCATATTGGATTGCCCAAGACAAATGTAGATATGGAAATTTGGATCTTGAGCACTCGCTGACAAAGCAACTGCCAAAAGTGCCGATCCTAACATTAGCGATTTCAATCTTTTCATGATAATAAGTTTTAGAGCCCATCTCATAAATTTGAGAGCCCCTGGGGTCGCTGGATTGGAGTGATTTTTGGCTTTTGAGCGATTGAGCATAGCGGGCTATGTGATTGAGCCAAAAGCCGAAAAGCGCCCAAGCCAGCGAAGACTTTGGGTAAGATCCTCCAAGGACTCTGTTTNGATTTGNGTNAAGGCTATTTGTCATTNTTTAATAATATATGTTTATTNTCTCNTCAATATTATAATTTTTCTTAAGGAATNTTTCNCTGCCCGGNTTTGGACGGTGCTTTTCTCCAAGTCTCGTCAGTCATGATGCCCGCATCATTCCTTCCTCAACTTGAGAAAATCACTCGCCCAAATCCGCCAGAGGCTCTCA
>WFLX010295478.1_pt1 | contig 15006 bp, 13 predicted proteins | sample 4967041 | NCBI WGS metagenome assembly WFLX01 (sample SAMN12857096, study PRJNA449069) | gut metagenome | isolation source: stool from male and female vole | host: Microtus ochrogaster | place: USA:Florida | collected 2017
ACACTTCAAGTGCCAAATTTGAAGTTGTGGGCCCGATCTCAATCTAATTTTATTAGATCACAGATCTGGTCCTTTTCTTTTTTAAGCACTTGTCAAGTTTTAAATCTTCTACTCTCAAGTTATTTATGATGCAAATGAATTTAATTTTTTCTTGGCACGGGTCACAATAAAGGTGCCAAGCAAAAAAGGTTTCACCGAAGCGAAACCTGAGTATGGCAAGTAGTCGATTTAGAAAGTGCGAAGTTCAAAATCGGATACAATAATAGACTGTTCAATGCGACGGAGTTCATCTTGACGACGGCTGACTGGGATCATGGCAGTGATCTCATCATCATCGTAACCAACCACCATGTTGCGCTCTGATAACATGATTGGACGTTTTAAAACAGAAGGATTACGTTGGATGAACCGAGTAAGTTGCGAAATCGACATATCATCTAAGTTGGTTTTTAAAGTAGCATAGGCTTTAGAACGAGTAGAGATAATGTCTTCAGTACCATTTTCACACCGAGAAAGAAGATATTTGATTTCGGCTTCCGAAAGCAAGTTAGAGAAAATATTCTTTTCTACAAAATTGATATGGTTGTCTTCAAGCCATCTTTTTGCTTTGCGGCAGCTAGCACATCCAGGAGATGTATAAAATAATACGGCGTTATTCATAATTTTTCCTCCAAAACTTTCTTTCAGTTTTTATTTGAGTTCTTAATGTAATTTGTAATTTCTTAAGTGGTTTCCTTAACTTCGTCTTTATCTTAACCCTAACTGAAGTAAAGATGCAATGCATTTTTATTAATTTTTTTAAATTTTTTTTCGTGTTTTCCTTATGGATGTAATCCCTTTAATTCCTTTATCTAAAGGTTAAATCACCTTAAATAAAATATTTATAAATCAATTAAAATGATTTTAAGTCTTTTTAATACAAGAAATACAATCCTTTTTAAAGGATTCTTTAGGCTAAAGTTAGCCTTTTTTTTCTTTATCTCTTCCTTGCACAAAATTAAAAACTTCTTTCTTCCTCTTTAGAAATCCAACTTAGTGACCCTTTGAGCCAACACTTTTTCTATATAAACCCCTTTCAAAATGACTTTTTTATCGAAAACTTCTTTTTTTCTTTTAAGGATCTTAATATGGGAAACTTTGGGATTAAGAAAGGGAAACAATTTATAAGGAAAGCAACCCGAAGATCTAAAGAAGAAGTGAAGAATCTTTCTCATTCGCCATTTTTTTCTACATGTTTTATTCTAAAAAAGAAAGCAAAATCGTTAATTGCTTTGGTGCTTTCTTTTTTAGAAAGGAATTTCTCATGTCACAGCCATCACAAACCAATTCTTCTCAAAATCAAGATGAAGTTTACGTTTTAGAAGGGGAACCTAACGAAGTTTTTAATGCCCAAGGTCAACCCATTCCCTTAACACCCGAAGAAGAAAAAGAAGTCGAAGCCCAGATTTAAAGAGAATAGACAGACTTGGAGCGATGCTAGTCAAGTGTTTTGGCCTATGTTAAACTTTGAATGAAACTTAATTTAAAGATTGTGCTCCATACGAGCTTAAAAACGTTGTCTATGACAACTAAAGAAAGGGAAAGTTTAACCAAATATGGATGTAAAAGAAGTGTTAAACACCAATCAAAGCTATTTCGAGGATTTTGTCACTCGTGCTGTTTATAATTCCAATGCCATTGAAGGCAGCACCTTAACAAAAAACGAAACGTATGCCTTGATTTTTGACTCCAATCATTGCCCTATCAATGCCAATGCCAAAGAAATTCATCAAGCCATCAACCATAAACGCGCTTTAGTCTACGTCTTGGATCGCATCAATCGCAATGAACCGCTCACCGAAGAGTCTTTGATCGAAATCAATGACATTATCAACGAAAACATTCTCTTTGGTGGAGCGTACCGTGAAGATCCTGCTATTGTTTCTGGATCTACCAAAGTTTTTCCTGGTCCAGAAGAAATTTCTTCCTTTTTGAAGAAATTTATCGTTCGCTACAACGAATTGGTAGAAAACGGCTTTACTATGAATGATGTAGCGGATTTGCATCTTCAGTTTGAAAATATCCATCCTTTTTCCGATGGAAACGGCAGAACGGGTCGTATTTTGATAGACACCATGTTGATTCGAAATAACCAAGCTCCGATCGTTATTCCTTTGGATTTGCGCAATGATTACTATAAGATGCTCGAAACCAACAATGATAAAGCGATGGCTCAAGAATTCAGCCGTCTTCAACAACAAGAAGAAAAAAGAATTGAAGACTTTGAAGCTTTACGCTAAATTCGGTCTATTTTCGTATTAGCGAGCAACCTTCGGGTTGCTTTTTTTATTGGGTACTTTTTGGATTCATCCCCTATTTTCTCCTTAAGAAAAAGGTATTCTCTTTGTTTTCACTCTAAGAGAAAAAATTACTTTTATTGGGCCATCTGCTAAAATGAAACTAACTAGCATTGGATGCTCAGCGCTTTCGAAAAGCAAAAGCAGGCGTTGGTTTCCCCCTTATTTTCACCAACGATCCCTTTACGGTCCGATGCAGACATAAAGGAGTATGACCATGATTAAACGAATTGGCATTTTGACTTCTGGAGGCGACTCGCCTGGAATGAACGCGGCAGTTCGTGCTGTCACCCGCATTGGGATTAACGCCGGACTTGAGGTGTTTGGAATTTACAATGGATACAAAGGGATGGTAGAAGGATACATTGAACCATTGACCACCGAATCCGTCAGCGAAATCATTACCCGTGGTGGTACTATTTTAGGTTCTGCCCGTCTACCCGAATTCAAAGAAGTAGAAGTCCGCGAAAAAGCTATTAAACAGCTTAAAAAGCGCGGTATTGAAGCTGTTGTAGTGGTTGGTGGGGATGGATCGTATCGCGGCGCTTTAGAACTCACCCATATGGGAATCAACTGCATCGGATTACCAGGAACAATTGATAATGACATTACCTGCACTGATTTTACCATTGGCTTTATGACTGCTTTAGAAACGATCGTGGATGCGGTCGATAAACTGCGTGATACCTCTAATTCTCACCATCGTTGCTCCATTGTCGAAGTAATGGGTAACCGTTGTGGAGACTTAGCTTTGTGGGCTGGTATTGCTTGTGGAGCAGAAATTGTGGTCACAAGTGAAAGTGGCTTTGATGAACAAGATATTCTCGATCGTTTACGCGATTTGGATCAAATTAAAAAGAAAAAACATGCGATTGTGATCATTTCCGAGAAAATTACAGATGTTCATCAATTTGCCAAAAAGGTTACTTTAAATACCGGATTTTCCGGTCGAGCTACCGTACTTGGTCACATTCAACGTGGTGGTTCTCCCTGCCCCTTTGATCGTATGTTGGCTAGCCAAATGGGCGAAAAAGCGGTGGATTTGTTAATGCAAGGCATTGGTGGGCAATGCGTGGCCATTCGTCAAAATAAAATCGTTTCTTATCCCATCGANCGNGCANTTGTTATNCCATCNGAATCCAAAAAGCCTTTAACGAATTTGTTTGAGCGTCTCGGATAAAAACTGATGTTTTTCTTTTTATGATTTTTATAAATACTAAGAAGCCGAAAAATTTTTGGGCAAAAAAAGTGAATTGGCTCTTAGACAGAAAGAAGATAGACATTACGTTGAGGTAATTTCATGGATAAAAAAACAAAAGTTGTTTGCACCATTGGACCAGCTAGTGAAAATAAAGAAATGATTTCCAAGCTTGTCAATGAAGGAATGAACATTTGCCGCTTGAATTTTTCTCATGGTGACTATTCGGAACATAAAAATCGTATGGATATGATCCGTGATGTTTCCAAATCATTAAAAAAGCCCATTGGGATTATGTTGGATACCAAAGGGCCTGAAATTCGGCTGGGTGAGATGGAAAACGGTGGAGTACAATTTGAAAAAGGCGATGTCGTAACGATCGTTAATGATCCCACCTTAATTGGCAATAAAGAGCGCTTTGCGATTAGCGTTCCTGAAGTTTTCAATGACGTACATCCTGGGGATTTTATTTTAATGGACGATGGCAAAATGCGCGTGGATATCACGGAAGTAACTCCAGGAAAAGAATTTAAGGGAATTGTGGCCAATCCCCATTTCTTGAAATCCAAAAAAGGTTGCAACTTACCAGGAATCATTCTTTCCATGCCTTTTATTTCTAAGAAGGATGAAGCTGACTTACGCTTTGGAGCCCAAAATGATGTGGATTACATTGCTTTGAGCTTTGTGCGTCGTAAAGAAGATGTCTTAGCTGTTCGGGATATTTTGATTTCCGAGGGAAAAGATGAAATTCAAATTTTTGCGAAAATCGAAAACCAAGAAGGCTTCGACAATTTACGGGATATTCTTGAAGTAGCCGATGGCATTATGGTTGCTCGTGGAGATTTAGGCGTTAACGTTTCGCTTGAATACGTTCCAATTTATCAAAAACAAATGATTCGTATGGCTAATGAAGCGGGAAAACCCGTTATTACGGCGACTCATATGCTTGAATCCATGCAAGGCAATCCTCGTCCAACTCGAGCAGAAGCTTCTGACGTAGCCAATGCTATTATGGATGGTACCGATTGTGTCATGACTTCCGCTGAAACGGCAGCTGGTTTATATCCTGCTGAAGCAGTTCATACTTTTACAAAGATTGCTAAAGCGATTGAACCTATGATTGACTATAAAGCGCGTTTAGCTGATGGCATTGCTTCTTCTAAACGCAATATGAGCGATTCCATTGCGATTTCAGCAGCCGAAACTGCTTTGGCTATGGATATTAAAGCCATCATCGCCTTTACTCAATCTGGAAGTTCCGCTAAACGGTTAGCCAAATTCCGTCCCGAAGCTCCAATCATTGCGGTTACTTTCACAGAAGAAGTACAGCGCTCTTTGCTTCCTGTGTTTGGAGTCCATCCAGTTGTTACGGATGTTCAAAATACCCAACAAAATGAAGTACAACTTGCACGCAATATCGCTTTAAAGAATGGTTTACACCATGGCGATAACATCTTAGTGGTAGCTGGGTATCCCGTAGGTTCTGGTTCGACCAACATGATGCGCATTGTAACAGTTTAATTTTCAAGGTCCTTTTACAGGACCTTTTTTTATACTTAATTTTTTGTTCTTGCTTTTTGTCCCTTTTTTCTTTTATGTTTTTTTNAANGAATAATTTNNTGGANTGNNACAATAAAAATGGCTTNNGNNTTCGNCAANCTCAANATTNNGCGANNNATGATCAAGANATCCAANTTNNCACCNATCCTCATACCGATCTTTGGCAACGTACCTATTATGGATTTCAAAACGATAATGCCCCAGTTTTCCAAATGCGTACTCGTGAACCGTTTTTCTCTTTTGTGGTCAAAACTGACTTCGACAGCAAACGACGCTTTGATCAATGCGGCATTGTAATGTATTTGGATAGCGACAATTGGCTTAAAGCCTCCATTGAATACGAAAATGATGAGTATCAGCGTTTAGGCAGTGTCGTTACCAATTTAGGCTATTCTGATTGGGCAACCACCGATATCCCTGCCTCTGTCAAATCGATGTGGTATCGCTTTAGTCGAAGAGAATCCGATTTTTGTCTGGAATACTCTTACGATGGTCTTGTGTTTCATCAAATGCGTATTTGTCATATGTGGAAAGGGGATGGAGAAATTCAATTTGGTGTCTATGCCTGCTCTCCAGAAGAGTCTTCCTTTCCAGCGACCTTTAGTCATATGGAAATCACAGATTGTAAATGGTTAGCTCATCAATAAGCCCAAAGGGAGTGAAAATCTCCCTTTTTTTATAAAGAAAAAGCAGATCTTCCTGGATCTGCTTAAAAAATTATTCAACGGCTTTAAGGGATTCGACCATTTCAATTTTTCGCAATTGAAATTTCATGATCCAATTTACCACCAAGGTAAAGAGCATGGTCAATCCAATTGAATACAAATACGATTGCCATAAAATGGTCCGTCCAAAGCGTACTGTATCCATTTCGGCTAAACTCATAATCATGTCATGCAAATAAATTCCCATGAATAAGCCAACGATACTTCCAATTAAAGCTAAGATAATGGTTTCACGATTGACGTAAGCATTGACTTCCTTTTCGGTAAAGCCAAGAACTTTAATGGTAGCAATCTCGCGCATTCGTTCAGAAATGTTGACGTTGCAAAGATTATAGAGGACCACAAAGGCTAGCATTGCTGCAGATAAAACCAAAACGACCACCACNAGTTTAATCGAAGAAATCATANCCAANAAATTGTCGATGGTATTGGAATAAAACGTGATGNNGCGAANATCANCAATGGCCATGATTTGGGCACCTAAGGCACTTTCAAAATCGGCATCGGTGGATTCACTTACCACTAAAATATTGGCATCGGGCTTTTCTTGGATGCCTAAAGTTTCAAAGAGATCCTTGGTCACATAAATTTGATGTGAGATGTATTGCTCAAAAATACCAGCGATTTCTACACTGGCTTCTTCTTCGTTGGTGGTTTTAAAAGCAATGCGATCTCCGACTTTGGCATTGAGTTTTTCGGCGGTTTTAATGGAAATAAAAGCTCCTTCATTGTTTAATTCGGTTTTGGAATCTTTACTCATTGGAATAAAAGTCATGAAGGTTTCAAAAGCATTTGGATCGGAGACAATGTTTAAAAATCCACCTACATCTTTGTTGTCATAATTCACCGTAATGGCCATCATTTCCAAATTGCACACATCCTCTACACCGGAAATTGCCTGAATTTGATCTAGGGTTTCATCGATGTGTTTAGATTGAGCTGTAATGGAGGCATCGTAGTGGTAAATGGCTCCAAATTGGCGCGGAACAATGTCACTAATGGAATCATTGAGTCCAAATCCAGCTAATAAAAGCGCACAACAACCAGCAATACCAAGCACTGTCATGAAAAAGCGCTTTTTATAACGAAAGAGATTGCGCAAGGTCACTTTATGCATGAAAGAAAGCTTGGACCAAAACCAAGGAATACGTTCCAATAAAATACGTTGTCCAGCTTTTGCGGCTTTAGGACGCATGAGTTGAGCAGGAACTTCGCGCATTTCTTTATAAATTGAGCCATAGGTCGCCAACAACACCACTAAAGTTACCATTCCAGAAGCACTTAACATCAGCCAAGGTTGAAAGCGAAAATGAATGTCTTCNANAGTGTACATGATGTTCCAAGTCGTATAAATAATCCAAGGAAAGACACCCATGCCCACCACACAGCCCAAAATACTTCCTAAAATGGAAGCCGATCCGGCATAAATCAAATACTTAGCCGCAATTTGAAAACGAGTATAGCCCAAGGCTTTTAGAGTACCCATTTCGTTGCGATTTTCATCCACCATGCGGGTCATCGTGGTCATGCAAACCAATGCGGCCACTAAAAAGAAGAAAGCGGGAAAAACAGAGGCAATTCCATCCATACGATCGGCACACGATTCATAATCCCGATAGGAGTAATGGGAATTGCGATCCAGTACGATCCATTTGGGTTCGAGTTTTTGCACCATGTCTCTAGCTTCTTCAAAGCGTTCTTGGGCATTGCGCTTTTGTTTTTCCAGTTCCGCTACACCTTGATCGTATTCAATTTGGCCATTTTCCAACGTATCGCGTGCGGCATCGAGTTGTTCTTGCCCGGTTTGTAAAGTGAGATACGTTTCATCCAATTTGGTTTGATTGGTGGCCAACTCTTGCTCCGCTCGCTNAAGCTCTTCTTTTTGTTTAAGAAGATCTGCTTTTGTTTTTTCCAATTGAGGTAAAGAAGCCACCCCNTCATTGATTTGCTGAATCCCACTGTCAATTTGGCTAATAATGCCCATAGCTGAAGTAAGACTACCGCCTAGATTTCCCAATAGTTCTTGTTTTTGGGCTTCTACTTTTTGTACGGCGGTTTCCGAGGAGTCATGCGCATTGCCCGTAATTTGACCAATGAGCTGCTCTTTACGATTGCGTAAACTGGTTTGTTGGGTGCGTAAGGTGATCAATTGCAACGTCTTCCCAGGCTGATTTTGGCCTTCCAGTTCTGCAATTTGTTGGTTGATGCTTTCTAAGGAGGTATCAGTAGCGGTGATGGAATTTTGAAGTTGGGATAAGGCTTCTACAGCTACAATCACAGTTTGAACTTGTTTTTTCTGCTCTTCGAGTTGNCTAAGTTGGGCTTGTCCCGCTTGAATTTGTGCGATTCCCTCATCAATTTGTTCAATGCCATCCTCTAATTGTTGCAGGCCTTGAGTAAGCTGAACTTTAGCGTCCTCTAATTGCGTTTTTCCAGCTTCCCATTGTTGCCACCCCTCCTCTAAGGTTTGTTCTTGGCTTTCAAACTGCGCTTTTCCTTGCGCCAATTGGATGGCTGCGGCATCCAGTTCACTTTGCGCTTGATCCAACTTTTCATTCGCACTTTGCTCATTGCGGGCGATCAAATCCATCTTGGCTTGAACATCCCTTTCGATTTGGGTATCGGCTAAATTTTCCACCGCTTGAAGGACGGGTTTGATGAGATCAAAATAACTGGCATCATATGAGTCTAATTCTTTTGCATCTTTTACAGTGATATCAATTTCGGTATAGTAATCCGCTTGAATGACTTCATTTAAAACATATACAAAGGTATCTACTGTTCCTGAACCAATGGCTGAAGACCCCAGATCATAAGATAAGTAATTGGGATTNTAGGCTAGGCCCACAATGGTAAAGGTATCTGTCGTGAGTTCTTCCTCTAAAGGCGTTTCGGTNCCTGAATATAAGGTGATGACATCTCCAATCNCTTTGGANCCCAAAAGTTNGGCGGTAGCACTTGGCGCTTGGTATAAACACTCATCGGCTTTAGTAGGCATTCGCCCTTCCACAAGCCGTGGAACATTGATGGATTGTTTGGGATCAAAGGAAAACAGTTTGACGGTCAATTCGCGATTTTCTTCTTTGGCCAAATAATCAGCGGAGAAAAGGCCTTGGACTTGTTTGACTCCGGCTATTTTTTGAATGGCTTGGACATCCTCTTGATTGAGTCCAATAGTGGAATACAATTGGATGTCTTGCATATTGTATTTATCAAAATACGCATCGGCTGAGTTTTTCATGTCAGGGGGACTGGCCTTAATGCCGGCAAAAAAAGCCACCCCTAAGGCGACAATGGCCAAAATAGAGAGATATCGTCCTAGGGAAGCTCGAATTTCATAGCCGAGTTCTTTCCATAAAATNGGCGNCATCAATANTCAANCTCCTGNGCCGACATGGGATGCTCATTGAGGGTAATGGAATCAATTTTGCCGGATTTAACTCGAATGATTTTATCTCCAATAGGGGTTAAGGCTAAGTTATGGGTGATCACCACTACGGTAGTCTTTTCTTTTTTACAAATGGTTTGAAGCACCTCTAAGACTTGTTTTCCCGTTTGATAATCCAAAGCCCCAGTGGGTTCATCGCATAAGAGCAAGCGAGGATTTTTGGCGATAGCGCGCGCAATTGCAACGCGTTGTTGTTCCCCACCCGAAATTTGGGAGGGAAAGTTGTTTTTGCGTTCACTTAAACCCACCGCTTCTAAAGTATCTGCAATATTGAGNGGNTTTTTACAAATTTGACAAGCCAATTCGACATTTTCTTGCACCGTTAGATTTTGAATCAAGTTGTAAAACTGAAACACAAACCCCACATCATCCCGCCGGTATTGTGTCAATTCTTTGTCTTTAAAGCCACTCACCACTTTATCGGCTACCCGAATGGTTCCCGCACTAGCGGTATCCATTCCTCCAAGCAGGTTTAAGATGGTGGATTTTCCTGCTCCACTCGCCCCAGCAATGATCACAAATTCCCCCTCTTCAATGGAAAAGGTCACTCCATCCAAAGCATGAATGACCACTTCCCCCATTTTGTAGTCCTTTCGGACATCTTGAAATTCAATGAAGCTCAAAGGAGAAACCTCCTTTCTAAGACTAAAAGTTTTTTTATAAAAAGCAGAAGGAGCTTTCAGTCAGGTATTTTCATTTTACCTTTCTAAAGACCCAATAGCGATTGTTTCCAGGTTTCTCTTTCTTGTCGCCTTTGGCTTGTTTTTCTTTTCCGCGATTTTTCGTCAAAAGTTTCACCTCAAGATTTCTTTATATTATTTTGGTCAAAAAAGGATGACCATCGAAAGGGCCTTTTACAATGAAAGAAGGAACACACCAACGGTTTTCTTTCGATTGCGTTTAAAACCCAAAAACAGAAAATGACGAAACCAATTTGGTATGGTTCCACATAAAGTAAAAAAAATGATTTTAATTTTTAACTCTGTTTCGAACTTCCATACGATAAAATGGTAGAAAGTGTACCTGATGAAAACAAAAGTGATTACTGATTCGGGCAGTGGATTGAGCCAACAACAGGCCGATGCCCTTGGAATTGGTCTTTTACCTCTNCAAGTTCTTGTANACAANGAGCAATACTTGGATGGGGTNGATCTTGATGCGACCAAATTATATGAGANGTTGGAAGATGGNAAAATNCCNACTACTAGCCAACCACCTCTTTTCTTAGAAGAAGAACTTTTCGAAAACTATAAAAAAGAAGGCATTACGGATTTAATCGTGATCAATTTATCCAATGGCCTTTCGAGTACCAATATGAATGTTCAAGCCACCGCCAAGCGCCTTGGTTTAAATGTCCATACTTTAGATATTTTTACGACCCTTGGCGTGCAACGCTATTTAGCCATTGCCGCCAAACAATTGTTGGATGCAGGCAAAACACCAGAAGAAATCATTCAAATTCTTGAAAAGGCAGTGGATAACTCCGAAGGATTTCTTATCGTGGACAACCTGGAGCATTTGGCCGCTGGAGGCCGTTTAACCCCACTTGCCGCCAAACTTGGTGGCCTTTTACGCATTAAACCCGTTTTACGCGTATCCAAAAACACCGATGGGAAAGTCGACTCCTTTGATAAAGTGCGCACCATGCATAAAGCAATTGCTAGAGGAGCGGAGGAAATTCGCAAGGGCTTAAAACCCGATGTAGACTACGAATTCTTTGTTCTCAATGGCAACGATGATGAAGGAGCAGAAAAAGCAAAAGAGTTATTAAATGAAATTCGTCCTGATGCTCCGATTCATATGCTCAACATGTTTCCGGTCATCGCGAGCCATACTGGATTGGGTTCGGTAGGAATGCAGTATGTCCCAAAAATTGAAGGAGTATCTTATGATGAAACTAGCATTTGTAACGGATAGTGGTACTGGTTTTTCGAAAGAATACTGGAACGAAAGAGGCATTTATTCCTTACCTTTGCAAATCGGTATTGGCAATGAAACCTACGATGAAAACGAAACCATTACCTATCCCCAAATTATCGATAACTTACACAAACAAGTGCTAATGAAAACGTCTTTGCCCTCCCTTGGCCAAATCGAGGACCTCTTTGAAGATCTCAAAGCAAAGGGATATGAAGGTGTCTTCTGCGTTCCCATTTGCCAAGGCCTTTCGGGAACTTTTCATGCCATGGAATCCGCCGCCAATCAAGTGGGCTTAGCCTTTTATGGAGTGGATATTTATACCACCGCTGTCATTCAAGCGCATTGCATCGTCATGGCCAAAAAGATGTACGAAGAAGGAAAATCCATTGAAGAAATCTTGGAAACCTTAGAAAAAGTCGCAAACAGTGGGGAAACCATCTTGTTATGCGACGATTTGCAACACATGAAACGCGGCGGTCGCCTAACGGCTTCCGCAGCCATGCTTGGCGGACTTTTGAAAATTAAGCCCATTTTAGTAGAAGACAAAAACACCAAGGGAAAAGTCGATGTTCTCGATAAAGTGCGTACCATGGCGCGCGCTCAAGATCGCGTCATTTCCTATTTGAAAGACAAAGGCATTCAAGACAACTATGACTTCACCGTAGCGCATGTCGACTCTTTAGAAGAAGCGCAAAAATACGCGCAAAAAATTTTACAGACCTTCCCCAATGCCAAAATTCGTATTATCGATTTGGTCAGTGCCGTTGGCATTCATACGGGATTAAAATGCTTGGCCATTCAAGTCTTTGATCCACAAGGACAGCCTGTTGAAGTTTACGAAAACGCGCAAGTAATTCCAGCTTAAAAGAAAAAAGAAATTTTAAAAGAAACAGGCCCATTCGCCTGTTTCTTTTTTTTATAAAACGTAAAGGCAAAAGGACAAAGGGATGACTCTTCTTTTAAGAGNCCCTATAACTTCTTCAAGTTTTATAAGAAAACAAACGCACNATTCTTATCTTTTTGGATTATGACTAGGAAGTTGAAGAAGAATTCGTGCTCTTTTTTGAATGGTTTTTTCTAGGCGATTGAGGTAGCGTTTNGGAAAATTGTAGGCTTCTTCTTGAAATTTGAACTTCAAAACACGACGTAACTGTTCTTTTTGATGGGGGCCAATATAAAGAGCAGCTTGGACAAAAAAATCCGTACCAAAACAAGTTGAGCGGCTTAAAGAATACTGATAAACGGAATCAATAGAGCTCATTTGATCTTTAGGAATAAAAGCCAGCAAACTCAATCCATGATCAAAAAGAGGAGCAGGGCCTAAGATCTGATTGGTGGGGGCATGGATCAATACACCAAAATTTCCAAAATGTCGATCNTCGTTGGCGATCAGNGCATCAAATACCACCATAGAACAAAATTGATCGTAGGCTTCTGAACCAAGTTGTTCATAAAAGCGCGCAACGGCCTCCATTCCTCCACTGGTCACCAAACGGCCAATTGGCATGTAGGAAATGGTTTTAGAGGTAAAGGCAGGACAAACACAAGCAAGCTTTCCCTTCCATTTTTCTAAATGATAAGGAATGATATCAAGTCCCATAGTCTTTCCTATCTGATAGGCATAGGCTTCACAATAAGGTTCCCTTCCACTATTTGAAAATCCTTCGGTTCCGGCTTTATACAGCCATAAGCCATTGTCTTGAAGCCGCCAAGCTTTGGCGAGCATTCCATTGGTTGTCAGTTCAGGAGACGTCGTAAAAGCGCGAATGCTCGATTGATTTCCTGTCCATGCCACTAAACTCAAAGCTTCATTAAAATGGTTTTCATAAAGATTATAGGTGTCAAAGTTTCCCTTAAAGTCTTTCTTAACGATCCAATAGGAATCATTTACCGAAAGACCCATACTCAAATCAATCAGACCTTTGAGGTCTTTCTGGGCCAAACCAAGCGAACTTAAAATTTCGTAAACAAACGCCCTATTTTTAGGAATGGTGCGTTTGAAAAGCCACTCTATGATTCCCTGTGGGCTTACTGTGAGATCTTTAGGAAAGAGATAGGCTTTATGATGGGCAATCGACAAAAGTTCTGCTTGAAGAAGGCCCTCTTTTGGGATCAAGAAGCGAAATTGAATCAGTGGGGTGTCAAAATGGCGAATTTCATATACCTCTAAAGACGAAAAGTCATCCGCTTCTTTTACGATANCCAGCTGCATTCCTAGAGCCTNGGCGTAGCGACTGAGGAGCTCTGTACTTGGCATAAAGGTTTGATGTTCTATTTTTGAAAGAGCGGATTGNGTAATTCCCATACGACTTGCCACGTCTTTTTGTGACATTCCACTTTGTTTTCTAAGATAGATTAGTTTTTCGATTAAGTATGAAGTCATAAAACTCTCCAGTTTTGACAAAAATATGAGTAATAAGGAATATTTTTGCTGTAAAACTCAAAATATAGGACCTAATTGTAGCTTGGATTCATATTGAAAAGAAGACTCTCTTCTAAATATTTAAGATTTCTTTTCCTTTTGTTAAAAGCCTAACTTCCAAGTTTGTCTCAGAAAGAGGCTTTTATTTGTGAAAATTTATAAATATTGATATTGCTCAAAGAGTGAAATTTTGATAGAATAGCTCGGCAAGTCATTCTTGCTCTCTGCTTTGCCTGCGGGCAAAGCCAACTNAGTCCAAAGGGAGGTGTACATAAAATGAAAAAGTATGAAGCTATGTACATTGTGAATGCATCCCTCGATGACGCACAATTTGAAGCGCTTGAAAAAAGACTTTATGCGCCAATCATCGAAAACGGTGGTTCCATTGATAAAGTGGACAACTGGGGGGTGAAGGATTTCGCTTACGAAATCAATCACATGAAAAAAGGCCACTATGTGGTTATGTACTGCACGGCGAACAATGAAGGAATCGAAGAATTCCAACGTCTTTGCCGGANCAACAACAGCGTTATTCGNGTAATGGTAATTAAAAAGGAANAANAGAAGTAAGANGGCGACCGNATGATGAATCGGGTAGATTTAATCGGCCGACTAACGCGAGATCCTGAATTACGCCGCTCTGCCAATGGCAACAGTGTGCTTCGCTTTTCGCTTGCGGTGGATCGCAGAATTAAGCAGCCCGGTGGACCGGAAGCTGACTTCATTTCCTGTGTGGCGTTTGGGAAAACAGCGGACAATATGGCTCGCTTTTTGCACAAAGGCTCTTTGATTGCGGTAGAAGGCTCCATTCAAACGGGCAGTTACATCAATCAACAAGGGGCTAAAGTCTACACTACGGACATCATCGCAAACCACGTTCAATTCTTGGAATCGAAAAAGGCTAGCCAAGGCTATGAAGCTTCAAACAATACGTATGGAGCGCCAAACCAAAACTATGGTGGATCCAACTATCAATATGGCTATCAAGGATATGGATCGGAGCCTAACTATGGTGGCTACCAAGACTCTTATCAAAGTGGGTATACCCAAAGCCAACAAAATCCTTACGCCCAAAGCGTAGACAATGGCTTTACGACCCCTGCTCCTGCCAAACCGGCAAGACCTGCTGCTCCGCCAACCTATGGCAGTGCAGACGAGAGTGAAGATATGAGTGATTTATTCGATACTTCACAAACACTCGATATTTCTTCAGATGATTTACCATTTTAGAACAACAGAAAGGAGATCCGACACATGGCTTTCAAAAAGCAACGCATGGGACGCAAAAAAGTTTGCTACTTCACAAAAAATAAAATTAAAGAAATTGATTATAAAGACGTAGAATTGCTTAAACGTTTCACGAACGCCAATGGAAAAATCGTTCCTAGACGTGTAAC
>WFLX010174706.1_pt1 | contig 15004 bp, 12 predicted proteins | sample 4967041 | NCBI WGS metagenome assembly WFLX01 (sample SAMN12857096, study PRJNA449069) | gut metagenome | isolation source: stool from male and female vole | host: Microtus ochrogaster | place: USA:Florida | collected 2017
TCATTGATAGTATCCCATCCTCAATATTGCTTAGTGTAAAAGAAAAAGTAAAACAGCCATAATTCTACTCTAAAGCTACAATTTATCACCTATCTTTGCTTAATTTGATAATAACAAATAGCGGAATTGCTATCTATGTGCAGAATAGCAATTCCACTATATCAGTCAATGTACTCTTTAAGCCTATCTACCAGCAAAATCTACTTTACAAAAAACTTGCACTAAAAAATATCACCAATTATAAACGCTCTTGTACCATTTGTAAGTTCTTGTACCTTTCACATAGGTAACACTGCTTCCACTATCTTTTTTATCAATTGTGAGGCTAGAGCTATACCAAGGATTAATGACAGTGTATTTTGTAGAACTGTATCCAATTAAAGCCAATGCATGATAATACTTATTTCCATTTTCAGTTCTTTGCATTTGCATAAAAATTGGATGNTATTCATTTATTTGTGTCTGCACAGANGAGTNACTCAACGGATCACNGGATTCAGGCGACAAATCATGATTNTTACNTACNTCCACTACCTGTGCCNTGGTAANTCCTTCATCTNTANCAGATCCTAATGCTTCGATTATAACATCCTTAGCCGTTAAAGATGTTCCTTTTTTATAATTGATTATAGCAGCAGTAACTGCAGCAGCGCACCACGGTTTTTGTGTACCATTAAAGGTTCCATCATCCGTTTGCGGAACTGATGTTACGCTCAAAGGACTGGGGTTAGATGTTTCTAGTGTCATGATACCCNTCTCATCAGCTACCGCNAGAACATCTTNCACATCCACAACCNCCCCANCATCCGCAAGANTGTTTAACAACAAAGTTTCATCAAAACAGTTATCATTTATATCAGGAAGAAGCGAAACTGCATTGCCATTTAATACAGCAAATAATCCATCGCCATCCGAAACCAATACTATAGGATTAGATTGAGAAGATTGAGACTGTAACTCATCTAATTTATCTGCCATAAGGTTCTGCTCAAACTGGGTAAAGTATTCTCCATTATCGTCATAAATAGTTAAAATTGCAAATATTTCATCATTACACATTACAGGAAAATCGTAAATATGATTAGTGCTCCCTGTTTCCTGTAAATTAATTGGTGAACCCAACGCAAACTGCTTCCCCTCTGCGCTAATCCCGTTGTTGAAAAGATGTTCATAAAGAAATTTGCTGAACTCATCTTTAGCATAATTCATTATTACATCCGATGTCTGTTCTGTTACAACATAGCACCCAGAATTTTCTTCGGCAAAAGTTACCAAGCTACCCATATTTAATGCGAAAGCAGCAACTAATGCACCTAATACACACATAACCATTTTTTTGATCTTCATAAATTTACACCTCCTAGTAACAAAACTAATGCTTTTTGTAAAAAATATGTTGTAAACTCAATTCTTCAATAAAANCATNTTANAAAAAATCNACTGTTGCAAGTTTTTTCGTTTAACTTATCAAAGAAAACTCCTCTGCTAAGCGCTGGTTACGATAAACTATGCGTAATTCCAAATACAAACTTATCATACCTTTTTATTATGAAAATACAATCCCTCTTGCAGAAAGTGTCCCGTTTTTGCAGAAAATGACCAACAAAACAAAAAATCCCCTTGAATCAAACAATATGCCTTATCCGTCTGTACTGTTTCATATCTGCGGCAAGCTGTTCGGCCTTTTCTATGGCGGCATCCGCACAGTTTAATATACCGGACAACAGCTTTCTCTTTGCCTAAAAGGGTTCTTTATCAGTTCTAAATTTGAGAACTTCTTTTCCCCGTATTCCTTTTGCGTTTTCCGCAAAGATACGGAACGTGTTGGCAATCTTCTGTCCGGCTTCCCTTGGTAGATGTCTACACAATCCTATGGTCAGGAAACTTCATTTTTTCATATCCGGGTTCCTGATGAAAGAACAGGTACTTGACCTGCCTTTATTCTCCTGCCGAATAATCCATATCCTGCATTGCTGACAATCACATCAATCCGCTCATACTTTTCAAAAGAATCCCTTACTACACTTTGTACTGTTGGAACATCCGTCACATCTAAAATTTTGCAGTCAAAGGTTACCGGATATTGTTCTATCAGGCTTTCCACCTTATCCTTTTTGCGGACCGTTCCAATTACCCAGTCACCTTTTTGTAAAAGCTGTTTTGTCATTTCATAACCAAATCCACCGGACACACCAGTGATAAACCATGTTCTGCTCATCCCCGTTTCCTCCGTTTCACAAATATCTATACTTACGGTTTGAATGGGCCGTAGAAATTATTATACCATTGCTTATAAATTTTCAATAAAGCATTCATGGTCTTGACGGTCTTTGACACCCTGAATCCTCTTTTTCCTACTTATAGTATAATGAGAACAAGACTTTCACAGAGGCCTCATTTCTTTCATCGGTTTATACTCATATATTATATAACCAAATGGTGTATTCTTAAAGGGAATCAACAGAAATAATAAAGCCGGAAAAAACTTTCCGACTTTAATCAAATGCTTTTTTAATACACATTTGCCTCTGATGTATGTGTAACTTGGCATAATATCACTTACAGCCTGCTAATTCTTAAAGCTATGAATCGGTGCGGGAATCCGCCCACCACGGTTTACAAATGCATCACAGGAGAACTTGTTCACCGGCATTATGGGGGCATATCCCAACAATCCGCCGAACTCTACCACCTCGCCTACACCCTTTCCGATAACGGGAATGATACGCACTGCCGTGGTTTTCTGGTTTACCATACCGATAGCCATTTCATCGGCGATAATACCGGAAATAGTGGTCGCCTTGGTGTCTCCGGGGATGGCTATCATATCAAGTCCCACAGAACAGACACAAGTCATCGCCTCCAGCTTTTCCAAGGTCAAGGCTCCCACCGTAACAGCATCAATCATACCCTGATCCTCGCTAACGGGAATAAACGCTCCACTCAAGCCGCCCACATAGGAGGAAGCCATAACACCGCCCTTCTTAACCTGATCGTTCAAAAGAGCCAACGCTGCGGTGGTACCCGGTGCGCCTGCATATTCCAATCCAATCTCACAAAGAATATCCGCCACACTGTCACCGATTGCCGGTGTGGGTGCCAATGACAAATCTACGATGCCAAAGGGAACTCCCAGCATTTTAGACGCTTCTTGCGCCACAAGCTGACCTACACGCGTTACCTTAAACGCCGTCTTCTTAATTGTCTCACAAAGTACTTCAAAATTTTCTCCCCGAACCTTCTCCAAAGCCGTCTTCACTACACCAGGTCCACTGACACCTACATTAATAATTTTATCTGCCTCTGTCACACCGTGGAAGGCTCCCGCCATAAAGGGATTATCATCGGGAGCATTGCAGAACACCACCAGCTTTGCACAGCCGAGAGAATCATCCTCCTTGGTATATTCCGCCGTCTCCTTGATCATCTCCCCCATCAGCTTGACGGCGTCCATATTGATACCTGTTTTGGTGGAACCTAAATTCACCGAGCTGCACACCCGCTCCGTTGTGGACAACGCCAGCGGGATGGAACGTATCAAAAGCTCGTCGGCAGGGGTCATACCCTTGCTCACCAAAGCAGAGTAGCCTCCTATAAAATTCACTCCCACCTCATGCGCCACCTTATCCAAGGTCTTGGCAATACTTGCAAAATCCTCCGCACTCTTACATGCCGCTCCGCCAATTATAGCAATGGGGGTCACGGAAATTCTTTTATTTACTATGGGAATACCAAATTCTCTGGAAATCTCTTCTCCGGTTTTCACCAAATCCTTTGCAGCCTCATAAATCTTTTGATATATTTTATCATTGAGTTTTTGTAAATCACTGTCAATACAATCCAGAAGGCTGATTCCCAAAGTGATAGTACGGACATCCAGATTTTCTTTCTCAATCATTTTATTCGTTTCGGTCACTTCATATAAATTAATCATGGTTCCTCTCATTCCGCCGTTTTGACAACTTCTGCCCAATCGGCTTATGCAGCAATATTTTCAGAATAATCAAATACGGTGCATCTTGTCAAAAATTTCTTCCTTTTGACATTTGATGACAACGCCAATCTGCTCTCCCAACCGTGCAAGCTCATCAGACATATCTCCAAAATCCTTTACCGCATTATTGGTATCCACAATCATCATCATGTTAAAATAGCCCTGTNCNATGGTCTGGNNAATATCCAGAATATTGATTCCGTTTTCNGCAAGATAGGTACAAACCCTTGCAATGATACCTACGTTATCCTTTCCCACTACAGTAATANTTGTCTTTTTCATATCTNCCTCCCTGCNCGCTTTAGCAGACATTCCTTCAAAATTTGGAGGCTTANTTCTTCCAAGCTTCCTCCATTCTGCCCTNTTCGGGTAATGTGAACCTTTCTCAGGGCAATCATACGGATACACTGTATCTTATTTAACTACAATTTGTTACAATTTGCAAGAGTTTTACTGCTCCGGTTTATACTTAAAACCTACACCTGTTATTTCCTTTTGCCTATGCGATATTGATAACAGGCGAAGGAGTGCTGCGGGGTGCAACCAACATACGGAAATCATTGGCGTTGTAAGGATTTTCCCCCAAGGTAATCTCCATACGCACCGCCTCGTAGGCAAGCTCCGGCAGATTATTTTCATGGCTCAAATGCCCAAGTACAATGGTCTGCAGCTTGTCATGGAGAACCCTGCTTAAAAGCCTGCCCGAATTTTCATTGGAAAGGTGCCCCTTATCACCCAGAATACGCTGCTTTAAATAATAAGGGTAAGAGCCTACCTGCAGCATGTTCACATCATGATTTGCCTCTAAAAGCAATGCATCCATTCCCTTTAAGCACTCCACCGTGTAGTCGTTGTAAATGCCTAAATCCGTACAGATACCCACCTTTTTGCTGCCGTATGCAATACGATACGCCACCGGCTGCGCCGCATCATGGGAAATACGCATAGGATTTATAGTCAAATCTTTTATGACAAGCTTTACGTCCTCCTTCACCTCATGAAAGAGCGTTTCATCAATTTCTCCTACGTTCCTGCATTCCCGAATCGCCCTTATGGTTCCCGGAGTCGCATAGATAGGAACGCCATATTTACGGGCAATCACCCCTAAGCCGCTTATATGGTCCGCATGTTCATGGGTAAGCAGAATACCGTCCAAATCCCCTGCCGTAATGCCCAAATCGTTCAGCCCGCTTTCCGTGCGTTTCCCGCTGATGCCGATATCCACAAGCAGATGTGTTGCCCCAGACCCTACATAAATGCAGTTTCCGCTGCTTCCGCTTGCAATGCTACATAATCTCATTTGTTCAATCTCTCTTTCCAGTAAATCTCTATAATATCACCGTCATTCAAAGCTTCCATATACTCTGCCGGACGACCGTTCAGCGTAGTGACAATAGCTCTGCCTGCCGATTGCGTTAAATCAAATTCAATGTGGTCAAACACGTCCACATATACATAGCTGCTTTTGCCCGAAAGCATAATTGCCTGCCTGTTCACGATAACAATAATCTCCTTAGGTTCGGGCTTGGGTTCAAGTTCCTGTGCTTCCTCGCCCTGCACGGCGGCATTTCCATCTCGGCTGCCGTCTTCGTCCTGAGACTCAGCCGCTTTCGGCTTATGGTCTATTCCTCCGCCGCTTCTTTCATCCGCTCCGGTCTCCTCAACCCTGCTCTCGCCTGTGTAGGCGGTCGCTTTTACTTCTTCTGCTGCCTCCCTGCGTTCTTCAACCGACTCCATGCCCCCGGCTGCGGTTTTCTCGCTGTCCGCAACAACAATCTCCTCAGCAGCGCTTCCGGCATCTTCACTTACCTCATCGGAATCCTCCTCATCGGTGCTTTCTTCCGTCTCCGTTATCTCCTCCATGCTCCAGCTTATGGTAAACGCTTCATATACCTTAGTATCCGCCTTCGCCGGCGTGTCGTTCACCAAAATCTTATTGCCCAGAGGTATATCAAGGAAGCCTGCCACCTCCTCCACGGAATAAAAATTATGGATTTGAATGTCATCGTCCTCTTTTATCTTATAAAATTCATTTTCACGGCTGCCGTTTACCGTTGCGGTCTTGGGTAAATTAATTTTCACGCCGTTTACAATAATATGTAACTGCTCCGAAAGCTCCGGCAGCTTTCCAATCTCCATGGAAGCCTCGTCTCCTGCCGTTGATGCCGTCACCTCTACCTTGTCTCCATTATGCACTTGAGTATACATATCTGCAGGCACGTCATTTACCTTAATCACGGCTGCTTCTCCCAAATACCCTCTCACAATACGGTTCTTGCCGTTCACATTAAAGGTAAGCGCCTTCCCTCTCTTGGGAAACAAATCATCATTGGGAAACTGTGACTGCATCGCCGCATCTGCCACCGTCAGCTTTCCGTTGTCGTACAACTTGATTCTCACACCGTTAAATTCCACAAAAATAAAGTTATTACTATGCTCATAATAGCTCAGGCAGATACCGATGGGCGTTACCATCATGGAATCCTTACGAGCATTGTCCAGCTCAAAAATAATATTCTGCATAACCTCCTGCCCTCTGATTGCCACACGCTCCTTCACAATGCCAAGCTCCGCCGCAAGACTCTCCGTATAGCCCGGTATCATACCGCCGCCTCCTACTACAAAAACAGCGCTGACAGGTCTTTCACCGTTTAATTCCTTGATGCCGTCAGCTACCATTTTCGTCATCTTTTCCACGGAAGGATTAAGCAGGGTAAGCACTTCCTTGGCGCTGATGGTCTGAGACAGACCCATAATGTCCAGATATTCTATAATTTCTTGACTTCCCGCCCCTCGTTTAATCTGTTCCGCGGTTTCAAAATCCACCAGACAATGCTGTACCAAAATATCCGTAAGACTGTCGCCCGCCACGGGAATCATACCGTATGCGGTAATGGTTCCTTCCTTGGTAATACAAATATCACTGGTGCCGGCTCCCACGTCAACAAGAGCCATATTTAACATACGGAATTTTTCCGGAATTGCCACCTGAATTGCCGCAATAGGCTCCAAAGTCAGATTCGCCACCCTAAGCCCTGCAAGCTCCACCGCCTTATACAGACCGTCCACCACATCGTCCGGCAGAAAGGTTGCAATCAGGTCAATAGCAATATTTTTCGCCTTATGCCCCTCTAAATTACCGATTTGATAGCCGTTCATATAATAACGCATAGACGTATATCCTACGCAGTNAAATNTCATNTCGGAATCNTTGCCACCCTGAANTTCCTCATAAGCCTTTTCCACACCCATGGTAGAAAGAGTATAAATATCCTCTTCCGTAATTTCCTTTTCCGTCTCAAAGCTCTGCTCCACATAAGTAGTGACCGTGCGCAGCACACGTCCTGCCGCCGCTATACAAACCTCTGTCAGACTGCGGTTTAAGTCCTCCTCCAACCCGCCCTTTACTTTGGCAATCGTCTCGCCAACCTTGCCGATATCGTGAATCTGTCCGTCCAGCATGGCTCTGGTCTCATGCTCCTTGGATCTCTGTGCCAGCACATGAAAGCTGCCGCCGTTTAAATATCCTACGGTTCCCACAATGCTTCTGGTTCCGATATCCAGACCGAATACCAGCTGCCCCTGTCTTTCTCTTACTCCTGCCATGTAAAAGCCTCCAGTTTCTTTTTAATCTGGCGGTAGCTGTCCGCCAATGTACCGCTGTTATCTATCACAAAATCGCTTGCCCTGCGAAATTCTTCCTCTGTAAGCTGGCTTCCTATAATGCGGTCAATCCTTTCGTCCTGATAGCCCCTTGCACTTTTCAGACGCTCCCTGCGAACCGATTCATCGGCATAAATATACCACATCTCATCCACAAGCTCTCCGTAGCCTGTCTCGACTAACAATGCCGCCTCCACAAAAAACAGCTCTACCCCGGGATTTGTCTTCGCCAAAGCAAGCTTCTCCAAAAGATACTCCCTCACTGCCGGATGTACAATTGCATTCACCTTCTCTAACAGACCTTGTTCAGAAAAAATCCTGTCCGCCATAGCTGCCCTATCTATTTCTCCGTCAGCGCCTACAATTTCGTCACCCAGCAGCTCCACCAGCCTTGCAAAGCATACCGTGCCCGCCCTCTTCACCTGATGTGCCGCCTCGTCCGCCAGATGGATTTCACATTTGTAATGCTGCCTGATATATTTCAGTATTTCGGTTTTTCCCGCGCCCACACCGCCTGTAATTCCTATAAAACGCATACTAATCTCCATTCCAGAGCGTTCATGCGACGGGGCGACGTAAATATCCAATTTGCGTCGGCAATCAGGCATATTTGTGACGCTCCGGCACAAATATGTGTGTGAANAATCNGCACATCAGTGTGATTTTTNNCACTATTTCNCCTCGTACCAATTTNCTCCNNTGTGTANATCCACNTCTNAAGTTACNGAAAGCTCCGCCGCAGACTTCNTATTGTCCTCAAGGATTCTGCGGACCTGCTCCTCCTCGCCCTTCCATGTCTCAATCAAAAGCTCGTCATGCACCTGCAAAATCAGCTTGGAGCGCAGACCGTTATCCTTAAGCGCTTTCCACACCTTAATCATGGCAATTTTAATAATCATCCGCCGNCGTNCNCTGAATGNGANAATTCATTNCCACACGCTCACCGAAGGAGCGCTGCATGAAATTAGAGGAGGACAGCTCCGGCACCGGACGCCTCCTGCCGAACATGGTAGTCACATAACCCTTTTCCTTTGCCTCGGACACCAGAGTGTTCAAAAACTCCTTCACCTTGGGATAGGTTGCAAAATACTGCTCAATATACTGTGCCGCCTCCTTGGGGCTGATACTCAAATCCTGACTTAAACCAAAGGAGCTGATGCCGTATACAATACCGAAATTCACCGCCTTGGCATTGCGTCTCTGCAAATCCGTTACCTCCTCAAAAGGAGTGTGGAATACCTTTGCCGCCGTAATTCTGTGAATATCCTGGTCCATGCGATAGGCTTCAATCAACTGCTCGTCCCCCGACATATGTGCCAGCACGCGCAGCTCAATCTGGGAGTAATCCGCATCCATAAACTCACGGCACTCTCCGGGTACAAACACCTTGCGAATCCTTCTGCCAAGCTCCATGCGCATGGGAATATTCTGGAGATTGGGCTCCGTTGAGCTGATTCGCCCGGTGGCGGTAATGGTCTGATTAAAGTTGGTGTGAATACGGTTATCCTCTTCGATATAATTTGCCAAACCGTCCGCATAGGTGGATTTCAACTTGGTAAGACCTCTGTATTCCAAAATATCCTTTACGATGGGATAATCACCGGAAAGCTTCTCCAAAACCTCTGCTGCGGTGGAATAACCTGTTTTCGTCTTTTTCCCTCCGGGCAGCTTCATCTTTCCAAAAAGAATCTCCCCAAGCTGCTTGGGGGATTGGATATTAAAGGATTCCCCCGCCTGCTCATGAATAGAGGCTTCCAGCTCCTCAATACGTGCAATCAGTGCGTCTCCGTAAGCCTTTAATTCTTCCCTGCGGACAGCCACACCCTCCTTCTCCATATCATAAAGCACCAAAGACAGCGGCATTTCCGTTTCACGCATCAGTCTGTCCATGCCCGTATCCTCTAACTTTTGCAAAAGCACAGGGCTGGCCTTTCTCGCCACATAAGCCCCGTAGCAATAATAATCCGCTACCTCTTTCGGCTTCTGTAAAAATGCCTGCGAGGGCGTCATTTTCCCCAACACCTCGGCGGCACCCGGGATCATCATTCCCAAATGCTCGGAAGCAATCGCTTCCAAATCATAATCACTTTTCAAGGGATTCAACAAATATGCCCCTATCAAAACATCAAAATAGTTATCCGTATTTTCCTGAGACAGATAATCATACTGCTTTTTAATGTCAAAGGTGGAAAGCCGGGCATTGGCGGATAATTCCATGACCGCCCCCTTCAGTTCCGGCTCCCGCGAGTCTTGGGCAAACAGCGACATCTGTCCGTTCCCGCCAATAGGAAGGGGCAGCGCATAGAAATACGTCTCCTTATCCGAAAAAGAAATTGCTATGGCAAAAAGTCCGGTATCCTCTGTTACAAGCAAAATTCCCACATTTGGAAGTCCTTGCGCCTTCCGCAAAATATCCAGACACTCTTCTTTTGATTCCAGACTGCGAAAGCTCTCCAACACAGGATTACCCTCCGCCGCCTGATCCTTGTCAAACCGGCATAAAAGCTGTTTAAATTCAAGCTCCTTAAATAATGCATATGCCTCAGGAGTATAATACCCTTGCGCCTTAGCCGCATCATAATCAAGCTCTATATTGCAATCCGTCTTAATGGTAGCAAGCGCCTTGCTTAAATCCGCCAAATCCTTATGCTCAATCAATGCCTCCCTAATACTCTTCTTGGAAATTTCCTCCACATGGGCATAGATATTGTCCAAGGAGCCGTACTCCACCATAAGGGCGGTTGCAGTCTTCTCTCCCACCTTGGGCACTCCGGGAATATTGTCCGCCGTATCTCCCATCAGCGCCTTCAGCTCTATAAACTGCGTGGGCGTCACCTGATATGCCGCCTTCACGTCGTCCTCATAATAATCCTCTATCTCCGTTTTTCCCATTTTCGTCTTCGGGATACGGATTTTAATATGCTTGCTGGCAATCTGTAAAAGGTCGCGGTCACCGGACACCAAAGCCACTTCCATACCGGATTTTTCCGCCTTTTTGGCCAGAGTTCCCAAAATATCGTCAGCCTCCAGACCCGCCTGCTCCACAATCACCACATGCATTGCCTTCAAAACCTCTTTCATCACCGGAACCTGTTCCCTTAACTCCTCTGGCATAGGCTTACGGGTTCCCTTGTAGGCTTCATACATCTCATGACGGAAGGTTTTTGCATGGACATCAAACGCCACCGCCAGCAAATCCGGTTTCTCTTCCTCCAGAATCTTAAACATAATATTCAAAAAACCGTAAACAGCATTGGTGTGCAAGCCTTTGGAATTACTTAAATCCGGCACTCCGTAAAATGCTCTGTTCAATATGCTATGTCCGTCTATCAATACTAACTTACCGCTCATACTCCCTCATTTCTACAGCACCAGCCAGATCACAACTCCCAAAAGCGCCAGCACTACAACAATCTCCAATACAATTCCTACCCGTATAATGCCGGAATGAAGCTTAACCCTATGCTTTGCCATCTCAAGTCTCTCTTCCAGCTCTTTCTGCAAATCGAAGGCATCTCCCTCCTCCAGACGCTGCATACCCTCAATCACCAAAAACTGAATAATCAGCTCCTCTTTGCAGTTTTCACAATGCTCCATATGCCCAATGAATTCCTTTAACGCAGAAAAATCCATCGTCTGATTTACAAAATCCGGAATTCGCTTTTCAAATTCTTTACAATTCATATCGTCACCCTAATTCGGTCCGCATATTCGCAGTATCTTGATATCCGTTCATATATATACTCTTTTACTATACAACATATTGGGGCAAAAGGCTATAATATTTTTTCCATTCCTATCTTTTGGGGCTTAAGCCCGCATTTTTCATAAAATCTCATTGCGCTTTCATTCAGCGCCCAAACATTTAAGGTCACGTTATAACAACCAATGGATTTCGCATATGCAAGTACATGCTCATATAACGTCTTTCCGATATGCTTACTCCGCATAGCTTCCTCAACACATAAGTCATCGATGTAAAGCGTCTTTATATCCGTCATCATATTGTCATTGACATATTGATTCAGGATACAAAAAGCATATCCCTGAACCTTATCCTCCTCATCGACGCAGACAAACACCGGCTTGCTGTCTTCCTTAAAAATCTCGGAAAGCTCTTCCTCCGTATATTTTGTCGCAGGTCCGTTAAACAAATCCGGTCTGCCGTTATGATGAACCATATTCACTTGCACCAAAAGCTTCATAACTCTAGGTATGTCTTTCTCCGTTGCTCTTCTTACACTATTCATTTTAATCTCCATTCCTAAGTCAAAACCACCGGATTAACCGGTGGTTTTGACTTAATCATCAATAATCATGTCTCTAGTGCACTGACCACATTATATTCAGTCAAACCTCCTTGCCTAATTTCGCATCAAACTGGGTTGTTTTCGGTCAACGATGCCACCGCACCGCCTCCCTCAAACGCCTTGCCGATGGAAAATTATTCTGCGGAGTTTCGACAGATATCATGTGGACATCACACTACCCGACAATCATTTAAGATTTACTTGGCAACAATATTTACAATTCTGCCGGGAACATATATTTCCTTTACGATGGTTCCGGTGAGTTTCTCTCCCAAGGCTTCTTTTGCCATTTGGATTACTTTATCCTTCTCCTCGTCCTTTGCCACCATAATGGTAACGCGAAGCTTTCCGTTTACTTGAACGCCAATTTCCACAGTGCTTTCCACTGTCTTTGCCTCATCATAGGAAGGCCATGTGGTCTGATATACTTTTCCCTCATAGCCGGCAAGCTGCCAAAGCTCCTCCGTAATATGAGGCGCTACAGGGTTCAGCAGTGTAAGCAGCGTTTTATACTCGCCCTCGGTAACCTGATTTTTCTTATAGAAATCATTGATAAGCGACATCATGGCTGCAATTGCCGTATTATATTTCAAATTTTCAAAATCATTGCTGACCTTCTTGATGGTCTGGTGCATTCTTGTCTCCATATCAGCGCTGTAGCCGTCGCCTTTTACCAAAATATCCTGTAATTTCCATACTCTTTCCAAGAATCTGCGGCAGCCCTTTACTCCGTCCTCGCTCCATGCGGCGCTCAAATCAAACGCCCCGATAAACATTTCATAGGTACGCAGGGTGTCTGCACCATAGTCTCTTACAATATCATCAGGATTTACCACATTTCCGCGGGATTTGGACATTTTCTCTCCGTTGGAGCCAAGAATCATACCATGACTGGTTCTCTTCTGATAAGGCTCGGGGCAGGATACCGTTCCTTGATCATAGAGGAATCTGTGCCAGAACCGGGAATATAACAAATGCAAGGTAGTATGCTCCATACCGCCGTTGTACCAGTCTACAGGCAGCCAATATTCCAATGCCTCTCTGCTTGCAAGCGCCTCCTCATTGTCAGGGTCGGTGTAGCGCAGGAAATACCATGAGGAACCTGCCCACTGGGGCATGGTATCCGTTTCACGCTTTGCGGGTCCGCCACAGCAAGGGCAGGTAGTATTTACCCAGTCCGTCATTGCCGCCAAAGGTGATTCTCCGTTATCGGTAGGCATATAGCTTTCAACCTCGGGAAGCTCCAAAGGCAGCTCGCTTTCATCCAAAGGCACAAAACCGCATTTCTCACAATGTACAATAGGAATAGGCTCTCCCCAATAACGCTGTCTGGAGAATACCCAGTCGCGCAGCTTAAAGTTGGTTTTTCTGGTTCCGATACCCTTCTCCTCTAAGAAAGAAATCATCTTCTCTTTGGCGTCAGCCACGGAAAGACCATTCAGGAACTCGGAATTCACCAGAGTTCCCGCTGCCACATCCGTATACACAGCTTCCTCCACACTGACAGGGCTTCCCGCAACTACTTCAATAATAGGCATATTAAATTTCTTAGCGAAATCCCAGTCTCTTTCATCATGTGCGGGCACTGCCATAATCGCGCCGGTTCCGTAAGTCATGAGTACATAATCGGAAATCCACACAGGAATCTCCTTGTTGTTTACGGGATTGGTTGCCGTAATGCCTTCAATTTTCACGCCGGTCTTATCCTTGGCAAGCTCGGTACGCTCAAAATCAGATTTCTTTGCCGCTATTTCACGGTAAGCAACTACCTCGTTCCAATTTTTGATTNNATCNTTATATTNGTCAATCAACGGATGCNCCGGAGAAACTACCATATAGGTAGCACCGAANAGCGTATCCGGTCTGGTGGTATAAATGCGGAGCTTCTCCTCCTTGCCGGTAAGTGAAAAATCAACCTCCGCGCCCTGAGACTTACCAATCCAGTTTTTCTGGGATACCTTTACACGCTCAATATAATCCACGGTATCCAAGCCCTCAATCAGCTTATCCGCATATTCCGTGATTTTTAACATCCATTGGCTCTTTACCTTGCGCACAACCTCGGAACCGCAGCGCTCGCAGACACCGTTTACTACCTCCTCGTTTGCAAGACCTACCTTGCAGGAGGTACACCAGTTTATGGGCATCTGTGTCTTGTAGNCNAAACCTNNCTTAAANAGCTTTAAAAAAATNCACTGTGTCNACTTGTAATANTTAGGGTCNGTAGTATTAATCTCCCTTTCCCAGTCAAAAGAATATCCCAAAGAATGAAGCTGGTTCTTAAATCTTTCCACGTTATTCTTAGTAACAATCTTGGGATGAATGTGATTTTTGATTGCATAATTTTCGGTGGGCAGACCAAATGCATCCCAGCCCATGGGATACAACACATTATAACCCTGCATTCTCCTCTTGCGGGCAACAATATCCAGTGCCGTATAGGGTCTTGGATGTCCTACATGAAGCCCCTGTCCCGAAGGATACGGGAACTCCACCAATGCATAATACTTAGGCTTAGAGTAATCGTTAGAAGTCCGAAATGCTTTCTCCTCATCCCAAATCCCCTGCCATTTTTGCTCCACCTCGTGATGATTGTACGGTATTGCCATTTTTTATAACCTCCTGAATATAAAAAGCCCTTTCGCATTTAGAGACGAAAGGGCTTTATTCCGTGGTACCACTCTAATTCACAAGTCAAAGCTATGTCTTTGGCTTTGTGCACTTTTATATCTGTAACGGGATAACCCGCCCTGCATTACACACGCAAGCTCTTACGCTTCCTGTAGGGAACTCCGAGGCGAGTTGGGAGTCGTTCGCTGCTGTCTTGCACCTGCCGCCAGCTCTCTGAAAGCTAATTACTCTTACTACTCCTCTTCACAGTATTTATTTCTTATTAATTGCTACTCATTTTAGCTTGTTTTATGCAGACTGTCAAGCGAAAAAATTTCATTACTCGTCTCCGCTATTCTCTGCAACCTTCGCCGCTCTCGCTGCCACTTCCTTCTCCTGTACATCAGAGGGAGCCTGCTCATAGCGC
>WFLX010015074.1_pt1 | contig 14999 bp, 15 predicted proteins | sample 4967041 | NCBI WGS metagenome assembly WFLX01 (sample SAMN12857096, study PRJNA449069) | gut metagenome | isolation source: stool from male and female vole | host: Microtus ochrogaster | place: USA:Florida | collected 2017
CCGGCACTTGGGCAGTCCTATGGATTCTACGAGGGTTTCGAGGGGGTTGAATTTGAGGGATGTGAGGCCGAAGCGCTCGCGAATTTTCTCTACCAAGGCTTCATACTGCGGCGTGCCTGTGGTTGCATAGAGGTCGAGGTTCTTGTCGGGCGAGCCTTCGAGTTCCTCGATGACGCGCCGGGTGAGGAGTTCCATGTCGCTCTTGGAGGAGGTGAAGTTCAGGTATCGGCAGCCATAGATGAGTGGCGGGCAAGCGATGCGCATGTGCACCTCCTTGGCTCCGCCGCGGTAGAGCTCGCTGACGTTGTCGTTGAGCTGGGTTCCGCGCACAATGGAGTCGTCGCAGAAAAGGGCGCGTTTGCCCTTGAGCATGGCGCTGTTGGGGACGAGCTTCATCTTGGCCACGAGGTTGCGCATGCTCTGATTCGAAGGGGTGAACGAGCGGGGCCATGTGGGCGTGTATTTGCTGATGCAGCGGTGGTAGGGCACATGGTGGCCGGCGGCATATCCTAAGGCCATGCCCACGCCGGAGTCGGGGATACCACAGGCGCAGTCGACCTCCGTGGGGTCGGTCTCGCCCATGGCGCAGCCCGAGGCAAAACGCGCTTCCTCTACATTGCGTCCCTCGTAGCTTGAGGTCGGGAAGCCGTAGTAGACCCACATAAACGAGCATATCTGCATCTCGGGCAGGGGCTCCGAGAGCACATTGAGCTCCGAGGCGGTAAGCTCCACAATCTCGCCGGGTCCGAGGTCGCGCACGTAGGTGTAGTCCAGGTTGGGGAAAGCGGTGCTCTCGGTGGTGGCCGCATAGGCTCCGTCCTTGTGGCCCAGCACGATAGGGGTGCGACCGAGCTTGTCGCGGGCGGCGATGACGGAGTGGTCGGTCAGAATCAGCATCGAACATGAGCCCTTAACCTTATTATATACATTCCGGATGCCCTCCACAAAGGTCTTGCCCTGATTGATGAGCAGCGCGATGAGTTCCGTCTGGTTGGTGCGTCCCTGCGAGAGTTCACCGAAGTGGGCGCCGGATTCGAGGAGTTCTTTCTCCAGGGTTTCCATGTTGCAGATGCGCGCCACCGTTACGATTGCGAATTTGCCCAGATGGGAGTTGAACACAATGGGCTGAGGGTCAGTGTCGGAGATTACGCCGATGCCGATGTCGCCCTCGAACTTGTCCAGGTCGCCCTCGAATTTGGTGCGGAAATACGTGCTTTCGATTGAATGAATAGAGCGGCAGAAGCGGTCCTGAGTGCGGTCGTATGTCACCATACCCGCACGGCGTGTGCCGAGATGGGAGTTGTAGTCAACTCCGTAGAACAAATCGGTGCGGCAAGGATGCTCAGCCGCTACCCCAAAAAATCCTCCCATAGATGTACCTTATTAATTAAGCCACAAAATTACACCAAATTTCGGCGACGTCAAAGAAAAGTCGCCAAATTAACAAAAATTCCTGCCACGGCGACCGGCATTTTGTGCAGTACCGTCTCTCGCAAAGAGCGCGGAGGGGGTATATNTCAATCTGTTTTAAATTCTTGCCCGCATGGAAATCTTGTACTATATTTGTAGACGCAAACCAACGGAATAATATGAATTATATCAGTCCTTCCACTGAGACATTGACCATTAATTCCTCACTGGAATACTGCAAACTCATGTTGCAGCTAAGCGAGGATCCTGCTCTGCCCGACAATTTCGATACCGATTGCCGGGATTATCTTCGCAAACTGCTGAAATATAGTGCAGACCGAACTATTTTTGAGCATCTGGATGAGCTTTGGGCTTTATCGCCTTTCCCAAAAGACATTCGAGGATTTATCCATGAANACACAGACCCGGGACGTTTCCAGCCACAACACTTAATGTGCAAAATGGCAACCTTGCGCATAAAGGGTATAACTTTTGAATTTCTGGTGGAGTACGCGATATTGAAACCCGATGTAGAGATTTATTACGGCATAAAAGCCATATCGGATTACTCCTATACAACTCAGGAATTTTCGCAGAGAGCCAAAGAACTCAGCGACCAGTGGTTCGAATACATAGATGAAATCCCAAAACGGGGTCACACTGCCGGGCACTTCCATCGCCACAAATCGACAAACAACGACTACGATGGTACATTTTGGATTTCATGGGTGAGAAAAGAGCCTGACGAAAGCATGGGAAAAATTGTAGCGGACTTAGAAAACAAAGTTTTCAAGCAGTTTAAGAAATTCCTGAAGGGGAATAATATTTCTTGGGATAGTGAAACCGACTCTTTTGAACGTTTCACACACTTACTCTCTACACAATCACAAGCAGCAACAAAAGCTCCCACAACTGACGCATTTGCTAAGGTCGTAGAGGAGGTGGAACGTGCCTGTGCTTTTAGCAATCCTCAATACCCCGATTTTACACCTCTGATAAGAAAGTTAGAAACCGGGCATTACCAGTTCACTTGCACAAATGCTGAGGCGAAGCTATTTCTGATAAAGGCGTTCGGGAAGACGAAGCCTGACTGGATATGGGTAAAAAGCATGTTTAAATCGCGCCGTGGGAAAGAATTGAATGTCGGGCATACCACTGCCGCAAGCAAAGAGAGCCTGGTTCCGAGCACAGGAAGTACTTTTGCTCATTGCTTCCCGGGGGAATTTTAAATACGGTATTCAACAAACACCACTCTTTTCTTCTCAACCTCAGAAATTCAATCTAACTTTGCCACCGCAGTCGAATCCGATTGCGGTGGACGTTGCAATATACTCCACCAAATTTAAAAACAAAAAAACATGACAACAGAATGCCCAAATTGTGGAAATGGAAACGCCTACTGCGACGGCGTAGAGTATGTATGCCCGGATTGCGACAGCACCTGGCCATGCAGAGAAATTCCCGACGATGCCCATGACGGCTACGATGACGATGATGACGATGACATAGATTGTGAGGTCTATGTGAACGGTCGTAAACAGTAANTCTCACGCTCTCTCCTCTAAACTTTTTTAATCATTAAAATATTTGCAAACTAATGAGTAACCTTACAGGACACCAAATTGATGTACTTCGGAGACAAGTCAATTTTTTAATCGAACAAGATGGTGAAGCTAAAGTAGCCAAAGTTGCTTCCCGCATTGCTTCACTTCATGAGAATGGTCTGACACCCTCCGAATGGGCCGGATATGGCAAATTTGAACGAATGATTGACGATTATCCACAATTCTTTGAAATCTATCCGAATGACTCCAATGTCAAATGCGTCCGCCCCATTCTCTCCAACTCAAGACCCCTCATGGATTTTGACGATTTTGTATATAACAATCTCACCCCGGAACTTGCCCTTAAAACATGTTCAGAGNATAATCTGAAAGGGCTTGACGATTACTGTGTATTTAGCAATTACATCCGTTACACCCGCCACAAAGCAGCGGCTGAAGGGAAAGTTCTCAGTTCGGGTAAGGTCGAGTTCTTCCACACCGGTTTGTTTAATTCAAATAATGATTCCATTTATTGTGTCTGGGGCTACACGGACAACACACCTTTCATATTCTTCATTCTCAGAAGTAGCCATGACGGAAAGGGATTTATGCGCACCTTTGGGAACCAAACGCCACAGATGGTTTGCTATGAGACCTCAACGTTCGACCCAAATCTACACATTGAACCGGAATTCGGCCATATTTTAGACGAACGTTATCACCGCTTTCCTCAAGACTTGCTCCAATTTCTTCGCCAGTCGTCATTGATTGCCGGCGACTCTGAGGCTCTCACCGATGCAGAAGTTATTGGCCGATGCAAAAATTTCCTGCGACTCCTGCTTATGGGGAGTATTCAGGACACTATCTCGAATTTGAAAAATCATATTGATGAGGCGGTGCCGTTCTGGAACAAGAAAACCGACAAAATTTGTTGGTTAATCCCCTTGCGGTTAGGGGTTGACTACGAGCCTGATTTGGCGTTAGTACTCGAACCAAGCATCATCAACGGAGAAGACGCTTATCACGCACATACCGTTCTCACCCTTAAGGATGCCTATAAATGTGCCCGACTGCTTGGCTGTGTCAAAGCCGAGTGGCTAAGTCCTGACAAAATATTAAATACCTCCTATCCACAATGAAATTCTATCTTGACGCAGAAAACGCCAGCTCTATCAGAGAGCTTATCCTTGAAGGATCAGATGAGGCGCTCATTGCAATTGATGACTTTGACGTTGACCATTTGCTTCGTGGGGCTACTTATGTTGCATTCGATATCTCCGAAGGGGTAGATATCACTCAGGTGCTTCAAGGTCTTAACCCTACTGAAATTGATGCCGACAACGCAACCAAGGCAATTTTTGTGATTCATGCGGACCCTTCTAAACTAAAGATAAGCGATTTATCGCTTGTAAGGAATTACATCGCTCAATATCTCCCCAATGCTGATGTCCGTTGGGCACAGCACCCAAACCATAACATCACACCCTGCATGGACGTTCTGGCCGTAACTACGTACTGACAAAGTTCAACGGCCTTAACGATTCACGAAAATGAATCGTTAAGGTCGTTTTTGCGGGGTCAGCGGAGGGAGAGGATGGATTCGGGGCCGGCGTTGAAGATTAGGTCGAGGATGCTCAGGGGGGCGGCGCAGGGGTGGATTTGCCAGTAGGGCTGCACGGCGTCGGGGAGGGGGGTGCGCCGGAAATCGTGGACCTCGGAGGCGTCGCGGGGCACGGCGTCGAGCACCTCGGTGTCAAGGCTCAGGATGCTGCGTACGATAGCGTCGGCCCGGGCGTCGAGGGCCGTGATGCTCTCCCCTGCGGGCTCGCGGAATACGGGCATCAGGCGGTCGATGTAGTACTCGAAAAACGGCGAACGCCCGTAGGCAGTGGCCAGTGTTTCGGGAAGGGTTTCCCACCAGCGGCCGTGGGCGGAGACTGTGACGGCGTCCCAACGGAGGTCGCCGGCGGCAAATGCGCCCGCTGGGCGACTGACGGGGACGGTGAGCTGCACGGGCGAGCCTGAGCGGTCGGCGATGGCGATGGCGAAGCGATGGACGGCCTTTTGACGTTTGTCGTAGCGCATCGACGCGTCCACCACCACGCGCCCGTAGCGGTTCATAAGCGCATAGTAACCGGCCGAAGCGAAGAGGCGCGGGGGAAGGATGGCCACCACTCCGCGGGGAAATTTCTCGACGGGCAGGATCATTTGTCGGGGTTGGCGTCGCGGAGGATGCGGTTCCAGCGAATCTTGCCGTCGAAGAGCGAGCGCTCCTGGTCCAGGGACGCGAGCACGATCATGGGCGTTCCGACAATATGGTCCTCAGGCACAAAACCCCAGAAGCGGGAGTCCTGACTGAAGTCGCGGTTGTCGCCCATCATGAAGTAATAGTCCATCTTGAAGGTGTAGCTGTCGGCAGGCTGCCCGCCGATGTAGACCTTGCCGGAGGCCTGATCGAAGCGGGCATCGGTGTTACCCTCGTAGTTGCGGATTACGCGGCCGTAGATGGTCCAGTCTTCGGGTGTGAGGGCTATGGTCTCGCCCTTTTTGGGTATCCAGAGGCCGGTTTCGCCGCCGTAGTTGGAGAGGTCCCAGGTGCCGTTCTCGGCGAAGGGGAAGAGGTACCAGCGGATTTCGTTGTTTCCCAGGAATGGTGCGATGTCGTTCCACTTGACGCAGTCGGTGAGGATGCCTTCGGTTCGCATGCTCTCAATCATGGCGGCGGTCAGCGGCGCCACATAGACGTAGTCCGCCAGGGAGCTCGAAGGCAGGAAGGCGCCCACGTTGGCGCGGCTGGTGGACCGGGAGTCGATCATGGTCAGGTCGCTCTGATAGATGCCCAGCTCCTTGATGCGGTCGTCGGTCAGCGGCGTATTGGTGGAGAAAATGTAGTTGAACTGCACATTTTCGGGGAAGGGACGGGCCACCCCGTTGATTACTATGGTGTCGTTGACGATTCGGATACGGTCGCCCGGCAAGCCCACGGCGCGCTTGACGAAGTTCTGGCGGCGGTCGACGGGGCGGTAGATAATGTCGCCGAAGCGCTCCTTGTCGCTGTTGACCACCTCGCGGCCGTAGCGCTTCACCAGCAGGTCGTAGTACTCGGGGCTTGTCTCGTCGTACTTCGTGGCCACGGTGTCGCCCACGGGGAAGTTGAACACCACGATGTCGCCTTCCTCCACGCTGCGCAGGCCCTTGAGCCGACGGTACTCGTTGGAGGGGCTGTCGAGGTAGCTCTTATGGCCGAAAATGCTGTTGTGGACCAGGGGGAAGTGGACCGGCGTCATGGGGACACGGGGGCCGTAGACCATCTTGTTGACCCACAGGTAGTCGCCTGTGAGGAGCGTCTTCTCCAGCGAGCCTGACGGAATCTGGTAGTTCTGGCCCACGAAGGCGAACACGAAATAAACCAGGATGAGGGCATAGACAATGGCGTCCACCCAGCTCATGACTCCGCGCACCACCGGGCTCTTGCTCTTCTTCCACCATGTGAACGGGATGTAGCCCGTGATGTAGATGTCGAACAGGAGGATTACGAACACTGCCAGCCACCAGCGCTGCATCCAGGCAACCCAGGCCAGGAACAGGAGCGCCACCACGGCGAAGCGCACCCAGCGTGTGGGGCGTGTGGAACGGACGCGGTCGGCGAAACTTCTTCCTGACTGCTCCGCGGGTTTGGCGTTGGAGGGCGAATTGGCCGGTGACTGTGGGTTGGAGATATTATTGCTCATGACTGGAGTTTGAGGGTTTTAGTACATAAAGATAAGAGGCCTCGGAACGTGGGAGGACGTGGACGCGGAGACGGTCGTCGGAGAGCGACTCGGCGCCGGTGTTGACCGCCACCTGCGCCTGTTCGAGGGCTTGGGCCACAGTGGTCAGGGCGATGTCGGGGGTGTTGTTGTCCTGGCTCAGGTGGCAGAGGAAAACGCGCTGGAGCTTGCTTCCGGGGGCGATTGCGGCCAGGTAGCGGGCGGTGTCGGCGTTGTCCAGATGCCCGGTGGTGGAGAGTATGCGCGCCTTCAGGTGCTGGGGGTAGGGGCCCTTGCGCAGCATCTCGGCGTCGTAGTTGCTCTCGATCATCAGGTACTCGGCCTGACGCATGTAGAAGTCGGAGCGCGAGGTGATGGTGCCCGTGTCGGTGGTGATTACGAAGGTGGTTCCGGCGCCTTCGATGAAGAATCCGGCATTGTCGGTGCCGTCGTGGCTTGTCTCGAAGGGAGTGATTTTCAAGGGCCCGAGCTCGAAGGGGAATTCCTTGAAGATGGGCGTGTGGTAGTCGCGGATGCGGCGGGAGGTGTTGTGGCGGCGCAGGAGTCCGTTCAGGGCCTTGGGTGTGGCGTAGAGGCGCATATGCTGGAAGCGGCGGAGGATTGAGTAGGCGTAGCGCACGTGGTCGCCGTGGTCGTGGGTGAGGAGGATGCCACGGATTGTGTCCATATCGATGCTGTTCTGCGCGAGCTGGTCCAGGACGTAGTGATTATCGACCCCGGCGTCGATGAGCACACCGCAAGAGGGGGTGCCGATATAGGCGCAGTTGCCGCTCGAACCTGAGCCGAAGGAGATGAAGCGCATGCGCTCCTCCTTTGCCAGGGCGGAGTCCTCCATGGGGCGCAAGAGGTCCGACTCCTCTTCGGAGCCGGCCACGTCGAACAGCCCGGGGCGGTTCTCCCAGTACAGTTCCTGATTGCGTTTCTGGCGACGGCGACTCATCTCTAACGGTACAGCAAAAAGATGGTTGGACGTTTGTCGTAATTATATTTTTCGGCTTTCCACTGCCTCAGCGGGAGGGTGCGGATGCTCTGGTCGGGAGCGGTGATGTCGCTGGCCACGCACAGGAGCATGTCGGCGGGGAGTGCGGCACACAGCTCGGCGATGAGGCGGTTGTTGCGGTAGGGCGTCTCGATGAAAATCTGGGTCTGACGCTCGATTCGAATGCGCCGCTCCATCTCCTTGAGTCTTGCGCTGCGAGCCTTGGCGTCGATGGGGAGATAGCCTGAAAAGGCGAAACTCTGCCCGTTGAAACCCGACCCCATNAGGCCCATGAGGATGCTGGAGGGTCCAACCAGAGGCACCACCGACAAGCCCTTGCGCTGGGCCAGGGCCACCAGGTCGGCACCGGGGTCGGCGACGGCCGGACAGCCCGCCTCGCTGATGACGCCGATGTCGTGACCGGCCAGGGCGGGGGCCAGCATGGCTTCTACGGCTTCGGGGGCCGTGTGCTCGTTGAGCACCTCGAAATGGAGGTCGTCGATGACTATGCCGCGGTCGCAGGCCTTGAGGAAGCGCCGGGCCGTGCGCAGTTCCTCGACCACAAAATAGCGGACCGAGCGCACCAACTCGAGGTTACGCGCCGGAAGAACTTCCGACGGCGCCACCGGAGCCATCAACGACGGGAAGAGTATAATTGTACCTTTTTCCATTTTAGCCTACAAAATTAAAAAAATTTCCCCACATATCACGCGTGTGTATGTTAAATGAGGTGAAACCACCTTCGCCGCGGCATCTGCCGGCCTACGGATTTTTTCAACGTGATTTTTTTCGCATACTTTTGAACATTACCCAACCACGATGGTTGTATTTATAAAAACTAATATAAAACTCCCTAATAACAAGAATCATGGCTGACACAACTCCCGTAAAAAGCCTCAAAGGCACTCAGACCGAAAAAAATCTCGTCGTAGCATACATTGCTGAATCCACGGCCTACACCCGCTATACTTTCTATGCCCAGCAGGCAACCAAGGAAAGCTACTTCCCCATTGCACGCGTGTTCAACGAAACCGCCGCCAACGAACTCCACCACTGCAAGATTTTCTTCAAATACCTCCAGGGAGGTAAGGTTCCCGCAACCGTCGACGTAGACGCCGGCGTAATCGGCACCACGGCCGAAAACCTCGCCATCGCCGCCGCTGAAGAAGAGTCCGAAGGTGTGGATCTCTACCGCAAGAGCGCCGCTGTGGCCCGCGAAGAAGGTTTCGACGACATCGCCGAACACTTCGAAGCCATCGCAACCATCGAGAACGAACACCGTCGCCGCTTCCTGCACTACCTCAAGCAGGTAAAGGACGGCACCGTATGGAAACGCGACCACGAAATCGTGTGGAAGTGCCTCGTATGCGGATATGAATTCAAGGGCACCGAACCCCCTGTAAAATGCCCCGCCTGCAACCATCCGCGCGAACACTACATGGCGATGGATTATGTAGAAGGCCTCGAATAATTGAAAAAATATTTGGCAAAAAGGAAATAAACGCGTACCTTTGCACCAACAAGCTGCGGCAGTAGCTCAGTTGGTAGAGCATCAGCTTCCCAAGCTGAGGGTCGCGAGTTCGAGCCTCGTTTGCCGCTCCATCAAACAGACAGCCCCAACCGGCTGTCTGTTTTCGTTATACTCCCGTATGATTCAATGGCCGGGCATGGTGGATGAACTTCAGCGGACGGCGTCCAGGAGCACGAATGCGGCCCAGAACTGCGGCGCGGGGTAGCGGGCGCGCACTGCCCTCTGAGCCTCCCGCAGGGCGCTGTGCTTGGACAGGCCGGTGAGGTAGGCGCGGTAGAACTCGGTCATGAGCATCTGGGTGGCCCGGTCGTCCACTTCCCACAAGCTCATGAGCAAGGACCGGACGCCGGCTTTTTTGAAGCCTCTCTGGAGGCCGAAGACACCGTCGCCGCGGATTTCCCCAAGGCCCGTCTGGCAGGCTGAGAGGACTACGATTTCAGCCCCGCTGAAGTCCATGCGGGCAATCTCCATGGCCGTGAGAATGCCGTCGTCAATGTCGGGGGGCAGCGGTTTACCCTCCAGTGCATTGTTGGCTCCGGCAAAGAGGAGTCCCGAGCGGGTCAGAGCCCTGTCCTCGGCATCATTGTCGGACGCCGCTTCGAGGAATCGAAGGTCCTTGGCCCGCTGCGCCTCGTGCTCGGTCCAGTAGAAGCCGTGGGTGGCGATGTGGATGAGGTTCCGGCCCGCGCCGGAGAGGTCCTTGAAGGCGCCTTCGGTGCCGACAGTGCCCGTGTGCACATCGGTTTGGCGGTCCGCCTGAGCAAGGGCCGCGCCGATGTTCTCAACTTCGAGCATCGTTCCGGGCAAAAGATCCACACCGTTGCGAAGGTGCAGAGAATCCACCGCGGCGTGCTCCACGCTCCGACGGCGTGCGGGATGTTCGGCTGCATCGCGCTCCAAGGTCTCCACGCCGGCGTCGTAATCCAGGCCGCCGAAAAGTGAGGCCGATGTGCCGGATGACTCTTCGAGGGCGGTCACCAACTCGCGGGTCGACGACAGGCGGTAGAGGTTGTGGTAGTCGGACATGAGTCCGTCGGCGGCATAATGCGGGAGGTTCTCGATGGCGACGTTGTAGAGCTCTGAGGCAGGGGAGAAGTAGATATTGACGGCATCCTTTAGAAATGGCTCCAACGGGCGCCACACAAGAGCACTGAAGGCCATCGATTCGTATATATCTTCCACGTCAATATCCTCTAAATCAGCCGATTTGAACAAAGGAATGCGCGTTGGCAGACCGCTTCCGGGCTGCAGGACATAGGCATAATACCGCTCGCCGTCATCGTTGGCCACTGAGTAAAATTCAACAGCTACATCGCCGGGATTAAGATGCTGTTGCACAGCCTTATAGCTAACGTTCAGCACATCGTTATACCCGTCCTCGTTAAGCGCCAGCAGGACCTCGCGCTCCTTATATGCGTCGCCGGTGAAGTCGAATTCGGCCTCGGGATGCGCTGCGGCGTAACGGTTGAGCCGGTTTTGGAACAGGGCGTCGGATTGGAGGAGTAANCCCTTGGTAAACAGGATGATATCATAGCCGAGGGGCGAGTCGATTTCGTCGCCGAGGATGGTATAGGCATTGAGCCAAGTCATATATTTATCGTAGTAATTGCGCCAGATTCGCTCGCGCTGCTCCTTGACGGCATATCGGAACGAGCCCAGCACGAGCTCTTTGTCGCGTTCGAAAATCTTACGCAACAGCGAGTCGAAGCGGGGGAGGTCGGACGCTGCGAGGTAGCACTGCGCCAGCATCAGGTCGTACTGATTCTGAAACTCGTCGCTCGCCAGTGCGGCGCACTGCTCGAAAATGGATGTTGCCTGCTCCAGGTAGCGCCGATTGCCTGTGTGATTGAACATGCGCAGGAAAACCTTCCCGGCAAGGTAATGGTCGGACATATGTTGCGACACACTCTCGGCTGTCAGGGGCGTCTCTTTGCAGATAGTTGCGTAAGCACTGACGAGCGCGTCGCCGTAGCGGCTGATGTCGCCTTCCATGGAATACAGACTTTGGAGAATCCGGAAGGCCTGGATAGTTGCGATGTAATGGGTGTCCGGATTGGTCAGAATCTGCTCCGACACCCCGATGGCTGCCGGGTAATCCTTGAGTTCATAGTAACAGGAACCAATCATGTCCATGGCAAAGTCCGATAAAAATCCGTGGTCTGTCATATGGCGGTAAGCCTCAATNGCCTCGGCGTGGCGTCCTACACGGGTGAGCAGTCCTCCGAGTAAATATTGCCCACGCAACCAGCCGAGAGTGTCGCCAAATTCGAGGTAGCGCCCGGCCTGGTGGCGTCGCAGATTGACGGCCTTGTCGCCCCAGCGGGACTCGGTATTACCAAAATCGCCTTCCGTCACAGCCTCCACGAAGCGCAGCAACTCCGAGTCGTTGACCACGTCCTTGTAGCGGGCCTCGGCAGTACTGTCGGCCTCATAATTCATCATGGCCGGGCGGTTGAATTTGTTGACCTTGTCGCGATCCTCCTCGAGGCGTTTGAGGGCCATGTAGTTGTCGGCCAGAGTGGTGAAATCGTCGTCGAAGAAGGCATAATTATATTGGTGCACCGGCTCGGTGTTGGCCAGGTATTCTTCGAGCATCCTTGTGGAGAGGCGGTAGAGTGAGTCCTCCCGGTGGATGGCGGCTTCATAGTCTTCACGCCCGATTTCATTGTAATTCTGCGTGATTTTTTCCTCCGTGTCCTTAGCCATCGCGCTGTAGNAATCGCCCAAAATGGAGCGGTTGTTCTGCACCCAGATGTGGTTTGGGTCGAGCACACGTTCCAAGACCTTGGCCCGCTGCTGAAACACCTGGACAGCCTCCTCGGAACGATAGTCGGCGAAGAGGGCCTTGCCGAGGGTCGAAAGGGAGTCGGCCTCGGCCATGAGGCGGTAGTCGACAGGGGCGCAGTAATAATATATCGAAGCCACGGGGTCATCGAAGAGTTCCTCCTCACGGCCAGTTTTCCACAGGCAACTGCCCACCCACATGCCGGCATATATCACTTTCTGGGTGCTCACGGTTGAGTCGGCTCGGAATGCGTCGTAGACCTGCCTGAACGGCGGCAATGCTCCCTCGTAGTCGCCGAGGCGGTAGTGCTCTACTCCGCTCTGAAAAATCGAATCCACGGGTGAGTCAGCCACCGACGAAGCGGCCGAGGCGGCGCACAAAATAAGCGTGCAAAGGGTCCGCTTAATCATCGCCGAAGAACATCAGGACGTACGACAAAATCACCGTGAACAGGTTTTCGTGGCCGTACCAATAACCTAAGAAATGGTCGTAGAGCGCAAAGAGTCCGAACAGGAACAGGAACGCCACAAAGAGAATCACATTAACCGGCTGGCTCTTGGAAAGATCCATAACGGCTGCCCCGCACCACCAGAATACGATTGTGAAAAGGAGCGTGAAGGCCACGTAGCTCAAAATAGAAGTGAATATATTGTCGCCGATGAGACCCATGAGTTTGCGGTCGCAGAAGTTNCGGAATCCCCGCCCGGAAGAGGTGCGGAATGACTCTGCGATGGCCCGGGCGGGGGCCTCTCCGTCGGGAGTATACCGCATGAACAGGCAATAGATATTGTCGCCGCCATAGATGCTGACGGTTTTGAGGTCGATGTTATCCGTGAGGTGATATTGCCGGGTAATGTTGTCCGACCACCAGTCTTTCGCGGATGCGTACGGGGCGGGGAGATTCGTGAAATAGGCTGTGTCCAGGGTTGCGTATTTATCGAATTTATAACGATTTTCGTCGCNGGCATTGAGCGCCAGCACGTCCACGATATAATCGTTGTTATGGCTGGCTATGGTGAAGACGTTGACGCCGCCGTTCCGTTCGGTGGACACATCACACTCACCTTTCGGATAGTCGATATAGTAGCGGTACTCCTTCAAATTGTGCCGCAGCATTCCCTCGGGAGGCGTCGGGGTGTGAGTGCAGGAACAAAGGAGAGCCAGAAGAGCAAGAATTGGGATAATGATTTTGGGTGTTTTCATGGGTCAAGGAGTTATCGTGTGCAAATATAGCAATTTGTTCCTAACCTCACAAATCCCCTGCCCTGTACATATTGAGCAAACAGCCCAAGCCGGCATGCGGTGAGCGATGAGCAGAGACATACCCTACGACTACGGTGGATTTCCAGCAAAACGGAGACTGTGGGCTGGCCATAACGAACAGGCAGCCGGAGGGAGCTCCGACTGCCTGTGTATTGTTTATTCCCGTGCGTTATTTGCCGAAAATTCCGCCGAGCATACCGCCGGCCTTGCTTTTGAGATTGTCGATTACATTTTCTTTCATATCGTCCATGTTGACATTGCTCAGCAAACCGCTGGCAGTCAGTTTTGACACGATATCGGAGAAAGAAAGGTTCTTGAGGTCGAGCGACTTCAGAACGTCGGTGACTTTCGAAACGTCGAAAGAGTTGCCGAATTTGGCGGTGAGCTGGCCGAGGATTGCCTGGATGTCCATATACTTAAATTTTAGGGTGAGATTGTTTGTAAATACATAACAAGCCCGGCAAGCCTAAAGTTCAGTGCAAAAAGAAAAAAAACTCCCGTTGCCAATAGTATTTGAGGCATCGCCGCTCCGGGGTTCCATTTCGGGATGGGTCTATCGTCCCAGGCTCCGCTACGCGACGCCAGGGGTTATTCACAACAGCGCCGCTCCGCGGCTTTCCGCAAAAGAGAACGCCCCGCTTGTGGCGGGGCGCTTGAGATATGGGGTGCGGAGGATTAGTAGGTGATCAGCGATGTTACTTCAGCGTCGGCGGGGAGGTTTGCGCGACCGTTGAGTGCGGAGAGTTCAATGATGAAGTTGATGTAGATTTTCTTGGGGTTGAGCGATTTCACCAGGGCGTAGGCAGCGGCCATGGTGCCGCCGGTTGCGAGGACGTCGTCGTGTAGCACAACGATGTCGTCGGGAGTGATAGCGTCGCGATGGATCTCAATCACATCCGTGCCATATTCCTTGGCGTATTCCTGGCGGATAGTGTCGGCGGGCAATTTGCCTGGTTTACGGGCGGGTACGAAGCCGGCGCCGATTTCGTAGGCGAGGATAGAGCCGCCGATGAATCCGCGCGACTCAATACCAACCACCTTGGTCACACCCTTGTCGCGGTAGAGTTGGGAAAGATCCCAACCGATGATATGAAGCGCACGAGGATCCTTGAACACCGTGGTGAGGTCCTTGAAGATGATTCCCTTGGTGGGAAAATCCTTCACGTCGCGGATGCGTGATTTGATGTATTCCATTGTGTTATGATTTAAGTTGTTGATTGTCGGTTAGTTGAAACACGATTGTTCCACGTGGAACAATGCCTATCTATTAAGTAGTAATAATAGTATGTTTATGTCGGCAGGCGAAACGCCCGGGATTCTGGACGCTGAACCGATGTTTGCTGGCCGGTGTTTGGTCAGTTTCTGACGTGCTTCGGTTGAGAGTGAAGTGATGGCGTTGTAGTCGAACGAGTCGGGGAGGCGCACTTCTTCGAGTCTGCGGAGTTTGTCGGCATTCTGTTGTTCTCGTTGGATGTAGCCCTGGTACTTTATAAGAATCTCTGCGGCCTCAACAATTTCATCGCGTCGGTTGTCCGGCAAGTCTTCCACGAGCTTCTTCAGTTGAGGTACATACTCGGCCAGTTCCAGCATTGTGAGTTGTGGTCGTTGGATAAGGTCATATAGTTTGACACCCTGGCGCAGAGGTGCGGAATCTTTTTCATCAAGGAGTGCGGAAACCTGGTCGGGACGTACTGATGTTTCGCATGCAATTTCGATG
>WFLX010110765.1_pt1 | contig 14997 bp, 14 predicted proteins | sample 4967041 | NCBI WGS metagenome assembly WFLX01 (sample SAMN12857096, study PRJNA449069) | gut metagenome | isolation source: stool from male and female vole | host: Microtus ochrogaster | place: USA:Florida | collected 2017
TTTATGATCCTGTTGTTCTATCATTTGATTGGAAAACGTCTTGCAGTAAAGGAAGAACTGAAAGAATTGCAGCTTGGATTGGTATAGAAACATTGCAGAAATGGGGTATCCTTATGAGAATGTATGACATCATCATGAAAAAGCGAAACGGCGGGGAATTGTCAAAGGAGGAAATTGACTTTTTCGTGCAGGGTTATACAAAGGGTGAGATTCNTGATTANCAGGCATCTGCCCTGATGATNGNGATTTACTTTCAAAAAATGACAGAGGCGGAGACTCATTCTCTTACCATGGCAATGGCAGAAAGCGGAGAAACGCTGGATTTGTCGGCCATAAAAGGCATTAAGGTGGATAAGCACAGCACTGGAGGCGTGGGAGACAAGACTTCTCTGGCGCTTACTCCCATGGTGGCAATGTGCGGGATTCCTGTNGCAAAAATGAGCGGCAGGGNGCTTGGGCATACCGNCGGCACCATTGACNAATTGNAGNGTTTTNCGGGATTTTCCACGGCGCTGACCACAGAANAGTTTATTCGCAATGTAAATGAAATTGGTATTGCCCTTATGGGACAGACCGCAGAGCTGGCTCCTGCGGACAAAAAGCTGTACGCTCTCAGGGATGTAACCGCAACCGTAGACAATATGTCCTTAATTGCCAGCTCTATTATGAGTAAGAAATTGGCGGCAGGTGCGGACGCTATTGTGTTAGATGTAAAGACGGGAAGCGGAGCATTCATGAAGGAGGAAACGGATGCCTTTGCTCTGGCAAAAGAGATGGTGCAAATTGGGAAAAATGCGGGAAGACGCACGATAGCTGTTATTTCTGACATGGATCAGCCCTTGGGATTTGCGGTGGGAAATGCTCTTGAAGTCAAAGAAGCCATAGAGACTCTGCAGGGCAATGGCCCCAAAGATTTTTTGGAATTATGCTTAACCCTTGGCAGTCGGATGCTGATTGCAGGCGGATTGGAAACAGAAAAGGAGGCTGCAAGGGAGAGATTACAGAGGGTGATTTCGGATGGAAGCGCCTTAAATAAGCTTGCAGAACTTGTCAAGTCTCAGGGAGGAGATGAGAGGGCCGTCTATGACACAGGGCTTTTGCCTAAGGCGGAACTTCAAATACCCATTCCGGCGCCTTCGGAGGGCTATGTGAGCCATATCGAATGCGGGGAAATTGGTATCTGCTCTCTGATTTTAGGCGGGGGCAGGGAGACCAAGGAAAGCCAGATTGATTTGTCCGTGGGGCTTATTCTGAAAAAGAAGGTGGGGGATTATGTGAAGGCAGGGGAGCCTTTAGCGTACCTTTATGCTAATGATGAGACCAAGGCTCAGGCTGCAAAAGAACGCTTTCTCAAGGCATATGCTTTTTCTAGTGAAGCGCCGGAAAATAAGCCGTTTATCAAGGGCATTATTGACTCGAATGAGTTGTAATATCAAAGAATGATATAAAATTATANTGGTTANATTTATCATATATNNTCATACATGCTAATNTACTATTANCATGAAAAAGAAAAATCGTNTNCCCAAANCGGNACGTCTCATGGATTCNCTGCAGCTGCCGAGGGNTGTCTNTACAGGAGCCGTCANAGTTACGCTTACAGGCAATGGGGAAGCCTGGATAGAAAATTATAAAGGAATTTTGGAATACACGGAGCAGATGATTCTGCTGCAGACAAANACCTGTCAGGTATNTTTTGAAGGAAACAGGCTTTCCATTGACTATTATACCAATGAAGATATNAAGATTAACGGCTGCATACAATGTGTTCGCTATTTGTAGAGCTCATCGAAAAAGTAATGCGCAGGCAGATTGCTTGATAGAACTGAGATATGCGGAGGTATGGGCATGATAGCAATTTTCAGATATCTGAGGGGGTATCTTCGCATTAAAGTGTGGGGATTTTCGGCAGAGCGATTTATGAATCTGTGTGGCAATAAGGATATCCTTCTCTGGGAGATTAAGCGGGATGGGGATGTCTATTACATGAACATCGGCTTAAGGAGTTTCTATAAGCTCCGTCCCATCGTGAAAAAGACAGGAACAAGGGTAGTCATATTACAGAGATATGGACTACCCTTCTTTATACCCAATCTGTGGAAACGGAAAATTTTTGTACTTGGACTTGTTTTGGCTGTGGGATTCTGGTTTTGGACTTCCTTTTATATCTGGGATATAGAGATTGATGGAAATTATCAGATTACGGAAGATGTCTTTTCGGATTTTCTGGAGGCAGAGGGCGTGCGTGTGGGAATGCGCATAAGTCGCCTTGATATCGGAACTTTAGAAAAGGATATCCGCCGGACCTTTACCCAGGTCACATGGACTTCCGCAAAGCTTTCCGGCACAAGACTGCAGATTCAGATTAAGGAAAACGATGCGCNCATTATTTCCGAAATAGAGAAGAAGGAGNGCNNAAGNNACCTTGTGACGGAATATGACGGAGTGATTGTATCCATAATAGTGAGAAACGGCGTACCAAAGGTGGCAGTGGGTGATACTGTGGAAGCAGGAACGGTGTTGGTGGAGGGAAGTATTCCCGTTTATAATGATGATGCCACAGTGAGGGAATACCAATATGTGCATTCCGATGCGGACATTGTAATTGAGAGGGCGGAAGATTTTTATGCAGAACTTCCGTATATACATATAGAAAAGGCTTATACCGGAAGAACAAAAAGCCGACACTTCCTTCACACAGGGGAAATGGAGTGGAAAATACCCACAGAGAGGCCTTATCTGGTATATGACAGCGTGATGAAAAAGAGCCGCCCATTTTTATTTGATAAGTTTTCTATTCCCGTCTATTTTGGCAGTTATACCTATCGGGAATACCAGAATGTGGAGTTTAAATACTCGCTGGAAGAGGCAGAAACGCTGCTTAATGAAAAATTAATTGCATTTATTGCAACTTTAGAGGAAAAAGGGGTACAAATTATTGAAAAAGATGTTAAAATAGATACTAGGGATGGTATGTGGACGATTTCCGGCAGTCTGTTGATTCACGAACAGATTGGAGAGAGTGTGGATATCAGCCAAAATGCACAGGATATGGGAGAGATGCAGAGTAATGAGTGAGATTTCCGTCAGAATAGATATGTCTGCCGAACATATGCAGAAGATTTTCGGAATGCAGGATGCCTACCTAAAGAAGCTTGAGAAGGAATTTGGGGTGGCTGTGGTCAACAGAAATGATGCCGTTTATGTTCTGGGAGAAGCGGAAAACGCCAAAAGGGCGAGTAATGTGCTAAAACAGTTAAATGTGATTTCTGGACGGGGAAATGAAATAGAGGAGCAGAGCGTAGATTACGCTATTACGATGGGTATGGAAGCACGGGAAGATGTCATTACCAAAATTGACGAGGATTGTATCTGTCATACGATTCATGGTAAGCCTATTAAGCCCAAAACCTTGGGACAGAAGCAGTATGTGGATGCGATACGCAAGAAGATGATTGTGTTTGGCGTTGGTCCTGCGGGAACGGGCAAGACTTATCTGGCCATGGCAATGGCGATTACTGCCTTTAAAAACGAAGAAGTAGAGCGAATCATCCTCACCCGCCCTGCCATTGAGGCGGGGGAGAAATTAGGGTTTCTGCCGGGGGATTTGCAGAGTAAGGTGGATCCTTATTTGAGACCGCTGTATGATGCTTTGTATCAGATTATGGGTGCGGAGAGCTTTGCCAAAAATATGGAGAAGGGGCTGATTGAGGTGGCGCCTTTAGCTTATATGAGAGGGCGAACTTTGGACAATGCCTACATTATTCTGGATGAAGCCCAAAATACCACACCAGCGCAGATGAAAATGTTCTTGACCAGAATAGGATTTGGCTCCAAGGTGGTAGTGACCGGAGATGCATCCCAGAAAGATTTGCCGGAAGGTGCATATTCGGGTCTTGATATGGCAATGAAGGTGCTTGCAAAGATAGACGACATAGCATTTTGCAGCTTATCCAGCAAGGATGTGGTACGCCATCCACTAGTACAGAAAATAGTAAAAGCCTATGATGATTATGAGGCAAAGGAAAGGAATCGAAAGCGGAGCGGACATGGCAAAAGATAAAATCAAATTTTTCAGCAAATTGTTATTGCCGGAGTTGATTTTTGGACTTATTGCCGCTGTAGGAATTGGCATGATATGCTTTTTCAGGCAGACGGCATCAGATCATACTCTAAAATTTATAGTGATGTCAGTGTTTGGAACGGCGGTTATCGGATTCAGGGTCCGCAGGGAGTCCATCAGAGAAGATATTCCTTATCTGAACAGAGTTCATATTGATAGATTCTGGCTGGGAATGCTGATTTCTCTGGTGCTGGCATTTGCCTGTGTATTTCTGCCAAAGGAGGGGTGGCCCTTTCTGGCAGTATTTGTTATGCTCTCCCTTTACAGTACCCCTACCATCGGAATAACGGCTTCCGCTGTACTTTTGATGATTCCCGCAATGCTGAGCGGGGCATCCATGGATATTTATTTTCTATACCTTCTCAGCGGTATGTTTGCAGTATGCCTGTTATGTCCGTTAGAAGCGGAAGTAAAGGTTGTGCCGCCATTAATTCTTTCCATGATATGCCTGATTTTGTGTGAGACGGCAAATATTATTTTAATGACAAACGCCAGACCGAAGCTGGAGATGTTTGTGGTTCCTGCTGTCAATATTATTATTTCTACCGTGCTTTTAACAGGTATTTTAAAATTATTTTCCTCGCAGGTGGTTTATTGGTCCCGTGAGAAATATTTGGAGTTGAATGACACAGAAANTCNTATCTNGGTTGAACTGAGGGAAGCAGACAGAGAAACTTATATGAAGGCAATCCATATAACCTATTTTTGTGAACGGCTTGCCGCCAGACTGTCTCTGGATGTGAATGCGATAAAATGTGCAAGCTATTATCATGTTCTGGGAGAGGAAATCCTGACTATCATGGAGGAAAAGGAATTTCCGCCCCGGGCAAAGGAACTTCTGACAGAATATTTTANTTACAGGAAGGATACGNGNAAGAATCCTNTGCGGCATAAGGNAATTGCTGTAATTTACTGCTCTAATGTAGNGANAGAGACTGTGTATCCCTTAGCTGTGGGCGGAGGAAATCCGGATTATGACCNAANCATAGANTCTCTTTTTCAGGATTTTATGGATAAGGGAATGTTTGATGACTGCGATATCACATTAAGGGAACTTGGAGTGCTGCAAAACATATATAAGGAGGAAAAACTCTATTATGACTTTTTTCGTTGAGAATGAAACGGACACAGAGTTTCCTTTTTCTGTGGAGAAGACGGTGGAAGAGGTGGCTCTTGCAGTGCTTTCCAGCGAAAAATGCCCTTATGAGGTTCAGGTAAATGTACTTCTTACGGATAATGAGGGCATCCGCGGTTTTAATCAGGAGTATCGGGGAATTGACAAAGAGACGGATGTGCTTTCATTTCCCAATCTTGATTTTGAGAGAGAGTCTGATTTTTCCATTCCCAAGGAGAAGGAAGCGGATTGCTTTGACCCGGATACGGGGGAATTGATTTTGGGAGATATTATTCTGTCAGTGGACAAGGTAAAGGAGCAGGCGGCAAATTTCGGGCACAGCCAGAGGCGGGAATTGGCATTTCTGATTGCTCACAGCATGTTTCACCTGTGTGGATATGACCATATGACCCAGGAGGAAGCAAGTGTGATGGAAGGAAAGCAAGAAGCCATACTTTTGCAGCTTGGAATTACAAGAGATTAACGGAAGGATAGATACAAATGAATCAGGTAGAAGTGAAAAAACGACAAATAAAAAGTTTTTCATACATCATAGGGGCCATTGGCATTCTGCTTCTGGGGAAGCTGTTAGGGAATAGCGGTATTGCTTATCTGGCGGCGGGCTATGAGTGCTATACCTTTTTTTGGATACTCTTAGGAAGCAATGTTTCGGATGCTCTTGGCAGGATGATTAAAGGGCGCAGCGCCAAAGGGCAATATCGGAATGCGGCAAGAGTACGCAGATATATTATGGTGTTTCAGATTTTTCTAGGGATTGTGGGAAGCATTGTTCTGGCAGTATTGGGGAATTTTGTGATAAGCAAGTTGTTTTTTATGCCCAGAGCCGCTTTTTTGGCTGTGGTGTTTGCACCGGCATTATTTCTTCGAATGGTGAGTGCTGTATTTCAGGGATATCTGCAAGGTGAAGGTTCAGAGCTTCCTGCGGCGGTATCTTGTCTGCTCAGACAGATTTTTTGTGTCAGTCTGGGATTTCTCTTTGGAAATTTGTTAAAAAGTCATGGAGTCAAGGTCAGTGTGCTTTTGGGGCAGGAGGACTTTGCCGCTATGTATGCTGCAATGGGGGTGGCTATTGCCATAGGACTTGCAGAACTTTTGACNCTGCTGTTTCTTATNANTACCTGCCGCATAAGCCATAGACAGNNAAAGAACAGCGCTTCNNNAGGCNTGAGAATCACAGACTCCTTTGGCAGTCTGATAGGCATTTTGTATGGAAATATGCTGTGGGGAATTTTNGTGCAAATCTTTGCAAGGCTTCCTATATGGCTGGGTATCATATTCCTGCAAAAGAGTGTAGCTACGGATTTGACAGTCATTGCTTCCTANGGGGAGTATTATGGAAAATATCTGGNTGTGGTGGCAGTGGTTGTGCTGTTTACGGACATACTTCTTGTATCGGCATCTTCAAAGGTATATATCTGCTTAAAGAGAGATGAAAGAAATTATGCAGAAATTGGTTTTCAGGGCGGGCTGCATTTGGCGGTAATGCAGGGACTGTATTTTGGAGCCTTTTTGATGGCAATGAACAGTCAGATGGCAGGTTTCTTAAGCGGAAGCAATTTGGATGAGGTGATACAAAATGTGGCAAAGATGATAGGGAACGGCGCATTTTTGGTATGTTTTCTGATAGTAGCAGGTTATTTTGCCAGACTTTTAACCCTTGGAAAGAGCCAGCATCTAGAGGTGGCGGGATTTGGCATTATGAATGTTCTCTTTATTATTTCTATGGTTCTTTTCTTAAACAGCGGACATATGGGAGTGTTTTCTCTGGTGTATGCAGGGCTGATTGCTTCAGGAGCGCTCTGTGTCATTCTGGGATTTTTTACCTGTAAGCAGCTTGGCATGGGTATTGATTGGCTTCAAACTTTAGCACTTCCGGCAGGCGGAGCATGCATTTGCGGGCTGATAAGCATGTTTTTGGGCAAAGCATTGACTCCTCATCTGGGAAGTGTCACCACAATTCTGATTTGTTTTGCGGTATCGTATCTGTTGTATTGGATAATGTTGATTTTCTTGCGGAATTTCAGGGATCAGGAATTAAAGATGATTCCCGGCGGGAATTTGATTAAATCATTGGGAAAGATGCTGCAGATATATTAATAAATTGAAAATTGTATAAATTTTGGAAAAAAGCTGATACTGATAGCAAATAAATAAAAAGCATGTCATGTGAGGGCTTATGAAATTTGTTAAAGGTATCAGTTTATTTGTGATATATCCGCTTCTCATGCTGGGAACCGGTTTTATTGCGGGGGTAGAGGCGGAGCGCTTTTTCTATCCGGGGGACAGCTATGGGCTGCTTAGGGATAGGGAAAATTCACCTATATCTATGCAGGAACTTGCCCAAGTTATAGATGACAGTCCTGTAAAAACTGACCCAGATAAAACGGGCACTATTTCCGATGATTCATTTTATGCTGCATCCAATACGGTATCTTCCGGCGATTTGGCTGAAAGTTCCGAGATGGAGGTTTTTGAGGCGGCGGCACGGTCTGAAACTCTTTCCGCAGATACCAAGTATGTGTTGGAGGAGACGGATACCATCACCCATGCCATTGTAGAAACCGTGGGAAAACTTCCCCCAAAATATATTGGAATGGACAGACAACAGTTTTTGACAGCAATGGATTCTTATGCGGCATATCCGCCTTTGAGTGAGAAGGAGCGGGGTTTTGTAGGGCTTGAGGTTTTGTCCTTTTCCAGAGAGCGGGTAGTGATACAGATGAATTATCGCTATCTGCAGCCGGGAAGCAGTTTTTATCTGGCGGTACAGAATAACGAGCTGGTGGTTTATTTGGAGGACAAAGAAACCATCTATATCAATACGGGGATTTTATTGGAGGATCTGCCGGAGGAGATACAAAAGCAGGTGATTCAGATGATATGGGTTGAAGATGAGGCGAGTTTGTATAGTATTTTAGAGGCGTATACTTCATAGTGTGAAGAGATTTTCTTAAGATGCCTAAGCGGAATCACGGAGGTTATCATGAAGCAGAGAAAGATAGGCATAATCGGAGGCGGGGCATCCGGTATGGCGGCAGCAATCACGGCGGCCAGACAGGGTGCGCTTGTAACGATTTTAGAAGGAAATGACCGTATAGGTAAAAAACTGCTTGCCACCGGAAACGGCAGATGCAATCTGGGAAATCTGGAATTGTCCGCAGACTGCTATTATGGGGAAGATGTGGTCTTTGTGATGGACAGGCTTACTCAATTTAACACGCAGGATACGATTTCTTTTTTTCAGGGACTTGGACTTATGATAAAAAATAAAGGCGGATATCTCTATCCTGCCTGTGAGCAGGCCTCCGCAGTGTTGGATGTGCTGCGTATGGAGATAAAAGAGCTTGGAATTGAAGTAAAACTGCAGTGCCGTGTGTGCAGAATATACAGAAAAGAAGATTTGATTGTGGTGTCTGACGGAAAAATTGAGTATGCATTTGACAGGGTAATCCTTGCCTGCGGGGGAAAAGCGGCAAAAAATACAGGTTCTGACGGAAGCGGCTATGAGCTGGCGAAGCAGCTGGGACACAGCTTGATTCCCACGGTGCCAGCTCTGGTGCAGCTTCGTTGTAAGGAGGACTATTTTAAATCCATAGCAGGCGTGAGAGCGGATGCCTGCATTACATTAGAGCGGGAGGGCAGGGAGCCTGTCAGGGAAAGAGGGGAACTCCAGCTTACGGATTACGGTATATCGGGCATCCCGGTATTTCAGTTAAGCCGTATTGTAGGAAGACAGCTGATGCAGCAAAAGGAAGTGACTATACATATTAATTTTTTGCCGGATTATGATGAAGAGGGCTTGAAACAGCTGTATGCTGTAAGAAACGCCTTAGAAGGGGATAAAACAATGGAGGAGTTTTTTACGGGAATGCTGCATAAAAAAATCATGCTGCTTTTTATAAGGCTTGCAGGCCTTAAGGCGGGAACACCTGTGAGAGAAGCTGCAAAGGATGCCATTTGGAAGGTGTTTTCTCTGTGCAGGGATTTTACGGTGACGGTTACGGCGAGCAATCCCTATGAAAATGCGCAGGTCTGTGCAGGTGGTGTTCCTACCGGCGAAGTTACAAAAGAGTTGGAATCCAGAAAGGCTTCGGGAGTATATTTTGCCGGGGAATTGTTGGATGTGGACGGAAAATGCGGCGGATATAATCTGCAATGGGCGTGGTGCAGCGGATATCTGGCTGGCATGGCGGCGGCCAAGTGACAGGAGGACGATCATGCTGCGTATCAATCAATTAAAAATACAGACGGACCACACTCCGGAGCAGCTTAAGAAAAAAGCAGCCAGAGCGTTACATATTCCGGTACAGGATATTGTGGATATGCGGATTTTCAGAAAATCTCTGGATGCCAGAAAAAAGCCGGAGCTGTTTTTTTCCTATACCTTGGATGTATGGGTGAAGAATGAGGACAGGGTGTTTCGTGGAATTTGGGATAAGGAAAGTCCAAAGAGGCAGAAAAATCAAGGAAAACAGCAGCAAAATCAGTCAAATCAGGACTCCATGATACAAAAAACAGAGGATGTAGAATATTGTTTTCCGCATAGTAAAATAACAATCAAACCATCCTGCCCGCCTGTGGTTGTGGGCATGGGGCCCGCAGGGCTTTTTTGCGGATATTTTTTGGCGCTTGCCGGATATTGTCCTATTCTTTTGGAGCGGGGCAGAGATGTGGAAGCAAGGCAGCGGGATGTAGAAGCCTTTTGGAATACGGGAATCCTTAATTCTTCTTCCAATGTGCAGTTTGGAGAGGGCGGCGCCGGCACCTTTTCCGATGGAAAGTTAAATACGCTGGTAAAGGATAAGTATGGCAGAAATCGGGCAGTGCTGGAAACCTTTGTGAAATTTGGCGCAGACGAATCCATTTTGTATGAGGCAAAACCCCATATAGGCACGGATGTGCTTGGGGGAGTGGTAAAGGCAATGCGTGAAGAAATTATCCGTCTTGGGGGCACGGTGCGGTTTGAAAGTCAGGTGACGGATATTTGCATAGAAGAAGGCAGGATATCCGGCTTGGTAATCAATGGAGAAGAGAAACTTTCCTGCGGGCAGCTGGTACTTGCTATCGGACATAGCGCAAGGGACACTTTTTTTATGCTTTATGAGAAAAAGATTCCCATGGAGGCAAAAGCTTTTGCGGTAGGGTTTCGGGTGGAACATCCTCAGAAAATGATTAATTTCAGTCAATACGGCAGGAAAGAAGCCGGAAAGCTAGGAGCGGCGGCATATAAAGTGACGGCTAAGACCAGCGTGGGCAGGGGCGTTTATTCTTTTTGTATGTGTCCGGGAGGATATGTGGTAAATGCTTCCTCGGAGGAGGGGCATCTGGCGGTGAACGGCATGAGTTACAGTAAGCGGGACGGTCAGAATGCTAACAGTGCAATTATTGTGGCTGTCACCCCGGCGGATTATGGTTCTGAGCATCCGTTAGCAGGAATTGATTTTCAACGAAAGCTAGAAAAAAAGGCTTATGAATTGGGCGGCGGAAAAATTCCTGTTCAGAGATATGGGGATTTTAAGCTTTGTGTGGAAGCGGATATATCCCAGCATATCCCTCAGGAAAATCTAGTTTTCGGAGAAGAAATACATCCTCAGTGCAAGGGAGCGTTTACATGGGCAGATTTGAGTGAAATTCTTCCAAGGGAATGCAATCAGGCGTTTGTGGAGGGCATGGAAGCTTTCGGAAGACAAATAGCGGGCTTTAACCGCCCGAATGCGGTGCTCTTAGGCGTGGAGAGCAGAACATCTTCCCCGGTGCGGATAAACCGTGATGAGAGCCTGCAATCTTGTATCAGGGGACTATACNCCTGCGGGGAAGGTGNAGGTTATGCGGGAGGCANCACTTCGGCGGCAATGNACGGCATACNGGTGGCAGAAGCGATTGCAGGAGAGNATGCGCAACAGGAACCATCAGCAAAGNTAATTGACGGACTAGGGAAAGTGCAGTAAAATAAATAATTGTATACAAGCAACTTTGGGGTGTGAGAAGGTATTATTATGCGAGAAAAAATATATTCTATTATTTGTACAATAATGAATTCAGTCATACTAGCCGGAATTATTATTCTTTTCATAGGTTTGTATTATTGGATGATAGAAGCGGGAATTCCTTATCAAGATCCCACATTAGAAATGCAAATAAAGTATGNCATCAATAATGGAATTGGCGAANTACTGCTTGGAAAAGGATTTGTAATTGCNGTNTGTGGTGTAATTGTCCGTTTGCTTTTTGGANTGNTACGGAAGAAACGCAATTGACGTANCAGGNAAAGTACAGTAAAATAAGTAATTGCATACATATACAGGCGGGCAAAAATGCGGCTCTGCCATTGGTGAAGGCAAAAATGAGATGCTGCACCAGATGAGATAATGCGCACGCAGCGCAGAGGACGGAAATCGTGTGAATCGGTTTAGGGAAGCAATTAAAGATAAAAAGCGCATCGTAGTGAAAATCGGTTCCTCCTCCTTGCAACACAAAGAGACAGGGGACATGGATTATATCAGGCTTGAGAAATTGGTACGGGAGCTTTGTGATATCCGCAATCAGGGCAAAGAAGTGGTGTTAGTGACTTCCGGCGCCATTGCAGCAGGCAAGAAGGCGGTAAATCTGCAAAAGCTGGACGGGGAAACACAGGCTGAAGCCATGGCAGCCAAAGCTGAAGCTATGGCAGTAAAACAGGCGTGTGCGGCAATCGGACAGGCGAGGCTGATGATGACCTATCAGAAGCTGTTTGCAGAATATAATCAAGTTACCGCACAAATTTTGATGACCAAAAATACCATTGTGGATAATTTAAACCGCTACAATGCCCATAATACCTTTACGGAACTTTTACATATGGGAGTGATTCCCGTGGTCAATGAGAATGACACTGTGGCAACTTACGAGATTGAGATAGGCGACAATGACACACTCTCTGCCATTGTGGCAGCATTAATAGATGCGGATTTGCTGATTCTTTTATCTGATATAGATGGGCTTTTCACTGATGACCCCAGAAAGAATCCGGATGCAAGATTTATCAGTCTAGTGGAAGAGCTGACCGACGAATTTATGGATATGGGAAAGGAAAGTACGGGCAGCAATGTAGGAACCGGTGGAATGAATACTAAGATGGTGGCAGCAAAAATTGCAACAGGCTCCGGTGCTGATATGATTATTGCAAACAGCGCAGATATCGGCATTCTCCACAGGCTTCTTGATGGTGAAGATGAGGNAACTTTATTNGTGGCACATAAGGATGAAAATTTTGACTTGCCGGAATTTGTGGCGAATTTACACAATCAATGAGAGAGTTTTCTTTAGANAATAAGANGCCTTATACAGTGTATCTATGGAGTGCAGATTATGGAAACTGAGNAAAAAAGCANATTGCGGANAGAAGTCCTTGCCCNTAGAGCAAGTNTNTCNCCAGAGGAGCGAAAAAGNNCAGAAATCCTTTTAACAGAGCGTATAGTGGGACATCAATGGTTTTACAGGGCGGATACTCTTTTGGGATTTGTAAGTTATGGGACAGAAATTTGCACCACAGAAATTTTAAAAGAGGCACTTAAGCAGGGAAAAAAGGTGTATGTTCCCAAGGTATCAGGAAAGAAAGAAAAGCCTGATGCACATGGGGATCTGGATATGATATTTTATCGGATTTTTTCCATGGATGAGTTAGTGACAGGATATAAAGGAATCCCTGAACCAAAGGGAGATTCAGAAAAATATATTTATCCTATGGAAGGAAATACCTTGCTTTTGATGCCGGGAGTGGCATTTGACCCTTTCGGGAACCGCATGGGATACGGTGGGGGATTTTATGATAGATTTTTAGCTGACAAAGAGGATTTAAGGCTATGCAGCATCGCCATGGGATTTCAGTGCCAGATGGTGGAGCAAATTCCGGTGGAAGCGCATGATGTGAAACCTTACCAGATAATTTGTGTCTAAAAAATAAGAATATGGAAAAACGATGAATGGAGAAAACTATGGGTATATTTGATATGTTTAAGAAAAAGAAACCGGCGGGGGACGGACCGTTGTATGTATACACGGAAAATGAGATGGCTCAATTTGAGCAATATATTGTAGAAAATTTTGGATCATTCGATAATGTTCTCCATGAAATTGTATCGCCGGATATTCATTGTGATATTCTGCTGGTTCCGCCGACAGAGGACTGCAATTATTATAAGTTGATTACAATGGGCATGGGCGCATATGAGATGAATGTCCCCAAGGAATTAAAGCAGTATGAGCTGGAAAGGGCAGAGCTTGTGGTGTATTTGCCGCCGGATTGGAATCTCCGTTCAAGCAAAGAGGAAGACTATTGGCCTATCAGATATTTAAAAGTATTGGCAAGGCTGCCTTTAATGTGTGACACATGGCTGGGATTTGGACACACGGTTTCATCGGATGAGAAGAATACACCCTATGCCGATAATACGAAGTTTTGCAGTATTATGCTGTTGAACGCCGTAAATAATAATTATGAAAATCTGGATTTAAGGATTAAAGGATTAGGAAAAATTAATTTTTATCAGATGTTTCCGTTATATCTGGAAGAATTGGAATATAAACAAAATAGCGATGCCGAAACTCTGTTAAACTTATTTGATGATGAGGATATCATGCCCATTGTAAATTTAAAGAGAAAAAATTATTGCAAGGAAAGCTAAGTATAACAAGGGACAAAGGGAAAGCATGAAAAAAAGATTATCCGCCCCAAAATTAATTTTTCGATGTACAGCAATTGTACTGTTGCTGGTTTTGGTTATATGGACAATCTGGGGCAACACAGCGTTGATGGTGAGTACTATTACTATTTCCAGCAACCGCATCCCCTCTGCATTTTCCGGTTTTCGGATTGCACAAGTGTCTGATTTACATAATGCTGAATTTGGAAAAAACAACACGAAATTATTACAGATGTTATCTGAGAATAAGCCGGACATTATTGTAATAACTGGTGATTTGGTAGACTCACAGCATACGGATATTGATGTTGCTCTGGATTTTGTCAAAGGAGCCGTCCAAATTGCTCCTGTCTATTATGTGACGGGCAATCATGAAGCATGGTTATCGCAATGCGATGACCTTCTGGCTGACCTTGAGAAGATTGGCGCAGTTGTGCTTAAGGATAAAGCGATACCATTAGAGCGTGAGGGCGAAAAAATTACGCTTATTGGGCTTTCGGATCCTCCTACTATGGCTAGTGCAAAATTGGAAAGTTTTATAGATGATGAAAACGGCTACACAATTTTGCTCATACATCGGCCAGAGCTGTTTGAAACTTATGTAAGTTGTGGCATTGATTTGGTTTTTAGCGGTCATGCACATGGAGGTCAATTTCGATTGCCGCTAATCGGTGGATTGATTGCTCCCAATCAAGGATTATTCCCCAAATATGATGCCGGAGTATATACGGATGGCAAGACGAGCATGGTTGTCAGCCGTGGCATTGGAAACAGTATCATACCAATCCGTTTCAATAATCGTCCAGAGGTTGTTTTAGTGGAACTTAGTACTGAATAATGTGCAACATGAGAAAATGAAGAAAAGGGAGAAGAGTAATCTTATGCCTGCAGTCCAATGTTTGCAGGTTGAGGGAAAGGCAGGGTTATTGATATGACAAATCTGGAAGAGATGGGGCAGCGTGCTGTCACTGCAAAATACTTATTGCAAAAGGCTTCTACAGAGGAAAAAAATAATGCATTGCAAAAGGCTGCGAATGCTTTGCTTGAGAATAAGGAGA
>WFLX010031379.1_pt1 | contig 14995 bp, 17 predicted proteins | sample 4967041 | NCBI WGS metagenome assembly WFLX01 (sample SAMN12857096, study PRJNA449069) | gut metagenome | isolation source: stool from male and female vole | host: Microtus ochrogaster | place: USA:Florida | collected 2017
ATCAACACATTGTCGCTCTCCAGACCGTCGATTAACGCAAGGCTGCCCATCGTGCCGAGGCGACGAGGCTCTCTCACACATTCCACGACGGCCGTGCCGCTCCTCTTGGCTAAATATTTCTCTATCTTATCGGCTAAATAATTGGTGGTCACAAATATATGGCCTACTCCACACCGCTCCAACTCATCTATATTATAATCTATGATCGGTTTTCCCCCCACGGGCAACAAGGGCTTGGGAGTCTTCAGCGTGAGTGGTCGGAGACGTTCCCCCTTTCCTCCGGCCATAAGCACCGCATCAATCGGAAGAAGTGTCTTTACCGTCTTGAGATCTATTATTTCTTTTATATGGCCCTCCTTGTCAAGCACGGGAAGCAACGACAGTTTGCGTTTGCGCCCTTCAGACATACGGTTCAACACATCATCTTTGGGATGGATGGCTAAAAATTTGCGGTGCATCGCCTTGCTCACCGGTTCAGCCAGTCCCACACCGTGCAGCAAGGCGCGTCTGATATCTCCGTCGGTCACTGTCCCGGCAAGCCGTTGTGACGAGTCAAGCACAAACAGAGTCATCGACTCCCCTGACAGGGCGTTAATGGCAGCCAAAGCATCTTTGACCGTTGCGTCGGTCGGTATTATATGACGTGAAAAATCCATTTACTGTATATCGTATTGTTTGAGAGTGTCACGGAGCTGGGTGAGCACCATAGCCCTCAGTTCGGGAGGATCGAGCACTTTCACCGAATCTCCGAGAGCGAGTATTTCATGGGCAAGCTCGTAGTTGAGCTTAAGCTGATATGTGAAAACCGAATAGTCATCATGCACGGTCTCCTGTTGCGACGGATGAAGCGGCAGAGCACGGAAATATTTTGCCTGTCGGGGAGTGGTCTGAAGCCTTACGGTTCTCACGGGAGCCTGTGAAGTAGTGACACCTATGATATTACCGAAAAGATCGTTCATCTCAAGATCAGCCGGCTTCTCGAAAGGCTCGTCAAGTGTGACCATGTCTTTCACACGGTCGAGGGCATAGGTGCGGATATCACCGCTTTTCTCCCTTAATCCTATCATATACCACCGTTGTTTATAACGTTTCAGAAAGTAGGGGTGAAACCTGATGTCATGTTCCGCACGGGANCGGTTGAACCCTGCGTAAGTGAAAGAGATGCGATGTGAATTGCGTATGGCGTCGAGCACGGCGGGAAGAAACTCGCGCGCCGAGGGCACATCCTCTATCTCAACCCTGTCCATAGGGGTGTCGCCACCTTTGATAGCCGAACTCACGGCATAGGAATCAAGCATCCAGTTGGTGAAGGCCCGTGTCTGACGCGAATTCTGCCTGTCGATGGAATAACGCCCCTGTTTGTCGCACACTATGTCTATCTGAAAATTCTCCTCTATGGCTCTCCGGTAATTGAAGAAAGTGCGCTCGGGCATCTCCTCCCCGTTGGAATAGGGAGAACGCACCCAAAGTTTATTGAGCTGTTGACGTGACAGCCGCTCGTAACGCGAGAGGGTATCTACAATCCAGACATATCTGCTTATGAGGTCTCGTGGCATAGTGACTGCAAAGATAACCAATTTTTTTAAATCAGTAATTTGAAAATTAATAATTTCTTTCTCCGGAAAGAACTGAAAAAATACGGAAAGAACTGAAAAACTGCAAAAGCCGCCGAAATCACGATTGTGGATTTCGGCGGCTTTTAAATTTAATTTTTTATTTCAGTACTCAATCGGCTTTACAGCACACCCTGAGCCATCATTGCACGGGCAACTTTCATGAAACCGGCTACGTTGGCTCCCTTCACATAATTAACGAAGTCTGAACCCTCCTCTTTGCCGTATTTAACACACTGCTCGTGGATATTCTTCATGATGCTCTTAAGCTTCTCGTCGACCTCCTCCTCTGTCCAGGAGAGTTTCTGTGAGTTCTGTGCCATTTCAAGACCTGACACTGCCACACCGCCGGCGTTGGCCGCCTTGCCGGGAGCGTAAAGTATCTCGGCTGCGAGGAATTTCTTGATGGCTTCCGGAGTGGAGGGCATGTTGGCACCTTCGCTCACTGCTATCACACCGTTGTCAAGAAGTGCCTGGGCATCGTCGCCGTCAATCTCATTCTGGGTTGCAGAAGGCATGGCGATATCGCACTTCACGTGCTTCCAGGGACGCTCGCCGGGAATAAAGGTAACATCGGGATATTTCTCGGCTACCTCGCTCACACGACCGCGATAATAGTTCTTCAGATCGAAGATATAGTCAAGCTGCTCCTCTGTGAAACCGTCGGGCTTGATGATGGAGCCGTCGCTGTCGCTCATAGACACGACCTTGGCACCGAGCTCTGTGAGCTTGCGGGTGGTGTAGGTGGCAACGTTGCCTGAACCTGACACTGCCACTTTCTTACCCTTGATGTCGATGCCGCGTGTGGCGAGCATGTTAAGAAGGAAATAGCAGTTGCCGTAACCGGTAGCCTCGGGACGGATGAGTGAACCGCCGAAGTCAAGGCCTTTACCGGTGAATGTGCCTGTGAATTCACGGGCCATCTTCTTGTAATAGCCATACATGTAGCCCACCTCACGGCCGCCTACACCTATGTCGCCGGCAGGAACGTCGGTGTCAGGACCAATCTGACGCCAAAGCTCGGCGATAAACGCCTGACAGAAACGCATGATCTCCATGTCGCTCTTGCCACGCGGTGAAAAGTCGGAACCACCTTTGGCACCACCCATCGCTAAAGTGGTGAGGGAGTTCTTGAAAGTCTGCTCGAATGCGAGAAACTTGAGAATTGACTGATTGACCGATGAATGGAAACGGATGCCACCTTTGTAGGGACCGATGGCATTGTTGTGCTGGATGCGGTAGCCCATGTTGTTGTGCACCTTGCCCTTGTCGTCAACCCAGCTCACACGGAATGAGAAAATACGGTCGGGTATGCAAAGACGCTCGATCAGATTCTCTGCCTCAAACTGGGGATACTCATTGTAGACATCTTCTATGGTGCTTACAACCTCTTCTACTGCCTGAAGATATTCGGGCTCATTGGGGAACCGACGGCGCAAATCGGCCATCACTTCTGTTGCTTTCATAAATAAGAGTATGTGTTACTATTGTTTTACCTGTAGATTATCAAACAGTGCCCAAAATAATCGGTCAGCTGCTTTTATTTTTTCCAAATTTTTTAACTCATTGGCTATTTCGCTGCAAAGTTATAAAAAAAATAATAGTTGCGCAACATTTTGCACAACTATTTTCATTTTAGCTTTCATTTTCTATTCTTATGAAGCAGTTTCCTTATCAACGGACTCAGAACCGGCACTTGCTCGAACATCCCCACAACTCCGCAATAGGCCGCCAAAAGCACACCGCGCAAAAGATAAGTGAGCCATAACGGAAGCACATTCTCCATCCATAGCCCGCACACCCATAACACGCCGGCCACCACACAGTAAGCCCCGATGCGTCTCACCTCGTAGGGAAGGGGATAATAATGACGCCCTACGAAATAACTGAACACCATCACCAAAAAATAACTGATCAACGCCGCCCAGGCCGAACCCATATAGCCGTCGGGTATGCCTATAAGTTTCACAAGCCATATATTGAGCCCCAACATCAATACAAAGCATACGAGTGAGAAATACATGCCCCATTCCGTACGGTCGGTGAGCTTATACCATAAGGAGAGATTGAAAAATACACCGAAACACAGTTCAGCCGCCATCATTATCGGCACAACTCTCAGACCGCTCCAGTAACCGGGAGCTATGAAATGTTTCAGCACCGGAAGATAGTACATCACTCCTAAGAAGATAAACAGTCCGAAGATGACAAAATACTTCATGGCGTCGCAATATGCTTGCTTCTTGCCCTCCCCCTCATCTTTGGCCTGCGCAAATATGAAGGGCTCGTAGGCATAACGGAAAGCCTGCGTGAACATCACCATCACTATCGCTATCTTCATGTTCGCCCCGTAGATACCTACCATGGTGCGCGCTTCCTCTTCATGGCCTGTGAAAAGATAGGGTATCACCAACTGGCCCATATTCTGACTCAGTATACCCGCCACACCTAACACGAGCAGAGGCCAGCTGTAGCGCAGCATGCTTACCCAGAGCGTGGTGGAAATGCGATAGCGGCGCCCCGTAAGTTCGGGAAGTAGCATCAGCAGGATCAATGCCGAAGAAATGAGATTGGCCACGAATATCCACCCTATACCGAAAGCTTCTCCCCCTATGGGCTCATAGAACCATGAGATTAGCCATGCATGATGTCTCGCAATCCATGGGCAGGCAAGAAGAAAGAAGAGGTTGAGACCTATATTAAGGGCCACATTCAGCATCTTTATCCCGGCGAATCTATACGCCTTCTTCTTATATCTGAGGTAGGCGAAAGGCAGATTTGAAAAGGCATCTATCGCTACGGTCACACCCAACATCCATACGTAAATGCTCTTTCCGGGTAAAAGAAGCAACTTGGAGATGGGATGCAGAAATTCTGTAAGAAGAATGACAAATAAGACTGAGGTAGCCGCCAGTGAGATCAATGCGGTGGTGTAGACGAGTTCCGGATCTCGCTCTTTATTGGCGAAGCGGAAAAATCCGGTCTCCATGCCATAGTTGAGAATAACTAACACCACAGCCGTAAGAGCATAAAGATTGCTTACTATGCCATACTCGGCCGCCGGAAATATGTAGACATAGAGCGGGACAAGACACCAGTTGAGGAAACGGCCTATGATGCTGCTCAGACCGTACACCGCAGTGTCTTTCACAAGTGATTTTATTCCTGCCACTGTTTTACGTTTATTAAATATTGGAGTTGATTACGTGTCCTGTGATTTATGGCTGCCCCTTTTCATTTTACTTAATCGGATTCTTAATTTTTCCTTAATCGGATAGGGATAAATCCACAGTTGAGTAAGGATAAAGAAGCAGTTTGGAAACAAATCTACAATGTATAAATATCAAAAATTATATGCATAAATATACAAAGTATTTATTCGTCATCAAAAAGACTGTCGGGCATATTCGGACGACGTCGCTGAAGATGCCGGTAAGCAAGATCAGTCACCTCCCGGCCTCGGGGGGTACGCTTTATGAATCCCTCTTTGATAAGGAAAGGCTCATATACCTCTTCCACCGTACCGGCATCCTCTCCTAAAGCTGTGGCGATGGTGGTCAGACCCACAGGACCCCCTTTGAACTTGTCGATAATCGTGAGAAGTATCCGGTTGTCGATCTCGTCGAGACCATAACGGTCGATATTCAACGCCTCAAGGGAGTGACGGGCGATGTCAAGGTCGATGAAACCGTTGCCCATCACCATAGCAAAGTCGCGCACACGTCTCAGCAGGGCGTTGGCGATACGGGGTGTGCCACGGCTACGGAGTGCTATTTCAAGCGCAGCCTCATCGGATATGCCTGTGCGCAGAAGAGAGGCGGAACGCTTCACTATACCTTTCAGAACCTCATGATCGTAATATTCCAGATGGCAGTTGATGCCGAAACGCGCCCTGAGAGGAGCCGTGAGCAGACCGCTGCGGGTGGTGGCCCCTATAAGGGTGAAAGGTGCCAACGTGAGCTGCACACTTTTTGCCCCCGGACCCTTGTCAAGCAATATGTCGATGCGGTAATCCTCCATGGCGGAATAAAGATACTCCTCCACAATAGGGTGGAGGCGGTGGATCTCGTCGATGAAAAGCACGTCATGCTCCTCGAGACTCATGAGAATACCGGCCAAATCACCCGGTTTGTCAAGCACCGGACCCGACGTCACCTTGAATCCCACACCCAATTCATTGGCCATGATATTGGATAGGGTGGTCTTCCCTAAGCCCGGAGGACCGTGTAGCAAGGTGTGGTCAAGTGCCTCGCCGCGAAGCCTGGCTGCCTTCACGAAAACTCTCAGATTGGCTATAATCTTATCCTGGCCGTTGAAATCATCAAACGCAAGCGGACGCAGGGCTTTTTCTATGTCTTTTTCCGAATCGCTCGCCCGGCGGTCACGGATATCGAAATCTTCCTGTTGCATATCGCAAAGTTACGAAAATGTCTTGAAAACTGATACGATAATTGCACATTCATTATTCTTTCAGTGCAATTTTATTGGCAATGTGGAGAATTTAACTTAAATTCGCTGACCGATAAGAGCGATATGTGTCTTTAACGGCGTTGTAATTATAAATAAGATTCTAAATTATGGGAAAACCGAAATTAGTTATATCCTCCGGCGCGGGTATAAGCGCCGAAAGCGGCATCTCAACGTTCCGTGATGCCGGAGGACTATGGGAAAACTATCCCGTGATGGATGTGGCCTCAGCCGACGGCTTTCGCCGTAATCCGGAACTCGTGCACAGATTCTACAACGCCCGCCGCCATGACCTGGTGACTAAAGAGCCTAATGAAGCGCACCGGCTCCTCGCTCAGCTGGAAAAGGACTATGACGTATATATCATCACTCAGAATGTGGATGACCTTCACGAAAGGGCCGGCTCCTCGAAAGTGCTACACCTGCACGGCGAACTCATGAAGATACGCTCGGTAAACGATCCGGATTATATCGAGACTCTCGACACAGACCATCTCGACACCACTCCGCAAACACGAGGTAAGCGCGGCGACCTCATGCGGCCGCACATCGTATTCTTCCAGGAGGCGGTGCCTAATATCGAACCTGCCATCGAACTGGTGGAACAGGCGGACATTTTCGTGGTGATCGGNACTTCTCTCGCCGTGTATCCCGCNGCCGGTCTTATCCACTATGTGCNTAACGGGGTCCCAATTTATTATATCGATCCTAACCCCGCCCCCTCGGCAATCGGTATGCCGGGTGTGACAATCATACGCGACAAAGCCACCAAGGGCATGGAGCAACTGGTGAAACTACTCTCANGCGACCGTTAAAAATTTANNATATGGCAANAGNAAAAGGTGNAATCAGTGNNGNCACANAAANATGCAAAGGATGCAACCTTTGNGTTGNGGCTTGTCCTNCCTCTACCTTATCTCTGCAGCCACTCGAAGTCAACGACCGTGGCTACCACTACGCTTACATGGCTAATCCCGACAATTGCACGGGATGCTGTTCATGTGCCTGGGTGTGCCCTGACGCCTGCATCGAAGTCTACAGGGTAAAGATTGATGAATGACCAATTACTCTAAGTTAAAAAAGAAGTGACAATCCAACCGAATATGAAAGAAGAGGTAAAACTCATGAAGGGAAACGAGGCCATCGCTCATGCAGCCATCAGATATGGCTGCGACGGTTATTTCGGTTACCCTATCACTCCACAGTCGGAAGTGCTGGAGACTCTCGAGGCCCTCATGCCCTGGGAGACTACCGGTATGGTGGTGCTCCAGGCTGAATCGGAGGTGGCCGCCATTAATATGGTCTATGGCGGTGCCGCTTCCGGTAAGGCTGTGATGACATCTTCATCCTCACCGGGTATCAGTCTCAAACAGGAGGGTATATCTTATATGGCCGGTGCGGAACTCCCCGCGCTTATCCTCAATGTCATGAGAGGTGGCCCCGGCTTAGGCACCATACAGCCCTCGCAAGCCGATTATTTCCAGGCTACCAAAGGGGGCGGTCACGGCGACTATCACCTGATCGTGCTCTCACCGGCAAGTGTGCAGGAAATGGTGGATTTCGTGAGCCTCGGCTTTGACCTCTCGTTCAAATACCGTACTCCCGCGATGATCCTCGCCGACGGAATCGTGGGCCAGATGATGGAAAAGGTGGTGCTCCCGCCTCAACGCCCCCGACGCTCCGATGAGGAGGTTCGCCGTCAATGCCCCTGGGCTGCCAACGGCAGAAAAGATTTGCGTAAAAGAAATGTGGTGACCTCCCTCGAACTTGAATCGGCCCGAATGGAGGAAATCAACAACCGCCTCCAGGCCACCTACAAACAAATATGCGATAACGAGACCCGCTGGGAGGAAATCGACACCGCCGATGCCGACTATCTCTTCGTGGCTTTCGGCTCGATAGCCCGTATCTGCACCAAGGCCAAGGAGATAGCCGCCGAAAGAGGAATCAAGGTGGGTATAATACGCCCTATCACCCTCTGGCCCTTCCCGAAGGAGGCCATTCGCAAAGCGGCAGAAGGAAAGAAGGGCATATTATGCGTAGAGCTAAATGCCGGACAGATGATCGAGGATGTCAGACTCGCCGTTCACGACAGTCTCCCCGTGAAACATTACGGTCGCCTCGGCGGTATTATCCCCAGTCCGACGGAGGTGGTGGATGCCCTCGAGAACAAGTTTCTAAACAAGTAACGACTTCTTCAATGGAACTCAAAGATATAATGAAGGAGGAGAATAAGGTTTATTGTAAACCCGAACTCCTTGACGACGTACACATGCATTACTGCCCCGGCTGCAGCCACGGTGTGATCCATAAGCTTCTGGCGGAGGTGATTAATGAAATGGGGCTCACCGACAAGACAGTGGGCGTATCACCTGTGGGATGTGCCGTTTTCGCCTACAATTACATTAATGTGGATTGGGTGGAGGCTGCCCATGGTCGTGCTCCTGCAGTGGCCACGGCTATAAGCCGCCTCTGGCCGGAAGATGTGGTTTTCACCTATCAGGGCGACGGAGATATGGCGGCCATCGGTACGGCTGAGACTATCCATGCGGCCAACCGAGGCGAGAATATAGTGATGGTTTTCGTAAATAATGCCATTTATGGTATGACCGGAGGACAGATGGCCCCCACTACTCTCGTAGGACAACGCACGGCCACCNCACCTTATGGACGCCGNGTGGACCTCAACGGATATCCATTGGAAATAACCGATCTCCTGGCTCCTCTCGAGGGNACTTGCTACGTGACACGTCAATCTGTACATACACCCGCAGCCGTGCGCAAAACCAAAGCAGCACTCAAAAAGGCTTTCGAAAACGCGCTCGCCAAGAAGGGCACTTCCGTAGTGGAAGTGGTGTCTACCTGCAATTCCGGGTGGAAAATGACCCCCGACGCGGCCAACAAATGGATGGCTGAACACATGTTTGAGAAATACCCTCTCGGTGATCTCAAGAATATCTGAGTCATCTCCCCGGAGTTGACTCCTAAAAAATAATGTTATGACACAAGAAATCATCATAGCCGGATTCGGCGGCCAGGGTGTCCTCTCCATGGGGAAAATCCTCGCCTATTCAGGACTGATGGACGACAAGGAGGTGAGCTGGATGCCCTCTTATGGTCCGGAACAGAGAGGCGGTACAGCCAATGTGACAGTGATTCTCTCCGATGAGAAAATCTCCTCACCCGTGCTCGACACCTACGATATTGTCGTGGCCCTGAACCAGCAGAGCCTCGATAAATTCTCTCCTAAAGTGAAACCCGGAGGTATACTCATCTATGACACTTCGGGCATTCACAATCATCCTTCACGCACCGACATAAACATACGTCCGGTCGATGCAATGCAGGCCACTCTTGACCTCGGAAATTCCAAGGCCTACAACATGGTTGTGTTGGGTGCGCTGCTCGAAGCTATGGACTATAAGCTCCCTATGGAAAACGTGGTGAAGGGCCTTAAAAAGTCTATTCCGGAGAGACACCATCATCTGCTTCCTCTCAACGAGCAAGCCATCGAGAAAGGACGATCTATTTTAAGTAATAAGTGATAAATATTAAATAATAATTAATAAGTGGGAAATGGAAAGTAATCATTAATCCTTCTCACAATACGTATTAAAAGGGCAGCGGAGACAGTTCCGTTGCCCTTTTTAACATCTGTGAAATGAACCGCCGACAAGTTATCGGGGTTATAATACTGAAAGGCCTCCGTAAGGNAAGGAAGGCCGTATTATGTGCTAAACTATCAAAACTAAGAAATACGCGCCTCAGGTCAAGGAGGGACGCGCACAGATTAAAAGGAAATCACCTTTTCGTAACCTTGATGTTGCGGAGATNCCGGAAAGCTTTTTTCCGGTGTCTCCGCTTTTTTCNGTCATATCCCTATCATATCCATGANATATAGGTAATATACAGACAATGAAATTNTATATCCACAAAACAATAATATTGAACATTCCGTGTTATTAAATTGTGTATATAGTATACATTTTATATTTTTTNTGTCATAAAACTTAAAAGACTATGGCCACAGCACTAAATATCAAGCGCAAGAATATTGATCTTCCTGTTGATACACTGCAAAAACTTTCCATTATGGCAGTGGCACAGGGTAGAAGTCTGAAAAACTACATTGAGACAATTCTGATAAATAAGGCAAACTCGGTATCTGTTGAAGTTAGTGAAAATCCTTCTCCTTCCGGAGATCCATGGTTTGACGATCCGGAAAATATGGCATCCGTCAGACGCGGAATAGAAGATATAAAGGCCGGAAGATGTCGGGCTTATTCTATGGATGATATAAGGAAGTTATTAGACGTATGATTTACCAACTCATCTTATCAGACGAAGCTAAAGCCCATTTGATTGAATGGAAGATGTCCGGTCAGAAGAAAACACTTAAAAAAATTGTAGATTTATTCACGGAACTTCAGGAACACCCTAAGACCGGTACCGGACAGGTGGAACAGCTCAAAGGTGAATTATCCGGTAAATGGAGTCGAAGAATAACGAAAGTAGATAGGATGATTTATACCATTGAGGAGGAAAAGGTGTTTGTCACTGTTATATCTCTAAAAAGACATTATGGAGACAAGTAGGGGAACTCCATTACTTTTTTAATGGTGATTGACATTTTAAAAATTTTAATTTATAAGTTTCTTGGAACTAAAAAGGCTCGCTTCCGGTATCGAGGAGCGAGCCTTTTTAGTTTTGCAATATGAGATAAAGATTAATTCAGGAGACTATATAAGGCCATAAAACCTTATTTCAAATTGTAAATAACTTGTAGAAAACCCGAATAAATCACGTAAAAAAACTGTAAAAATGCCGTAGAAATGCCGAATAAAACTACTTGACAACTATTCCAGATATTCCTTTGAATTTATAAAAATTCATTGAGACACTGTATTTTACGTATTTTTTAAAATCACCCGGTTTCTTTGTGGAAAGTTATCTCCACCTCGGTCTACAGGAAAATGGGCAGTTTTCTACAGGTTTCAGCTTCTCTACTGATGAAAATTTATTAACTTTGCACTTGTCAACAGTGTGTAGATAAAGACTGCACTCTTCTGAAAATCAAGAATAGCATCTGTAGATAACCCTATAATAAACTTGACTAAAACATCAATAACTCATTTTTCCAAATTTTAGCCCCGAAAGTTATTTGCGGTTATTGACAGCATTTATTGTTGTTGATTATTATTTTTAAATTCTTATATATTTATTTAAATAAAAAATAATGAAAACAGAGTCAGCCGTCACTGAAGCCGAGAATCTCCGCAAAGAAATCGAAAAACTGAAAAAGGAGAGGAACGCACTAATCATGGCCCATTATTATCAGCGTGACGAAATCCAGGACATAGCCGACTTCATTGGCGATTCCCTTGCCCTGGCACGTCAGGCTGCCAAAACCGATGCCGATGTCATTCTCATGTGTGGCGTACACTTCATGGGGGAGACGGCTAAGATTCTGTGCCCTGATAAAACGGTGCTTATTCCTGATCCGGAAGCAGGCTGCTCCTTGGCCGACAGTTGCGATCCGGAGGAATTCGCCCGCTTCGTAGCCCAACATCCCGACCATACGGTAATCAGCTACGTCAACACATCGGCTGCCGTGAAGGCTCACACCGATATCGTGGTGACTTCGGGTAATGCCCGTAAGATTGTAGAGAAACTCCCCGCCGACGAGAAAATAATATTCGGCCCCGACCGTAATCTCGGGGAATATATAAACAGTGTCACGGGTCGTTCTATGCTCCTCTGGAACGGTGCCTGTCATGTACACGACCGTTTCTCTCTCGACAAGATTGCCGAGATGAAAAAAGCCCATCCGGGTGCCAAGGTGCTTGTCCATCCGGAATGTCGCCGTCCGTTGCAGCTTATCGCCGACAAGGTGGGCTCCACAGCCGCCTTGCTGGATTTTGCCGCCAAAGATGATGCCAAGGAATACATAGTGGTTACTGAAAGCGGCATCCTCTTTGAGATGCGCCGTAAATGCCCCGACAAGGTCTTCCTCGCTGCCCCGGCCGACGATGCGGAATGTCAATGCAACGAATGTGATTATATGAAGCTCAACACGCTCAGGAAAGTCTATGAATCGTTACGCGACAATAAGTATGAGATAGAGGTCGATCCTGAGGTGGCTGAAAAGGCTATAGTGCCTATAAAGCGTATGCTCGAGATGTCGGAATAGGATGGAGAGAAGAAAGAAGAATATTTTTGAACTCACCAATTGCAGCGTAGGAGAGTATAAGGAACTTGCAAAGCTCCCTGTGGCATTGTTGGCCGACAATGTGCGCTCCATGTACAATGTAGGGGCCATGCTACGCACCGCCGATGCCTTCCTCATATCGGAAATGATAATGGCGGGGATAACCGGCGTACCACCTCATCCGGAAATCACGAAGACTGCTTTAGGCGCTGAAGAGAGCGTGGCGTGGCGTCATGTCGACGATGCTTTTACTGAATCCTTGCGGATGAAAGGTGAGGGATGGAAGATATGTGTGCTTGAACAGACCCATAACAGTACCCTGCTTCAGCACTTCCATTGCGAGCCGGAAGAGAGGTATCTTCTGGTTGTGGGCAATGAAGTGAAAGGGGTCGACCAGCGTATCGTGGATATCGCTGATGTGGTCCTCGAGATTCCTCAGAGAGGAGTGAAACATTCTCTCAATGTATCGGTGAGCGCGGGAATAGCCCTATGGCAGATGGTTGAGTCTTTTGTATAATTATGCAGTAATCCGGGCGTCAGTACACATTGAATACTGACGCCCGGATTACTGTATTCCCGGGTCTTTACCTGACCCTATACGGCAGTGAAATCAGACAGTGAGGATCTCTTTCTCCTTAGCGGCGAAGATCTCGTCTATCTTCTTCATATATTTGTCATGGAGCTTCTGCACGTCGTTCTCGGCATCCTTCTCCGTATCCTCGCTCAGACCTTTCTTGATCTCTTTCTTCAGACCGTCAATGGCCTCGCGACGGGCATTGCGGATGGAAACCTTGGCATTCTCGGCCTCAGCCTTGCTCTGCTTCACAAGCTGTTTGCGACGGTCTTCTGTAAGCGGCGGAATAGAAAGACGGATCACCTCACCGTTATTTTCGGGCGTCACACCAAGTTCCGAGTTGATGATGGCTTTCTCGATTTCTTTGATCATGGGCTTTTCCCAGGGTGTGATGGCTATAGTGCGTGCGTCAGGCACGGAGACATTGGCTACATTGGAAATGGGCACCTGTGAGCCGTAGTAGTTGACACGTATGCCGTCGAGCAGACGTGGAGATGCTTTGCCGGCGCGGATGTGCGAAAGAGTGTCGTCGAGATATTCAACGGCTAACTCCATATTATCTTTCGCATTGTCAAGATATTCTTTTACTTCCATATTAATAGGGTATTTGGTTTTAGGTTGCTTTTATTGTGATTGAAAGTTAGTCTACCAAAGTGCCTACGTTCTCACCCTCCAGCATCTTGGCAAGATTTCCCTCTTTGTCCATATTGAAGACATAAATGGGCATGTTGTTTTCCTTACACAAGGCGGTGGCTGTGATATCCATCACTTTCAGGTTGCGTGCTATCACCTCTTCATAAGTGATATGGTCGAATTTCTTGGCATCGGGATCTTTCTCGGGATCTGCCGTGTACACACCGTCCACACGGGTGCCTTTGAGCATTACGTCGGCTTCGATTTCTATGGCTCTCAATGCCGAACCTGTGTCGGTGGTGAAATATGGTGAACCCGTACCGCAGCTCATGATGGCCACCGCACCCTCTTTCATTGCTTTTATAGCTTCCCATTTGGAATAGGGATAACCTATAGGAAACATGGGGATGGCGGTAAGCACTTTTGACGGCTGACCGATAGCCTCGAGAGCCGAACTGAGAGCCAGTGAATTGATCACCGTGGCCAACATGCCCATCTGATCTCCCTTTACACGGTCGAAACCTTTGGCTGCCCCTGAGAGCCCACGGAAAATGTTTCCTCCTCCGATCACGATGCCAACCTGCACACCGTTGTTGACGGCATCCTGAATCTGGAGAGCATACGAGTTAAGACGGTCAGTGTCTATACCATAACCCTGTTTCCCCATAAGTGATTCGCCGGAGAGTTTGAGTAAAATGCGGTTATATTTCATATCAGTAACTTTTATTGCCGTTGTGTGAAAAGTTCTTTTAGGGAAAAGGTCATCCCTAAATTGTTTTCTCCAACCCTTACTTACCGGTGTCGCGTGACTTTGCTCTAATAAATAAGAAGATGAAGCTAACATTTATTCCCCAAATTTAAATAAAAAGGATGAAAGATAAAGCAAAAGGGGATAAAAAAGTGAAGAATATGGTTAATCTTACGGCTACGGGCAATTCTTTCATCCTGAAAATGAGAAAAAAAATTACACGACAGAAAAAAATATCAATAAAAAGTTGTAAGTTAAAAAATAAATTTATAACTTTGCAGTCGCTTAAAGGTTAAAACCTGACGGCAATTTAAAATACTATTCGGAATTACTTTTGAAGTTAAACATCAAGTTCTGGTAATTTCGGTAACCATTTGGAGAGATGGGTGAGTGGCTGAAACCACCGGTTTGCTAAACCGACGACGGGAGCAATCCTGTCCACGAGTTCGAATCTCGTTCTCTCCGCTTAAAGTGCGCTAATTAGTTGATTTTCAACTAATTAGCGCACTTTTCAGTTAAGGGTCGTAGACGTGTCATAGACACTTTTGCGACCTCTATGTTTCGTCTAAGTGTTGATTTGATTGAGCGTTTGAAAGAAATGGCAAAAAAAGAGCATAGAAGCCTTAATAATTTTGTTGAGTGTATACTACTGGATGTAGCATATAACGAACCAAATGAAGTTACCAAGGCAGCCATTGAAGAGGCTCGTAGTGGAAAATTACGTGATGTGGAAGCTGTTGACACTTCTTCTG
>WFLX010088989.1_pt1 | contig 14993 bp, 14 predicted proteins | sample 4967041 | NCBI WGS metagenome assembly WFLX01 (sample SAMN12857096, study PRJNA449069) | gut metagenome | isolation source: stool from male and female vole | host: Microtus ochrogaster | place: USA:Florida | collected 2017
GCAATTTCCGTGAAAACACGGGGCGTTTTGCCTGCCCTGGCGCAATTTCTGTGAACACGCGACGGCATTCTGCCGTTCGGGGAAAACGCGTTCGGACGGGCAACGGCATTTTGCCGTTCGAGGAAAACACGTTTAGGCGGGCAACGGCGATTTGCCGTTTGAGGAAAACGCGTTTGGGNGAGCGACGGCATTTTGCCGTTTGAAGAAAACGCGTTTGGTCGGGCAACGGCGATTCGCCGTTCGGGNAAAANGCGCNGGGACGNGCNACGGCATTCTGCCGTTCGGNNAAAACGCGTTCGGACGGGCAACGGCATTTTGCCGTTCGNGGAAAACACGTTTTGGCAAGCAACGGCGATTTGCCGTTCAGGGAAAACGCGTTGGGGAAGCAGCNNNCNTTTTGGTTTTTGGTAAAATCATGTCGGGGCGAGGAAAACCTTTTTGGGTGGAGCTTGCTTTTGCGTTGGGGAAGCACCGCCCATTTTGGTTTTTGGCAAAATCATGTCGGGGAGACAAAAACCTTTTTGGGTGGTACTCGCTTTCGTGTTGGGGAAGCACCGCCCGTTCGGTNNNTNGTACNNGNTTNCGTATNGGGNNNGCAANNNCCNNTTNNGNTNNTNNTCANNNTNGCGTNNGGGANNGAGNAAACCTTTNTGNNTGNTNCNCNCTTTNGCGTTGGGGNNCGAACNAATTTCTGTTTGCTGNTNGCTNTTGNGTTGTGGGGAGNGANNAAATTTNTGTTTGCTNNNNGCTTTNGCNTTNGGGNNCGAGCAAATTTNTGTTTGCTNCNNGNTTTCGNGTTGGGGAAGGGAAAAAATCGNTTGGTGTCCGCGTTTGCGTTNCGGGGGGCTAGAGGNCGATTTTGGCGGTGCCGGTTTTTATGCGGCGGATGAAGGCGATCGCCACGATGAGCGAGGTGATGCCGGTCGCGCCGTTGCTGATGAGCATGGCGATTCCGACGGCGGGAGTGCCGATGCTGGTGAAGCGCATGAGCAGGAAGAGCGGGGGAATGCGGTAGACGAACAGGCGGACGACGTTCAGGGTCATCGAGATGCGCGTCCTGCCGAAGCCGTACAGCAGTCCCATGACCGACGCGTTGAGGGATATGAGGACGGAATCCCAGCATTCGTAGGCGTAGATCGCGCTGATTTCGGCGGCGAAGGCGGCGTCTCCCCGCGCGAACAGCAGGATGATGCGGTCCTTGAGCAGCATCATCGCCGAGAAGAACGCCGCCGCGATGATCAGGTTGATGACGAGCGTGCGGTAGAATATGCCGAGCGCGCGCCCGACGTTCTGGTTGCCCAGGTTCTGGCTGATGAGGCTCGACTCCGCTTCCTGGAATCCTGCGGGCGGGTTGGTGCTGAAGCCGCCGAGCCGGTTCGACACGCCGAGCGCGCCGACCACGGTGCTTCCCATGCCCGCGCACATCGAGTTGACGATGACCTTGCCGAACGCGAAGATGAATTTCTCCAGGAAGACGGGGACGCTCAGGTTGGCGAGCGGCACGAGGAACGTCCGGCGGAACGCGCAGGCGCGGAGGCTCAGGCGGAGCGGGTTTTTCCTGCTCGTCAGGCTGGCGAGCGCGATCACGGTGAGCGACAGCTGCGCGGTAATCGTCGCCGCCGGGAGCAGGAGCATCGCGGTGCGAGCCGGGACCGATCCGCCCTTCACCAGCAGGATGACGGCGGCGTTCAGCGCGGTCTTGGTGACCATGACGAGCATGTTGCACCACATCATCTTCCTTGTGTTCCCGCGCGATTTTTCCGTGGCGAGGTACATCGTGTTAATGAACTGGAAGATGATGCCGGTGATGGCGAGCATGAAATAGAGCGTGCCCTGGGCGAGCAGGTCGTCGGGCATGCGCAGCAGGCGCAGGAACGGGCGGGCGAGCGGGATGGCGAGCGACAGAATGGCCGCGCCGATGGCAAGGCAGGCGAAGAACAGCGTGCTGATCTGGCTGCGCACTTTCTCCATGTCGCCCGCGCCGTAGCTGCGGCTGATGATGATCGAGCCGCCCACGGAAAGCCCCGACCCGACGGCGTACAGCATGGTCTCAATCTGGGCGATGAACGACACGGTGCTCACGACTCCCGCGCCCATGTTCGCCGCGATGAGCGTGTCCAGCAGCTGGAAAATCTGGTGCAGGCTGTTGTAGAGGACGAGCGGCAGCGCGATGGTGAAGATCGTCCTGACGGGCGCGCCGCACAGGATCATCTGGCGGCGGCGCGATTCTTTTTCGCCGAGCGCGGGGGACGGCGCGGGGTGCTGTTCCATACCTGGGAGTGTAGCATATTCCGCGCGGATGGGAAACGGGGCTGGGGCGGAACGGCTTTTTCCTTCCCAAATATCGCGCGGAAACGGTGGATAAACGTTAAGAAAACTGGTACAATGCCGACAATGGAGTATGGCAAACAGCTATGAAAAGCCTGACTTCTGGTCACGCAAGGCTTTTTCGGAAGGCTATCCGGCNCGGTCGGTGTACAAGTTGCAGGAAATCGACCGGAAATTCGGCATGATAAAGAAGCATTATCGCGTGCTGGATTTGGGCGCTGCGCCGGGAAGCTGGACGACGTTCCTGTTGCGGACGCTTGCGGGCAGCGGTAAAGTCGTTTCGTGCGACCTGAACCCGCTGGCGAAGGACGTCAAGGGCGACAACCTTGTATTCGTGCAGGGCGACCTGAGCGACGAGGAAGTCCGCGAGGCGATACGGCAGGAAGGCCCGTTTGACCTGGTTGTTTGCGATGCCGCTCCGCTGACGACGGGAAACCGGGTGGTCGATACGGCGCGTTCGGCGGGCTTGGTGGGCATGGCGGTGTGGTACGCGCGGACGATGCTCAAGAGCGGCGGCAATTTTGCGGTGAAACTGTTTCAGAACGGCGACCAGCAGAAAATCCTCCGGGAGATGCGGGGGATTTTTGCGGCGGCGAAAGGCTTTAAGCCGGAGGCGTGCCGTTCGGAATCGTTTGAGACATATTTGATCGGGCTGCACAAGAACTGATGCGCCCGGCAAAAAGGGTGGAAGGACAGACAAGTGGGACTACGTTTTTCTCGGTTTAGGAAATTGTTGGAGTGTGTCACGATTACGCTGGGCGCGTGTTCGCTCGTGGTGCTCGTCGCGGTGATAGCCTTGCAGTCGCAGCCGGCGGAAGGCGGTATGGGCGGCTTTGAGACGTCCGGGATTCCCGTCGGCTCGGAGCTTGTGCTCGACAGCATTGACGGCGCGGACTGCGAGGTTGCCGAGCAGGAGCCGTCCGCGCTGTCGTATTCGGTGTACCGCGTGAAGTCCGGCGACATGATCGGCATTATCGCGGAGAACGCGGGCGTAACGCAGGACACGCTCATCAGCGTGAACAATATCCGCTCGACGCGTCTGCTCCAGATTGGCACGTACCTGAAAGTCCCGTCGATTCCGGGCGTGCTGTATACGGTCAGAAAGGACGGCGAGACGATCGCGTCAATTGCGGAGAAATACGAGGTTGACGGTGACAAGTGCGCTTCGGTCAACCAGCTCGCGCTGTTCGATTCGCTGGGCGCAGGCACGACGGTCTTTGTCCCTGACGGCGCGATGGATTCGGTGCAGCGCGCGGAGATTAACGGCGACCTGTTCAAGAAGCCGATTCATAGCGGCTGGTACCTGACTTCGTATTTCGGCTACCGCGCAAGCCCGTTCACGGGGCAGCGGTCGTACCACAGCGGCGTTGACATGGCGTGCCGGCAGGGAACGCCCATTTATGCCGCCATGCCCGGTCGGGTGTCATCGACGGGATTCAACAACACCTATGGCAATTACGTGATTATCACGCACCATTCGGGATACCAGACGCTGTACGGACACATGAGCCGCATTACGACGCGGGCCGGGGCGGTCGTGAACTTTGACACGAAGATCGGTGAGGTGGGCAGTACGGGACTGAGTACCGGCCCGCACCTGCACTTTACGGTGTACAAGAACGGACGGCTGGTCAACCCGATGGCATTATGGCATTGACGAGGAATCCCGCGCATGGCGCGGGATTTTTTATGCCGCCTGCAACGTCTCCCTTTTCCTGGCGAAAAAATCGAGGTTCGTGCCGACGAAAATGGCGCAGTAGGCGATGACGGCGACGGCAAAAATCAGGTAGAAGGCGAGCGAGAGCGTGTCGTTTTCCGCCGTGACATGGAAGAGCCTGAACGCGAGCATGAAGACGATCATCAGGATGCCGCCGAAAATCCAGTTGCGCGGGGAGAAGGGCTGCGCTTTTTCTTCCGACCATGCCGGGTCGATTGCCAGCATGACGCGCATGATGCCGGAGTCGGACAGCGGCGTGTGCGCGGCAAGCGGACGCGCGGCGATTTTTTCTGCCCGGCTGAGCAGCCGCACCTGCGTCCGGCAATGCTTGCACAACAGCAGGTGCCGCGTCAGGCGCGGCGGAATGCGTCCGTTTTTGTCGAGCGCAAGGTACTCGTCCATCAGGTGTTCGCAGTCAGTGTTCATAGCAACCTCTCAAGTTTTTTCCGCAGCATTTTTTTCGCGCGGAAAATATGGGATTTTATCGTGTTCACGGGATTGCCCGTAATCACGCTGATTTCTNCGTAGGGAATGTCGTAGTANAAATAGAGTTCGNGNCAGATGCCGTATTTGGGCGGCAGCTCGCGCACGGCCTCGGTTATCGTCTGCGCGGTGATNGCGCGGATTTCCTGTTCTTCGGGCGTGTAGTCGGGGTCGGAAATCAGGTACTCGTCCGCAATCGGCAGGGCTTCTTTGCGGCGCGTGACCGCGTTGACCGCCGTGTTGTAGGCGATGCGCATGATCCAGGTGGAGAACGCCGCCTCGCCGCGGAAACAGTGCAGGCTCTGGTAGACTTTGAGGAACACTTCCTGCAAGAAATCGTCAGTATCCGCCGCGTTCTTGAAAAAACTCATGCCGAGCGCCGTCACGCGTTTTTTGTACAGGCTCACCAGCTTGGCGAAAGACGCGCTGTCGCCCGCTAGCGCCGACTTGACGAGTGCCGCGTCGCGCCGCTGTGCGATGATATGCTCGATACTGCGGATTGCGTCATGCTGCATCAGGCGATCTGAAGTCCGGGTTGAGCTTGTAGAATGCCAGCAGGGCGATGCCCGTGCACAGCGGAATCAGNCCGCCGAGCAGCGCGGTACGCAGTCCTTCGGTCACCGCAAAAAAGAGCGAGAGCACGGCTCCCACGCTGACCAGCAGCAGCCCGATGAACAGCGAGCAGGTCTTTAGGTCGAACCGCTCGTGCTGGTACGTCCCCGCCTTTATCTGCAATTTCTTTTCGCCGTGCCGCCACAAAAGCGAGAAAAAGACGACCGTCCCGCCGATGACGATGCCGACGATCGGGATGATGGCGATGATGACCTGCGCCGCAGGACTTGTCATGTTCATGATATGCTCCTTCAGTGTGTCGTTATCCGTTAGACACCGNGCGTCACTTATTGTTGCGTCATTCAAGGAATTGGTAGTCGTTGAAATAAATCGCGGAGATGCTGCCGAGCACCAGCTGTTCGTTTATGCGCGCCAGCAGCTGNTGCTTTACGGTCTGCTCTCCCTGCGCCAGCAGCTGTGCTTTGGTGAAGCCGGAGAAATATGCGGTGATAATCGCGCGGACGGAGCGCAGTTTGTTGCTCAGCTCCTCATAGAATGCCGCGTCGCCGTCCGTGTATTCCAGCCACGGCGTGATGATGATGAGCGTCCGCCGCTCGTTCTCATCGGGCGCGGTCGCCGTGCGCAGCCGTCCCAGTTCCGTGAACGCCGTTTTGTTCTGCGCGCCGAGCGCCGCCTCGCGTTCCTGCGGCGTGGGGTCGTCCCTGCGCAAGTCCGTGCCGGGCACGTGTTTGGTGGCGAGCGCGAGAACCGTTCCGCCTATAATGATGAGGGCGAGCGCACCGGCGGCGGCGGCAAACATCGTATTCAGCGAGAATTTCATGGCGATATTCTATCATATTTCAGGATTTTGGTGTATAATATTCGGTGACGATTGTTGGAATTCGCCCGGCGGACGATTTCAATATGCCGCGTTCGCCGGGATGCAGGCAGCTGAGCAACTTCTGCTGCGCCGCTCGCGGAGATTTGCTCCGCAGGACACCGGGCGGATTCTGATAGTGCCGAAGAGAACGAGACGATGGAACAGTGTGCGGATAGTGACATGGAAGAAGTGCCGGTCGATGCATTTTTGAAGGCGGATACGGCAAAGCCTGCGGCGGTAAGCCCGGTGCAGGACGACGATGCGGAGAGCATCGGTCAGTCGCTGGGCATACGCGGTTTTGTGAGCCTGGACGATGTGCTGGCGGACAGCCCGGCGCGGCACGAGAATCAGGATTTTACCGAGACGATAGGATTTGGTTCGCCCTCGCTCATTTACGGTCTGAACAGCAATTTTGTCGCGGACACGTTCAATGTCTGGCAGCCCGATTTTTCCGACTTGGACGCGGCAAGGGGCAGTGCCGCCGAAGCCGAGCCGCTTCCCGTGGAGGAGCTGGACGCGGACGACGTGGAACTGGCCGAGCCTGTCGAATATGATTCGNCGGTCATACCGCAGGACGATGACGGGGCGGACGCTGTGCCTGTCCTGGAAAGCATCGGCGCGGGGGTGGCGTTTTCGTTCAGCACGTTCGGCTGCGACAGCCTGCCNGTGACGGAACTGTTGCCCGTTGANGCGGAGGATGCCGTNCCTGCCGAAAAAATCGCCCCGTCGGTGTCTGCTCCTCAGGCGGTCAGCGCGATCGTGGAGAACGCGGACGGCACGTTCTGCATTGCCGATCGGCTGCCGTCCGGCGCGTCGGCATTGGACGCGCAGTTACAAGAACTCATTGATTCTGTCCTGTAGCCTCTGATAGGGGAGCGTTTCCGGCGTATGCGGAAAATCCCGGCAGATAGCATAGTTTTGCGAAATATGCTATGATACGGCGCAATGGAAATCGAACTGAATAATCTGGTGAAGACGTACCGGAAATCTTCCGCGCCGGGCAGCGTGTATGCGGTGCGCGGCATCAGCCTGCGCATTCCGTCCAATACGATTTTTGGGATTATCGGAAAAAGCGGCGCGGGAAAATCGACGCTCGTGCGACTGGTGAGCCTGCTTGAGCGGCCCGATTCCGGCGAAGTCCGTTTTGGCGGCGCGCGCGTGGACGATTTGTCCGAGCGGGACTTGATTATGCGCCGCCGTCGGCTCGGCATGATTTTTCAGAATTTCAATTTGTTCTCAAGCCGCAATGCCGCGCAGAACATCGCCTATCCGCTGGAGATTTGCGGCACGCCAAAGGCTAAAATCCGGGCGCGGGTGGCGGAGCTTCTGGATGTTGTCGGGCTTGCGGATCGCGCGGCTTCTCCCGTGAGCACGCTGAGCGGCGGGCAGAAACAGCGCATTGCCATTGCGCGCGCGCTTGCCAACAATCCCGACATTCTTTTTTGTGACGAGGCGACGAGCGCGCTTGACCCGCAGACCACGCTTTCTATCCTCGACCTGATCCGCGAGATCCAGAAAAAGATGAGCCTGACCGTCGTAATGATTACGCATCAGATGGAAGTGGTGCGCGACGCGTGCCGGTATGTCGCCGTGGTGAACGACGGGTCGCTGGTGGAGTCGGGCAGCGTGGAGGATATTTTTATGCGTCCGCAAAGCGAGGTGACGAAAGGATTCCTCGCGCACCTGCCGCAGAATGCCGCGGACGGCACGGAACGGATGGTGCGCTGGAGCAGCGGTGGCGGCAAATACACGCTGCGTTTTTACGGTACGCAGACGGACGAGCCGATCATCAGCAACCTCGCGCACCGCTTCGGCATCGCGTTCAATATCCGTGCGGCGGGCATTCAGATGTTGGCCGAGCATAAAGTCGGCACGCTCGTCATGGATTTTGACGGTTCTGCGGACGATGTGGGCAAGGCAATCGCCTATCTGCGCGGGCAGGGGATTGCCGTGGAAAAGGAGGCAGGCGCATGATGAGCGCATCGGTGATTTTTGATTTGGTCGCCACGGCGACGGGGCAGACGCTCGTGATGGTGCTGTTCTCGACGTTGTTTTCCATTTTGCTCGGTTTGCCGCTCGGCGTGTTGCTGTTCACGAGCGATGCGGCGAGCGGTATTGCGCCGCGTCCCGTCTTGCATCAGGTGCTTTCGCACGTGGTGAATATGCTGCGTTCGTTTCCGTTCATCATTCTGATGATCGTGTTGTTCCCGCTTTCGCGGCTCATCTTGCATACGAGCATTGGGACCAAGGCGACGGTTGTGCCGCTTTCGATTGCCGCCGCCCCGTTCGTGGCGCGTATCATTGAGAGCGCGCTCAGGGAAGTGGATGCGGGCGTGATTCAGGCGGCGCGCGCCGCCGGCTCAACGACGTGGCAGCTCATCACCAAAGTGCTGCTGCCGGAAGCCTTGCCCGCGCTCGTGGACGGCGTTACGCTGACGGTCATCAATCTGATTGGCTATTCGGCGATGGCGGGCGCGATCGGCGGCGGCGGGCTGGGTGACCTTGCGATCCGCTACGGCTACCAGCGGTTCCGCACGGAAATGATGGTCGTCGCCGTCGTGGTGATTATCGTCCTTGTTGAGTGCATTCAGTTCGTGGGCACTAAAATCAGCGCGCACATGATGAAACGCCGCTGACTACTGCTGCCCGCCGCCCAGCAGGTTCTGCATCAGGCTGGAAATAAGGTACATTTTTTTGTAGACTTCCACGGCAAGCTCGTTGACGGGGTGTTCGGCAAAACGATCCAGTTCGTTCCAGTTGACAATCATGACGCTGTTCTTTTTGGGGTAGTCGTCGATGAGCGCTTTCACGTTCCGCGCGAAGATGATGATGTTCTTGGTGCAGTTGACGACCAGATCGCGCGCTTCCTCGTTGGAGTCCTCTAGGACGGTGCGCACGATGTTCGCGGCTTCCTTGCTGCGCTCCACGCTGGGCAGGTAGGTCTTCAGCTTGATCCCCACTTCCGCCGTCTCTGCCATTTTGTCGTCAAAGGTGGTGATGGCATCGGAAATTTGCAGGATGACATTGTACGCATCGCTCATCTGCTGGCTGAGCTGTGCGTTCGCCCACTGTCCGCGCACCAGAACCAGGTCGGCGTATTCGCGCACGGAACGCTTGACGAATTCCACGAGGAATGCCTTGAGATAGTTGAGCGCGCGGGCGTATGCGAATGAGCCGAGTTCTTTTTTTTCGTATTTTTCGCTGTTCTCTTCGGTGTAGTTCTTGAGGCTGTTGATGTTCGTCGTGTTGAAAATCTGCGTGAGCAGTGCGTCCACTTTTGAATTTTTCTGCGCGGACTCCAGTTGCTCGACCGTGCCGTTCGCCTCTTTCCGGATTTTTTCGAGGTACGGCTCGATAATCTGCTCGCGTTTCTCATCGACGGTGACGCGGTACGCCGGATTGCGGGTAATCAGCTGGATCATCATGCCGAGGATGTTGCCGCGCTGTATGTCGTCGATGCGCTGCGTCAGCCTGAACCACTGCGCCGGCTTGATCAGCTCGCTGCCTTTTGCCTGCTTGAGCATGCCGAGCAGCGCGTTCCAGTCGCCTGCGACGGGCAGCGACGCGACGATCGCCGCGAAATCCTTCAGGTCTTCCGTGATGTACGAGGCATCAATGGGATTGAAGCGGGGAGTCTTGTTGAAGTCGCCTTCGCGGCAGGTCGAGTCGAATTTCTTGAGGATAAAGTAATAGTCGAACACGCAGAACGAACGGAACGCGTTGAGCAGGTTGTACAGGTCATCGACGCGCGTTATCGTGCCGCCCTCGAATCCCGCGCTGAATGCGTCCAGATCCTGCTTGACCTGCGCCTTGAGTTCCTTGAAATTCATGTTCTTGGCTTTTCCGGCGATCGACTCTTCGCTCAGCTCTTCTTCCAGCGCTTTCTGCTGGTCGCTCAGCGAGGCGTTGATGACCATGTTCTTGAAATAGCTGGGGTTCTCCTGGCTGTAAAAAATGGTCTGGCACGGCCCGACGATTTTGTAGATGTCCCAGACGAATTTTCCGAACATCGGCAGAATCTGGTCGCCGTTCGGCTTGTAGAATTTATATTTGGTGTGGGACAGGTTTTTCGCGATGTTCCTGAGCATCCGTTTTTTGTCTGCTTCCGGGTCGCCGCCGCCGAACAGGCCGAGCAGTTTGTCCAAAAATGAACCGCCGGTCGCCTTGCTGTTAGATTTCTTTGCCATACTGCTATGATACAAGATGTTTCGGTGTTTTGCAAGGAAGTTGCGGCAACAAACGAAATAGTATATACTGTATAAATTATAGAAGAACTGGAGGCTTTTCTGATGAAAAAGATGGTGGTTGCTGCGCTCGCATTGCTTGCCGCANGATCGTTGTTTGCNTACANTCCCCCGNCAGGCNGACAGAACCTGCTGAGGCTTTCTTCGCCNTTCGCACTGGCGGGCGCGAATTCNACGGCGGGCGGTGCCATATATGACGTGATGCCGTCGTCGGTCGTGACGAACCCTGCGCTTGCCGCCATTGAGCAGCGCATTGCCCTTGACGCGGGCTTTACGTTCATGACGGACAAAAACAAGAACGCGGTGGACGGCAGCACCGGCACGGCGTTCCAGCTGGGCGCGACGGTGCCGACGCGCTGGTGCGTGCCGACGCTGCTGGTGCAGGGCGTGTTCGCGCCGCTGGTTGACATGCATCTGGCGAACAATATTGCCGTCACGGCGAACGTCGCGAAGGACATCACCGACAAGCTGTCGATCGGCATTGGCGTGACGGGCGGCGGTTTCTGGAACGATGCCAGTTCGGACTGGACGCTCTATGCGGACACGGGAGTCATCTATAATTACGGCGAGCTTGCCTTTATGAAGGACGTGCGCTTTGCCGTCACGCTGATGCATTTGGGAAAAATGTACACGGACAGCAAGAACCTGCACGGCATCAAAGGAACGAGCGCCGACATGTGGCCGGGAATCGCGACCCCGCGGATCGGCGTTGCGGCATTGTTCCTTGACAAGGACGGCTTCAGGCTGGGCAGCTCGACCGACATCGCGGCTCCGGGATTCCAGGATTTNGTGATTGACATCGGGCTTGCCGTCGAGTACGGCGGATTCAGCTTCGCGACGTTCCGGCTTGCGTCCGCATGGGAATTTGACGTGCGGGAATTCACGAACGACCGGCAGAACGTCATTCCTGCGGTCGCCCTGAGCGCAAAATTCAATTTCAGCGCGGACAACAAGATGCTGGCGAACCACGGCTGGTCTGAAAGCGAGATTACGGCTGCCGGCGCATGGCGCAACCTGTACGAGGACGTGAACGCGTTCTCCGCGGGCGTGGTGCTCAAGCTGGGACAGGAAGACACCGAGCCGCCGGTCGTCACGTTATGGGAGGATGAGGACTGATATGAAAAAAATGCTTTCGGCCGCGTGCGCGGCAATGCTTTCTTTTTCCGTTTTTGCGGAGAAAGGACCAGTGTATATCTCCCCGAACAATGACGGCGTGCAGGACACGCTTGCCGTTCCGCTGAAAATCAAAGAAAAACGCTATGTCGTTGACTGGAGCTTTGTCATCACCGATGCGAACGGCGCGGTCGTGCGTACTATCGGCAACAAGGAAAAACGCGAAGACAAGGTGACGTTCAAGAGTTTTTTCAAGTCGCTGTTCTCTCCCAAGACGGGCGTGACGATTCCTGCCACGGTCGTGTGGAACGGGGTCATGGACAACGGTCAGGTCGCCCCCGACGGAACGTATTACTACACGTTCGGCGCGACGGACGACAACGGGAACAGCGCGCGGACATCCCCGCTGACGGTCATCGTCGATAACACGCCGCCGGAAATCGAGCTGACGCAGCTTGCCGCCGGCGACAAAATCTTTGGCGAGGGCGCGAAGGCGACGCTCAAAGTGCGCCAGCGCGGCTCGGAAGAAGATTTGTGGACGGGCGTGTTCACCGACAACGCGGGGACAGCCGTGCGCACGTTCACCTGGAAAGACAGCGCGCCGCTTTCCTTTGACTGGGGCGGCACGGACGACAACGGCGCGCCGCTGCCCGACGGCGTGTACAACTACAAGATCAGCGCGACCGACCGTGCGGGCAACGTCTCCGATCCTGCCGCGCTCACGAATTTGGTCTATTCTGCCGAAAAGCCGGTGATCAACATCGCCATTAACGGCAGCCGCTATTTTTCTCCGGCCGGGAACGCGAGCAAGTCGGTGCAGTTTGACGTGGGCATTCCGCTTCCCAATGCGGCGAGCGGCAACAAGCTGACCGGCTGGGCGGTGACGGTCCTCGGCGCGGACGGCAAGGAATTCTGGAAGACGGAGGGCACGGACAATCCGCCGACTTCCGTCTCGTTCGACGGCAAGGGCGCGGACGGCAAGCTGATTGCCGACGGCTCGTATCAGGCGCGGGTGACGGCAAAATATCTGAACGGCTACGAGCCTGCCCCGGTCAGTTCGCCGGTGTTCATGCTCGACACGGCGGCACCGGCGGCGGACATCAAGACGAGCGGCACGATTTTCAGCCCTGACGGCGACGGAAACCAGGACACGCTGGCAATCACGCAGCGGTTTGCCGCGAACGAAGGCTCGCCCATAACGAACTGGACGGGCACGATTGCCGATTCGCGCGGTACTGCGGTGCGCACGTTCGCGTTCGGCTCGTACCCGCCGGAGACCGTGCCGTGGGACGGCCTTGACAATGCCTCGCGGCTTGCGACCGACGGCGATTACGTCTACACGCTCTCAGCGACGGACGCGGCAGGAAACGCGGCGACGTACACGAGCGCGAAATTCGCCCTTGACACGAGCAAGACCGAAGTGATGCTGACGGCGAGCTATGCCGCGTTCAACCCGATCGGCGCGCGCAACACTATCCGCCTGACGCCGGTGATGAAAGAGGGCAGCTCGATCAGCCATTACGCGCTTTCTATTGTGGACAGCGCAAAGCGCGAGGTGTACCGCGAGGAGGCGGACCGTGCGCTGCCGGCGGCATTCACCTGGAACGGCAACGGCTCTGACGGCGCGCGCTGTGCGGACGGCATGTACACGGCAATCCTGGAAACGAAGTCGGCGAACGGGTCTGAGGCGAGCGCGGCTTCCCAGCCGTTCGGCATTGACACCGTTCCCCCGAAAATCGACGCGCAGGCGGCATACACGCTGTTCAGCCCGGACGGCGACGGCCAAAAGGATTCGCTCCCGGTCAAAGTCGCCCATGCGACGGCCGACACCTGGACAGGCACGATCGTGAACGCCCGCGGCAACGTGGTGCGCACCTTTGACTGGCAGGGAACGGTGCCGTCNTTCGACTGGGACGGCACNGACGACGCGGGCAACAAGGTCGCGGACGGCAAATACACGTTGGTGTTCAATGCGGAGGACGCGGCGGGCAACAAGACAAGCACGGAGCTGACCAATATCGTGGTGGACGACCGCCCGACGACGGTATACGTGACGGCGGACTGGGACGCGTTCAGCCCGAACGGCGACGGCGACCGCGACACGCAGCGGTTCGTCATCCGCCCGTCCCTGAACGAGGGCATCGCGAGCTGGCAATTCGCCATTGCGAGCGCGGACGGCAATGTGGTGCGCACCTGGACGAACGCCGACTCGGCGACCTTGCCCCCGGCGATTACCTGGGACGGCACGGACGACGCGCAGAAAGTCGTGGCGGACGGCGTGTATGTCGGCTCGCTGGCAGTGCTGTACGAGAAAGGCAACAAGGTCGATACCTCGTCGTCGGCGTTCATCAGCGCCGTTACCCCGCCGCAGCTGAGCGTCGAGACGGCGACCGAGACGGGATCGGGCTTCTTCAGCCCCGACAACGACGGCACGGACGACGACTTGTTCATCCGCCTGAAAGCGGTGACGCCCGTCGGCCTGAAAAACTGGTCGTTCACGATCAACGACCCGAACGGCCGCAAATTTTGGTCCACGAGCGGAAAGTCTGCCATTGCCGAGCAGATGGTGTGGGACGGACGCGGCAGCAACGGCGAGCTGGTGCAGTCGGCGATGGACTACCCGTACGTGTTCACCGCGACGGACACGCTCGGCATGACGAGCACCGCAACCGGCAACATCAACATCGACATTTTGGTCATCCGCGTGGGCGACGTGCTCAAGATGGCAGTCCCGTCTATCATCTTCCGCAGCGACGCGGCGGACTTCAAGACAGAGACGGCGCCGGGCAAGAAAGACGGCGTGACGGCGGAGCAGGCGGCGAACAACGAGCGCATCCTGAACCGCATCGCCACGATCCTGAACAAATTCGACACCTACAAGGTAACCGTCGTCGGGCACGCGAACCGCACGACCGATGACGACCGCGAGGAGACGACGGACAATCCCGCCTGGGGACGCGCGCTCACGCCGCTGTCAAAGGAACGCGCGGAGTACGTCAAGAGCTATCTGGTCAAGCGCAAGGTAAAGACCGACCGCCTGGAGACCGACGGCAAGGGCGGCACCGAGCCGGTGGCAGATCCCAAGGACGACGCGAACAAGTGGAAGAACCGCCGCGTCGAGTTCATTCTGAACAAGTAAAAAAAATAGTCGGCCTTGCCCGACAGACGAAAAAAACTCCGGCATATCGCCGGAGTTTTTTTATGCGGACAGCGCGCGCAGGTCGCGGTAGAAATCGGGCATCTCTTTCTGGAGGATCATCGCCCTGCCGTCCCTGATAAAGCAGTGCGTGGTGGTCGCGGTGCAGGCGATGTTCTCCCCGCAGCGCACGGTGTAGCCCAGCACCAGCCGGACGGCGGTCAGCTTTTCGATGGTGACCTGGATCGTCAGCACGTCGGGGAACGTGGTGGTGTGCCGGTAATCGCAGGAAAGCGCGAGCACGGGCGAGATGATGCCTTCCTCCTCCATTTTCGCATAGCCCCAGCCAATCTGGTCAAGGAAATCAATGCGGGCCTCCTCCAGAAAACGCAGGTAATTCGAATGGTGCGTCACCTGCATCTTGTCGGTCTCATAATACTGCACCTTGTGCGTGTACGGCTTGATGTCGCTCGTCTTCATGCGCGCCCTCCCAGTATCGGATGCCGTATTGTAGCACGGAACGGGCGTTTTGGGGAACAG
>WFLX010143845.1_pt1 | contig 14987 bp, 11 predicted proteins | sample 4967041 | NCBI WGS metagenome assembly WFLX01 (sample SAMN12857096, study PRJNA449069) | gut metagenome | isolation source: stool from male and female vole | host: Microtus ochrogaster | place: USA:Florida | collected 2017
ATGCGTTACCGTAACCGCCGGTGGCAATAACCACGGCATGGGCGGCAAAGCGCTCCAGTTTACCGGTCACGAGGTTGCGGGCAATGATACCGCGGGCACGACCGTCGATGATCACCAGCTCCATCATTTCATAACGGGTGTAGAGCTTCACNGTACCGGCATTTACCTGACAGCTCAGAGCCGAATAGGCTCCCAACAACAACTGCTGGCCGGTCTGTCCCTTGGCATAGAATGTACGGGACACCTGTGCGCCACCGAAAGAACGGTTGGCCAGCATGCCGCCGTATTCGCGGGCGAAAGGCACACCCTGTGCCACGCACTGGTCGATGATATTGTTGGACACTTCGGCCAGACGGTATACGTTTGCCTCACGGGCACGATAATCACCGCCTTTCACCGTGTCGTAGAACAGACGATAGACAGAGTCGCCGTCGTTCTGATAGTTCTTGGCTGCATTGATACCTCCCTGCGCTGCGATGGAGTGAGCGCGGCGGGGGGAATCCTGGATACAGAAATTGAATACGCGGAATCCCATCTCGCCGAGCGAAGCAGCAGCGGAAGCTCCGGCCAGACCGGTACCTACCACGATGATGTCCAGACGACGCTTGTTTGCGGGATTCACCAGTTTCTGGTGAGCTTTGTAATTGGTCCACTTCTCGGCCACCGGCCCTTCGGGAATCTTGGAATCTATTATCTTAGTCATAGCTTTTTGTTTTCAATTTTATGATTCATTTATTATTGGCCGCAGGCACCGCAAGCCGAAACCTCGCAACCGCCGCAGGCAGCATTGCAATTGCAAGCAGCATCGCAAACACTGCAATCACCATTGCAAACTGTGTTGCAGACCGTATCGCAGGCAGCATCACAAGCGGCATCGCAGAGATGACCTCCGCAGAAAGAGAAATACAAGGCTACCGCCAGGAACATCAGCACGAGAATCGTAGTATAGGCGTTGCCGATGCATCTCCAGCGTTCAAACCAGATCTTACCGCTCCAGCCTAATGTCTGCATGGCACTCCAGAAACCGTGTGTCAGATGGAACCAGATGGCGACCAACCAGATGACATACAGCACGGTATAAACCGGACAACTGAAAGTCTTCACGATGTACATATAACCGTTGGTAGCCTCGATACCACCCAGCATCGGGTCGCCGATCAGTTCGGCGAACATCATGTTGTACCAGAAGTTGAAGAAGTGGAGCAACAGACCGAGAATGACGATAATGCCCAGCACGAGCATGTTCTTGGACTCCCACTCGATAGGCTGTTTGCCCGAAACGGCATAACGTTCTTTGCCGCGTGCGCGACGATTCTGGAGATTGAGCCAGAATGCGTAAATGATGTGGATGACGAACAGAAGCGCCAAGGCGCCGGTGGCGGCAACGGCATACCAGTTCGCACCCAAAAATTCACATACCACGTTGTAACCTTCGGGTGAGAAGATGTACACGAGGTTCATCGCCATGTGGAAAGTGAGAAAGAGGATCAGGGCGGTGCCGGTCACGCTCATTACCACTTTACGGCCGATTGATGAAGATGTTAACCACATAAAGTTGTTGAATGATTAAGTTGATTAATTATTAATAGATTGAAATTTGAATGTACTTATGAAAAATATTCCATATTCAAAGCCGACGCGAAAATAATCATTTTTAGGGATATGCCCTAATTTGTCATATACTTAATTATTATTGTTGGCGTAATTTGCATATCTTTGCATTATGAAAATAGCAAATCTTACGTTCTCGGATCGTGCAGTCTTCCTTGCCCCCATGGAAGATGTGACCGACGTCGGCTTCCGTCTTCTTTGTAAAGAACAGGGCGCCGATATGGTTTATTCGGAATTTGTATCGGCCGACGCGCTGATCCGCAGCGTCGACAAGACGATGCAGAAACTTCGAGTTCTGGAAGAGGAAAGGCCGGTGGCCATTCAGATCTACGGCCGTGATACGGCTTCTATGGTCGAGGCCGCCCGGATTGTTGAAACGGCCCGCCCGGACATTATCGATCTGAATTTCGGCTGTCCGGTCAAGCGGGTCGCCGGCAAAGGCGCCGGTGCAGGACTTTTGCAGAATATTCCGCTGATGCTTGAGATCACTCGTGAGGTCGTCAAGGCTGTGAATCTGCCTGTCACGGTCAAGACCCGTCTCGGCTGGGACTGCGAGAACAAGATCATCGACACGCTTGCCGAACAATTGCAGGACTGCGGCATTGCGGCGCTGGCCATTCACGGTCGCACGCGCAGCCAGATGTACACCGGCGAAGCCGATTGGACCCTCATCGGCAAAGTAAAGAATAATCCGCGCATCCGGATTCCGATCATCGGCAACGGGGATGTCACTTCTGCCGTAGTGGCACGTGAAAAATTTGAACGTTACGGAGTCGATGCCATCATGGTAGGTCGCGCTACTTTCGGCAGGCCCTGGATTTTCCGGGAGATCCGTCATTTACTGACGACAGGCACCGAACTGCCACCGCTGACGGTGAGGGAATGTCTGTCCCTGCTGCGCAGGCAGGTGGAAGAGAGTGTCGGCCGCATCGATGAGTACAGAGGGATTCTGCACATTCGTCGCCATCTGGCGGCCACCCCATTGTTTAAGGGAATCCCCAATTTCCGCGAGACGCGCATCCGCATGTTGCGGGCGGAAACCGTTGCAGAACTTTTCAGCATTATGGACGAGGCTGTGGAAATGATTGCCCGCAGGGATGAAAGTGCCGGTAGTGCGATGTTAAGTGTTTGATTAACTGAATGAACGTTGCTATCTCCCCGCTTTGCCGGCTTCGGCCGCAAAGCGGGGAGATTTTGTATTCACAAGTTTATTCACGAAGTTATCCATAGGGTAACCGGGACGTTATTCACCATTTCCGCACCGGTTTATCCACCGCGATGTTGATAAGTGCCTTTTCCGGGGGCAGGAGAGGCGGTACATATCGGGCGGAATGGGGCCTCCCCCTGTAGCCTGAGAATCGCTTGGCCGCAGGGGGAGGTAAAAAGNGGGNCGGAGTTGTNTCNGATGCNGTTTTTGNGTTTANTCNAAATTCACTTCCGGGGCCTTTTCCGCTCCTTCTGCCGACCGGAATTCCGCTTTGCGTTCAAAGCCGAACACTCCGGATAATATGTTGTTCGGGAAGCGCCGGATGCTTACGTTATATTCCTTCACGGCGGCATTGAAGCGTTTGCGGGCCTCTGCGATCCGGTTCTCTGTCCCTTCGAGCTGCGCCTGCAGTTCGCTGAAGTTTTCGCTGGCCTTCAGGTCCGGATAACTTTCCGAAATGGCGATCAGCCGGCTCAGCGCGCTGCCCACGGCGTTCTGTGCGTTCTGGAATTTGCGAAGGTTCTCTTCGCTCAGGTCGTTGGCGTCGATGGAAATTTGTGTGGCTTTGGTTCGGGCCTCGACAACGGCATTCAGGGTCGATTTTTCATGAGAGGCATATCCCTTTACGGTGTTGACCAATTGCGGGATAAGATCGGCTCTCCGCTGATAGGCTGTTTCCACATTGGCCCAGGTATTGCTGACGTTTTCCTCTTTCGAGATGAAACCGTTATAGGCACTGATGGCCCAGAGGATGACTATCGCCACGACAGCGATGATTGCGATGGTTGATTTTTTCATGCTTTTTTGAGTTTATGAATGGTTGATTATTGTATTATGGATATTGTGCGGTATTGGCGGAGCGGACCATGGGTTTGCGCTATTGGTCGCCGGCTGCCGGAATCCTCAGAATTTACTTCCGGCGCCTCCCCCGCCGAAACTTCCTCCGCCAAAGGAGCCGAATCCGCCCCCGAATCCGCCTCCGCTGCTACGGCCTCCACCCAATCCTCCACCCAGAAAGATGCCGCCGCCCAGACCGTTGCCGAAGTGATCGGAATTGTCTTCCCGGTGTTGTCTGACGGTGCTCTTCCCGCAGGCCTTGCAGAGATAGGAGGTCTCGGTAATGCGCTCTTTTCCTTGTTTGAAATGGCGCTCCCCGGTTTTCTGCAATTTGATTTTATGGCAGTGCGGGCAGCGATGTTCCTTTATATAAATAGAACTTGCCAAAGCGATAAAGAAAAGGAGGATTCCGACGATGAAGATGATACCGATGATGTACAATATCGCTTCGTCCGGATCGTCGCCGTATTCGGCTTTCAGCTCTTCGTCTCCCTCTAAGATGCCGGCCAGAGTTGTCGCGGTGCGGAGCATCGCCTCGTTCCATTCACCCTGTTTTAATAGCGGCACCATGACCCGGTTTTCCACTCGTTTGCAGATAGCATCGGGCAGGTGGCTTTCCAGACCTTCGCCGGTGGCGATGAAATAGCTGCGGTCCAGTACGGACAGCACTATGACGAGTCCCGTATTTTGTCGGCTTCCTACGCCGTATTTGTTGCCCACGCCCACTGCCAGGCTGTAGGCATCCCCTCCCTCGATCTCGTTGACGACGATNACGAGGGTCTTGACTCCTTTTGCTTTCTCGAGGTCATACAGCACGAGGTTGAGCGAATCGACGGTCCCCGGAGTAAGGATCCCGTCGGGGTTGCATACATATGCCGGGGTGGCTGTATTTCTGCTCAGCGGTAGATTGTNGACATTATAGGGTTTCGCTTTTGCGGTAAGAAAAANGGCGAAACATATCAGAAGTATGGTTGATAACTTGTTCATTGCCGGAGTGGAATTAGGGGATGTGCGGATATCCGGACAGGGCCGGGCATCGGAAAAACAGAGTGAGTTTCCGCCGGCAAAAGTAACAAATTTAACTGTCATATACTTGGTCCGGTGCCGTAAAACTGATTGGAAAGTCCTGTTTTTGACCGATTCGCCAGATAAAAAACGATTTTCGGGGCATTTTTCTCTNTAAACATATATGCAGGANCGGNTCCTTAAATCTTTTTATGACTCCGGCATATCGCCGGAGCGGATGTGANGAATCCTGTNGACAGNTNTNTGGATAACGNNGTGTANAAATGAATCGCNGATGTGTGGAAAAGGAGTGGATAGCCGGTTTATAACGTGTCGATGATCCTTTCCCGGCCGGCGTGGACAGGTGCCGATATCGTGTGCGGTGTTTCATGGTAAAGTGGATATGTTGTCAATAAGGTTGTCGATAGTTCCGTGAATAACGTTGTGCATAACTACGTTGATAAAGCCGTGGACAATGTTACGGATAGCGCTATTCATCTTCTTGATGGTGTCTGAAATCTTATTTGTAGGACAATGCAGGCCGTATTTTGCCGGAAACCGGACGCGGCAGGGAGCAACTATCCCCTATGTGATGGGAGCGGCAGTTTTTGAGTCGGCTGTTATTCTGTTTCTGGGTGCATGGCCGGTGCGGCGGCGGCTGTGGATAACTTGTGAGTCCCTTCCTTGTGTGCCGGCGGAATCTCATAGGGAATAAGAGGCGGATACGGTTTCGGAGCGACGTTTTCCTGAGGTTGCGGGAGCGGCCGGCCCCGTTTCGGGGGCATGGCCGGTGGCGGGATATGCTGCCGGATGTTTATAGCGGTTCTATTGCTGTGGGGAGACGGTGAAAAAGAAAATGAGCCGTCATCCCGACGGCTCATTTTCATTACCTTAAATCTAATACCATGAAAAACACAATGCAAAGATAAGAGTTTTTGATAAATTCATGCAACCGATTGTATTCATTTTGCAGGTTTCTCTTTTTTAGAGCTGTATTTTGTATTGAGTTGGTAGCTATAATTGTCAAAAACGGACATTTATGTATGAAAAAGGATCGGCTCCGGTGAACTTCGGCCTTATTTCTTTCGGGCAGAGCGATGGATAAAATGAAGAAAACAGGCATGGCCGTAACTCGGGTTATTGTAAACGGACGCCGGCGGAAACATCTTCGAAACAGTTATTTTATACAAAATTTCCGGTTTGAATTTACGGCGTTTTTCAACCGGTTTCGCTGAAGTCCGGAGCTGGAATATATGATATATTATTTATTTAAAAATATACATTTCAATCCCTTTTTAGTTTTTTTCGGTTAAAAAAGTGCGGATTGGCGGCTTATTTCAATAGGAGAGTTGCTTCTTCGGAGGAAAACGGGTACCTTTGTCTCCGTATGCAAAAATCAGATCTGATTTTTGCAGGTATCTCATGGAGGTAAAATCCGATATTTTGAAAGATTATTCAGATTAACGTCCAGGCATATTTATTCATTTATATATAATTATAGTTTTTCTTTTATGAAAATGTCTTTATGTCGTTGGGTCTTCATGTCCCTTTTAGCCTGTATTGTGCTCTCTTCGGCGGCACAATCTGTCAAGACGGAGGCTTCTGTCCGGCCGGCAGCCTCTTCGTTTACGTTTGTTCATCGCGACAAGGTAGCCAGGCCGGTAGCGGATGCCGCTTTGAAAAATGGGTTCGCCACCATGGCCGCCCTGGCTTCTCCGGACCAGGGAAAACATTCCGCGCCGGCTTTGGACCGGATATCTCCCGAAAATATGAGCGGAATGTNTNTGCAGCGCGCGTGGGCGGATTATGNCGGCCNTTACGCTTCCGGCGATAGCGNTNNGGTTGAGTTTCCCGCAGCCGACNCCATTACGATTTCCAATCTTCAGGGATATCATGTCACTGTCGGCGGTCATGTGGACTGGGCTACCGGTATGGTTGTTTTCCAGCCGCAGTTTTTTATGTCTATCCTGGTTACCGAAGAGGATGAAGAGGGGAACATGGTCGAGATTCCTTATGATCTGACTTTCTCCGGCGATACGGCAAGTTATGCCCCGGTCGTGGGAATGATTACGGAATCCGGCGAATTGGTGCTTGACCGTTGGGTTTGCCTTATCTATTTCGGAGAAGACGAGTTGGGCGAAATCTGGGATTATCCGATCGGTCTCTGCATGGAGTTCACGCAGCTGGTTCGTCCTAACGCCTCCATGAAAGTGACCGACATATCGGGTAAAGAGCATCTCTATCGTACGCGTGTCGATTATGTCGACGAGTCTCGTGTCGCCTTGACCAATTTCGCCGGCAAGGCGGTCATATTCGCCGATCTGAGGCCGGAAGGAGTTGTTTCCGTCGCTCCGGTCCAGCCTTTCTATTTCCTGAATTTCTTTTACGGCTATGCTTCTCTGTATTACGCCATCTATACAGAGGATGGTAAGCTCTCCAATATTAGCGAATACCGGAATATTTACGGTGCCGGCACCACTTCCTCCATTTCCTTCGATCCGTGGGCCGTTTGTTGCGGTACTAAAACGAGTTGCCCGCGTCTGGAATGGCTGGCTGTTTCCTCTTCGCTGGAACTTTATCCGGATGCAGGGGTGGAACTTGTCTATCCGGCCCCAAGTGATTACGGCTGGGTAGGTGCCGGTACGGAATCGTCTCCGTATTTGCTGGAGGATGCGGCGGATATGGAAAAACTGGCCTCCCTGGTTGAAGGCGGCAATTTCTTCGACCAGGTTTACTTCAAGATTACCCGCGACATCGACTTCACAGGCTCTTCGTTCCAGGGAATTGCTACAGGAATGATTCGCGAGTCGGCATTACACTTCGACGGTCATCTGGATGGCGACGGTCATAAACTGATGAATCTTTCCATCGCCGGGCTTAAATATAATCCGACGACGGGGCTGCCTAATATGAACACGGACGATGAAAATCCGAGCCAGAGCTATATCGGGCTTATCGGCGAGCTACGCGGATCGGTTTCCAACCTCGTCATAGACGCCTCCTGCTTCTTCAGCGGTTACCGTTATGTCGGCTCTGTTGCCGGTATGTCCAAAACTACCCTCGATGCCAAGATCATCAATTGCCGAAACTTCGCCTCTGTCGTCGGTGCCGATTCCAACATCGGCGGTATTATCGGCCAGACTGGTCTGGGCCATCTTATTCAAGATTGTTATAATGGCGGTACCGTTATCGGTGGCGACTGTTATATCGGCGGTATCGTCGGCTATCTTTTTCGTACGGAGGTTCGCGGTTGCCAGAATTCCGGCGATGTTTTCCAGGACGACGAATATCGGGCTTCCGTTGTCGGCTCCCGCAATAAGGTCGGCGGTATTGCCGGTTTCTGCTGCGGTTCTACGGTGAAGCATTCGCTGAACACCGGAACGGTGTCCGGTCTGGAGCAAGTCGGCGGCATCATCGGCTGCGTGTTCGATGCTATCTTTCCCACAACGGTAGATTCTACCCTTACCGTCGGCGCATTGCTGTGTCCTTCCGCCAAAACCTGCGGGGCCGTCTATGGTTATGTATCCAGCGGTACGCATCGGAGCGTCTCCACGGTTTATGATGGTCAGATGCGTCCCACCGGTGCGCAGATGGACGGAGATCTTGCTGGGACGACCGCCCTTTCTACCGCCGAACTGACCTCCGGCAATGTGGCGCAGCTCGATCCCCGCTATTGGAGTCAATCGGTGGGCCGCTATCCTATCCTGAAGAATTTTGCCGGTTGCAGTACCGATTGGGCCTATAATTATATTTCATTTGCCGATGGCGAGGATGCTCAGAATGTAAAGAGCGCTACGGCGCCGTTGAGAAAGGAGGTTAGCGGGGTCCTGCTAAACGGTGATGACTTTAAGTTGGTGACGGGTGAGGCTGGCACTTATCTTGAGGCGCCCGAACTTTCCACCTTTATCGTCTACGACACACTGATGCTGACCTATGGCAATCATACAACCCTTGTGCCGCTTCGTGCGATGCCCCCGCTTGTCATGCAGGGCAGCGGAACGGAAGAAGATCCCTATCTGATCAATTCTGTTGACGAGTTCATCGCTTTTGCGGAGTTCACTAATATATATAATGAAAGCTACGAGGGCAAGCATATCAGGCTGACACGTCTTCTTGACTTTAAAAATAAAAAATATGTCATTCCCTACAGCAATGGTCAGAATCAGTTCCTCGGAACTTTCGATGGTAACGGAAAGACCTTCAATAACGTCTCTCTGGCTCTCGGCAATACGGGTGAATCCGCAAACATGAACAAGGGGCTTTTCGGCGTTGTCGGTGCTACCGGTAAAATCAAGAATCTCGGAGTCAACAATTCCCAGATTTCCGGTTACAGCAGTATCGGCGCTCTCGTCGGTATCCTTTATGGAACTCTGGAAAACTGTATGACGACGGCAACGACCTCTGTCCGGACTCATTCACGGCTGGCCGGCGGTCTTGTCGGTATCATGAAGGCCGGTTCTTCGATCGTTGACTGTATCAATAGAGCTTCGGTTTATAGTGTACAGTTCTGCGGCGGCATTGCTGCCGAGGCCGATGACGGCGACATTCAGATTCTTCGGACAAAGAACTATGGCCATGTCTATAACAATGAGGAGGGACGCAGTTTTGTCAGCAANATTGCCGGTTTCGTTCCCCGTTTCTGCGGTGTTATGAAAGATTGTGCCAACTACGGTGAGATCGAGAGCGGCGATGATTATGCTGCCGGTTTCGTATGTAATGCCTTGAACGGTGCTGTGTTCGAGGATTGTATAAACTACGGTCCGATCACGACTCATTCCGAGAACCTGATTTCAGGCTATGCTGCCGGTATCTGTTCTATGACGACCAGTACGATTCCGGTCCGTTTCGTTCGCTGCGGTAATGTCGGGACTATTCATGCCAAGTTCAATTATGCCGGTGGTATCAGTGCCCTTGCCGAGGCCGAATTTGTAGATTGCTGGAACATGGGTACCATCATCATCGGCAATGTCTTCGGCGGCGGTGTCGCCGGTTATGCGACCAGTCCGCTCACCTCTTTCCTCCGTTGCTGGAATACGGGCGACGTTCTCTTGGGCGAGATTTCCAAATGGGGCTGGCATGCCGGCGGTATCATCGGTAATACGGACGATGCCTGCATCAGGCTGGATCAGTGCTGGAACGGCGGACACGTGGAGGTCTTCCGTGAAATCGATGAAGACAANGAAGATTATCCGGAATATTTCTATACTGCCGCCGGCGGTCTGGTGGGTTACGGTAACGCCCAGATCAACGACTGCTACAATGTCGGATTTGTCGCTTCCAAGAAAGATGTCGGCGGCCTGATCGGTATGCCGGGAGAGGAAGCTTCCGGACANCGCTGCTGGAACGGCGGCGTCGTTTCCAACTTCGACGACAATACGTATGCCGGCAATGCCATCGGNAGCACGCACTTCTATGGTTCCGACTTCACGGATATTTATTATGATACCGATGCCATAATCTGGCCTTATGAGCTGGACAAATGGTATNNTGGCGTGCCCCGTGCCCGTTTGACCTCGGCCGATATGGCCTCTTCTTTGGGCGACAAGTTCGACTGCACGGCCGAGGCCGCCTATCCGCAGCTTAAGGCTTTTGCTCTCGATGAGTCTGAAACCAACGCCTTCGCCATACTTGCTCAGCAGAGTGCGGCGGTCTCCTGCGCGACCTATCTTTTGAGCGGAGACGATACCGAAGAGTCGGTGACGAAGCCTATTCGTCTCGGCCTGTCCGATGTCGTTATCTGGGAGGGCGAGGGCTTTACTGTCAGCGAAGACGGTTATGCCTTCCCGACCCGGTTGGGCGATGCCTCTCTTATTGTTTCTATGGATGGTACCGCTTACACGAAGACNTTCCAGTTTACAATTACCTCGATCAGCGGTATCGAGACGATCCGCCAGGGGGAAACCGGACAGAAGAATGTGCCTGTTTATGATCTCTACGGCCGCAGTATCGATGCGCGGAATATGGAGAAGGGCCGTCTCTACTTGCAGGGCGGTAAGAAAGTGCTCGGTCTCTGACCGGTTCATTCTCCGATAAAAAACGTGGCCTCCGCATCGTGCGGAAGCCACGTTTTTGTTATCGTTGTCGATGGTCTGCGGCCTTTGCCGGCGTGAGGTGCCGGAGGCCGCCGGCCGGGATGTTCCTGCCGGTCTGCCGCTCAGCGGGAGGTAATNAGNAGTTCTATCGGCAGGCTGTTGTCCGCAGAACNTCGTTNTTCCGCTTCCTGCGATATGGGCCGCCAGCGCAATATGGCTGTTCTGACTTGCGGCAAAGAGGTGGAATCTGCGGTTTCGGTCAGNGANAATACCATGCTTCCGGCAGAACCGGGAGCGATTCTGACCGGAGNCGCNTCNGTGGGTGCGGTGANGCCTTNCGGCAACCTGTNTGTATAGACANGNAGCGTGTCGGTCGGGTGAATGTTGGCCAGCAGGAGTGTCGCGCGGCTGCGGGAGGGGGTCATGGATAGCCGTTCCTGCATCAGCCGCAACGGATCGCGCCGAATCGGGTAATGATAGAACGGATCGCGCGGCGGAAGGACATAAGCCGTAATGAACAGCTCTTCCAGTGGCATTTCCGGTCGCTCCAGGCAGTAGATGGAGATCGTCCTCAGGATTTCTCCGCTTTGTCCGGTCGGGTGGAACCTGGCGCTGATCCTGCCGCTGTCGCCGACGCTTAACGGACCTTGCGGATAGTCGTGCAGACGGGTGCAGGGGCAGGAAGTCCACAGATTGTCGAGAGTGAGAGAGCCGAATACCGTCTCTCCCGTGCTTTCTGTTTCGGTCGGAATCTCAGGTGCCTGTACCGTAAACGGAAATTGTATCATGACAGCCTCATCGTCCTCATGCAGGGTATCGAGCCGGATTTCCGTTGCCTCGAAATGAAGCAGCGGAAGCAGTGGCGCGGCCACGCAGAGGGTATCGGCGAGAAGGGTGATCATACAATCTGTTGTCGGAATACGTTAGTCGGTAAAATTACGGTTTTATTTTACAANGCCTGGGTTTTGCTGCGCAGCCATTCCGCTTCTTCCGGTGTAAGATGGGGTGCAAGGGTGTCGTAAACCCGNCGGTTGTAGTCGTTGAGCCACCTTTTTTCCTCTTCGTTCAGAAGGCCGGGCAGTATGGCCCGGGTGTCGATATGGCAAAGTGTGAGGGTCTCGAGTCGGAAGAACTCTCCCATCTCTTCCCGGACGCAGGGTGTGCTGTCCGGGCAATCCGTATCCGGATCGAGGGGGCGCACCAGTACGCAGTTTTCATGTCGTATGCCGTAACGGCCGGTCAGATATACTGCCGGTTCGTTACTGAAGACCATGCCGGGCAGGAGGGGCTGAGGGTTATGCTCCATTCTGATGCTTTCAGGGCCTTCGTGTACCCCCAGATAGTGCCCCACTCCGTGGCTGGTACCGTGCCGGTAGGTTTTGCCGTCGCGCCAGAGGTCCAGCCGTGCCAGGGCGTCCAGCTGGTCGCCGCGTGTGCCGGCTGGGAAACAGGCCGTTGCCAGGCGGATATGTCCTTTCAGTACCAGGGTATAGTCGCGCTTCATGGCTTCACTGACCTGTCCGATGGCCAGGGTTCTGGTGATATCCGTGGTTCCGTCCAGATATTGCCCTCCGGTATCGATCAGCAGCAGGCCGTTTCCCGAGATGGGAACGGAGCTTTCGGNCGNAGGCNCGTAATGTGGCNGTGCCGCATGNTNGCGCCNGGCGACAATGGCATCGAAACTCTCTTCCCGGTAAAGGGGCTGCTCTTTGCGGAAGTCGGCCAGNCGGGCCACGCAGTCCAGNTCCGTCACTTCGTTATCGATGAAGAGTGAGCCGTTGCCCATGGCCAGCTCNCCGTCGGATTCCAGATGTTTGTCAAGCCAGTAGAAAAAACGGGTCAGGGCGATACCGTCTTTCAGCATGGCGTTACGGTATCCGGCGATTTCAGTCGGGTTTTTGACGGCGCGCATCAGCGGGATGGGGTTGCCTTCCCGGATGATATGTGCCTTGCTGCGCCCGATGGCTTGCGTATGGAGCACGTTGGTATCGGCCGGAGGGGCGATGATACGGGTTGTTTNCGGCAGCGATTCCAAGGCCGCCGTGATCTCTTCGTAGGGAGAAACTCTGATTCCAAGACGTTGCAGCTCGATTCCGACCTCTTCGGTTAGCTGTGCGGGGCGGATAAAGAGCCGGTTGCCGCTGCTTGTCAGCATAGCGTAGGCCGTCACGACCGGGGTGCAGTGTATATCGGAACCGCGTAGATTGAACGCCCAGGCAATGTCATCCAGGCTGGAGAGCAGCAGGCTGTCTGCTGCCGGCCGGATAGCGTCGACGATGCGTTGCAGACGGATTTCCCTTTTTTCGCCGGAATATGTTTCGGGATAAAGTTCCGCTTTCCCGCAGGGCAGGGAGGGCCGTTTCTCCCAAAGCCGGTCGAGAGGGCGGAAATCGGCGATGAAGGTATAGGCGTCGCTCTCTTTGCCCTCATGGGGTATAAGATCATGTCGCAGGCGCTCCAGTCCGGCCTGTGAAAACACACGCCCGTCGAATCCGATGATGAAGCGGGGCGCCGCATCGGCCGGAGTCGCGTCGGCTGCGGTCTCCTGCATTTCGGAACGTTGTTTCTGTATGAAATCTGCCATCGACGGGGTGCCCGGCAATCCTTGTTTCATCAGTTCGAACGGAGATCCTTTCAGCTGCTGTTCGCCTTGGATGAAGAACCTGGAGTCGGTCCAGAGGCCGGCTCCGGTGGCAGTGACGATTACGGTTGCCGCTTCACCGGTGAAGCCGGTAAGCCATTCGATACATTTCCAGTGCTCCGGGATGTATTCGCTTTGATGGGGATCGGTATTCGGGATGATGCAGGCATCGATGCCGGCGGCCGACATCAGTTCCCGCAGTTTTTTGATACGCGTATAAGAGGCGATTTTCATAGTTTTTATCTGTATTTTTTGAGCATGATGAAACTTCTTTGTCGCAATCTGCGCTACGGCGCCCGCCTTACGGTCTCTTTGGGGTGCTTGGCCGGATTGTGCGGGCGGTGAACCCGGTGTTTTCAGTCGTTCCCGGGGCGGCGTGGCCGCCGGGCATTCTCTGTCTGGTGGCTCCGGCATTTCTGGAACCGCTTCTTACGGCCTGGTAGCCGGTGGCCTGTCTGCCGTAGCCGTTGTTTTGTATCTTCGGGCCCGTTCCCGTCCGGCGGCGGCCGCCTGCAAGTGCGTGGGGACCGATGTCGTTCGCTAAGTAACCGCAGATTACGGCAAAGTTAATTATTTTTCTTTCAATTTCGGGAATAAAGAGGGTGTCTTTAATGCTATTTTTAAGAAAAAGTGCCAAAAATTTGCGCTGTTTCGTCTAAAACTCTATATTTGCACCCGCTTTCCGTAGTGGAGAGCCGTAGAGTGACTGGAATCGAAAGAAAGGGAGGTGTAAGACAGGGGATTCGGCACTCGGAAAAACTAACAAAAGACCCGTACTGAAAGATGATTATTGTACCCGTTAAGGAAGGTGAAAATATCGAGAAGTCGTTGAAGAAATTCAAACGCAAATTCGAGAAGACCGGCGTCGTGAAGGAACTCCGCGCCCGTCAGCAGTTCGATAAGCCTTCAGTCTTGAAGCGCATCAAAATGGAAAAGGCCATTTATGTTCAGCACATGCACGAAGCAGATGCCGAATAATCAGCGTTTCATATATTCGCATATAATTTTTGTTTGTGAATAAGGTGTCTCCGATTCCGGCGGCACCTTTTCTTTTTTTATCTTTTCCCGGTAGTCCTTTTCCTCGGTCAGGTGGGCGATATCTTCTGACGGAGTTGTAAGATCCCGTTTGGGGCGAAAACCCTCAGGTGAAATGGATTTCAGTGGAATGAAGCGAAAAACGGTTACCCTCTCATTTATTTATTATATAAGGAAGAAAAGTGGCGGAACCCGGTGTGCGTAATCGGTTTCCTATGATTGGCCGGAAGCCGAAGATGAAAGGCCGATAATATAAAATATGCCGGCAGTTTGATTTGTTCCTGATAAAATTGTTGTTGTCGGAAAAATACGTATTTCTCTGTCTGAGAGAGGGATCGTTTTTTGTATAAAACTCGTTATCAATATATTAAGTGATATTTCACAAAGAGTATTGTAAGAAAAATATTTATATAATTAATATGAAATAAATAAAATAAAGATTTTTTAACCCATTAATAGTACTTTATCCCAATAATTTATATATCTTTGCAATCGTGAATCCCTCTCTCAGACAGAGAAATACGTATTTTTCCGACAACAACAATTTTATCAGGAACAAATCAAACTGCCGGCATATTTTATATTATCGGCCTTTCATCTTCGGCTTCCGGCCAATCAT
>WFLX010199850.1_pt1 | contig 14985 bp, 12 predicted proteins | sample 4967041 | NCBI WGS metagenome assembly WFLX01 (sample SAMN12857096, study PRJNA449069) | gut metagenome | isolation source: stool from male and female vole | host: Microtus ochrogaster | place: USA:Florida | collected 2017
CCGACGTGGAGCTTAGAGAAAGAGTGCTCGACTATGTTGACCGAAGCAATGACGGAATCGGCTTCAAAGATATTTGCACCTATATTTTGACCGACGCGCGCCAGGAGGGAAAGCTCGACGCGCCTCAGGGCGAAGTGTATGAATGGGAAGCGCTCGACAGGAAAGACGTGTTGCGCATCGACCGCATTTTGTGGCAGGCGATTCTCGACCGCGAGCTCATGATCGACTTTGACTCGACCCATTACAGCGCTGTCGACACCTATTTCGTGAGAATGCCCGCCGGGGAATGAGTTTATAATTAAAAGATTGCACACTGATGGCTGACAGAAAAAGAATCATCATAATGGGCGCCACCTCGGGACTGGGGTTGCGCCTTGCCGAAACCTATGCCGCAATGGGGTGGAGAGTAGGCGTTGCGGGACGCAAGGAGGCTCCGATGAAAGAGCTGAAGGAGATGTTTCCCGCTCAAGTAGAGTGGGAACGCATTGACATTACCCGCGACGACGCGCCCGGAAAGCTCCTTGAATTGATATCGCGCCTTGGAGGAATGGACGTGTATCTGCATTGCGCCGGAGTGGGTTATGAAAATCCCGACCTCGACATAGCCAAGGACGTGGCTACAGTCGAAACCAATGCCGTAGGCTTCACGAGAATGATCGACATGGCTTACCGCTTTTTCAGCAAAATGAGCGAAAGGGGGGTGAGAGGACAGATTGCCGTCATTTCTTCAGTCGCCGGAACGAAAGGCATAGGACGGCTTGCGAGCTACTCGGCATCGAAAAAATATCAGCAGACCTACCTGCAGGCGCTTGAACAGCTTGCCAACGCCGGGAAAGTGAAAGTCGATTTCACCGACATCCGTCCGGGATGGGTGCGTACTCCGCTCCTTGAGTCAGAACGGCTCTATCCCATGACTATGGAGATGGACGAGGCTGTTCCTTTGGTGATCAAGGCTATCGCCAAACGCTCGCGCATAGCCGTCATCGACCGCCGCTGGGCGGTGGCTGTTTTCTTCTGGAGGCTCATTCCGGGACGATTGTGGGTGAAGCTGCCAATAACCATTTCGCGACCTGCCGATTCGGAGCAAGCCGAAGAAAACCGGGAGCTTGCCGCCACTTAACAGGTTTCTTAGCGGCGACGGCGCACTGAGCGCGTTGCCGACGAAGAGGCGTTGGTCGATTTTGGCTGTTTCGCTTTCTTGACCTTGGCGGTCTTAGGCTTGGACGCTCTCTTGGCTCGTGACGAAGCGCTTCTTGAGGGAGTCACTTTTTCGTCGCGTGAAGCTATAGTGTCGCCCGAGGCGAGACGTTCTCTTTCTTCGCGTTGGGCTATTATTTCCTCGCGGGTTGGCACCCACATTTTTTTCTCATAGTTCACGAGATAATTCTGGATGCTGTCCTGAGCCTGTTTCATTTCGTCGGGGTCGGGATAGAGCTGCATCATCGAGCGGTTGCGCAGGTTGCGTGTCTTGTAAATGTCCCCTTCATAGAGAGCGAGCTGGAAAAAGTCGTCATAGTTGTACTGGGCGAGATTGTTGTCGTCGTCAACGAAAATCGACTGCTGAATCAAGTAGGGGCGCAAGTTGCTCATCTTCACCCAGAACATGGGGTATTTCACGGCTTCGCCACCGAAATCTCCCGAACGGTGAAGCACCGGGCATATAGCCTCGACGGTGGTGCGCATGCGGTTGCTGCGCTTGTCAAGCTCCCATTTTTCAAGGATGTAGTAGCTAAGCACTTCGTTGCAAGGCACGTCGCTCTCCTCGATCGTGAAGCGCGGATTCTTCTCGGTCGAGCCCTTGGCGTCGGCATAGAGGATGTGGAACCTGTCGAGCATGTCGCGCACATTCACCTTATACTGGTCGGTGAACACCTCCCTGCCGTCGAGATACTCGTANGCNGAGAGTTCGCCNGAAGCGAGNAGGCGCATNATGATGCGGAAAAGATTCTCCTGNCCCTCGCTCAANTCCTCGGGATAATACAGAGGAGCNTTTTTCACCTTTTCAAGATCGAGCTGGCGGTAGACCACCTTCATCCANTGGGCGTCGGCGTTGCTGCGTTCAGGCTCGTCAAAGAATTGTTGCATGCGTTCCGTCACGTTAGCCCCCTTGTCCTGTGTTTTGGATGCGGAGGCTTCTTTGTTTCCGCGGCGCACTTCCGACGACCGCGAAGACTGCTGGGCGGAAGCTGCCGATGTCGACACTACAATGGCGAGCACTATCCAGAATATATGTTGTAGATGCTTCATGACTGAAATATTTCGTTAGTTTACAATTACTTCCATCGGGGCGAGTTCACGTTCGATGCCGTCGGGACCGATGGCGCGCACTCTTGATATGTAGAAGCGCTTTCCTCGGCTCAACCGNCGGAATGAATCCTTTTGGCGCTGGGAGAACTGGCTGCCNNGCGANNCTTCNGGAATGGCGTTGCCCATCGAATCGAAGNACACGGTTTCAAAACTCAGCACCTTGTAGCTTACGTTTAGAAGATCGTCATCTATGGCGGCTTCTATGCCGGGTGCGGCAAGCAGCAGAGTCTTGGCAAACGGTTTCGAGCCCTTGTAGCGCTCGGTGTTGCCCTTCCCGTCGCTGAACGAAATGTAGGGAGTGGGGTCGGGCAGCTTGCGCACACGGAATGTGGTCGAAGCGACAGTTTGAGGCTTCCCGTCGATAGTAGCGGTCACCGTGACAACGGCGTCAGTCCCCACCTTGGAGGGGCGGGCGCTCCACGAGTCGCCTTTGCGGGTGAGGGTTCCGTTGGTCATCGTCGCCGATACTGCCGATGTAGGCACTCCCGGCACCGATATGCTCATGGGGTTGTCGATTCCGGCATAGAGCACGTTCATCATTGTCGCCGAGATGGTGGCGGTGGGTTCGATCACGGTGTAGGACGAGGAGAAATCGTGGCGGGTCACCGAGCCGTCGCCGTGAGGCACTTCAAGGTAGCCCGTGTAGTCAAATGTTCCGGTGCTGCCCGCAACAGTCTCAAAGAGTCCGCGGTCATTGTCGAGCTGCTTCCCGTTGATGAAGATGAGTGGGCGCTGGGTGGTGTCGACGGCGGCGAGCACGATATTGGCTGAATAGCGGCTTCCGCGCATCACGTTGCGCGACTGCGGGATGACAAACGCGTTAAGCTCGTTCACTCTCACGTCCCCCGCGTCCACGTTGGAAAGCAGTGTCGACAAGGCTTCGCCCTCGGCATAGCGCAAGTCGTTCTGGAGTTTGGTGAGCAGCGTTATCGCCGCCACCACTGGCTTGTTGTCAAACATCGACTCTTCCCATGGCTGAGGCATCACCGAGCCGCTCTTTGAAACCGAAGCGGTCGAGAGGGCGGTGCGGATGTTGGCGCGTTTCACCGAGTCGGTCATTATACCGGCTACATAATTGCGGTAAGAGTCCACGCGCTCGCGCAGCTCCTTTCCGCGCTTATAGGCGGGATTGAGCATTATCGTTGATGCCACTTCGAGGTTATCCTGATTGAGAATATTGGCGACGTCGGCGTCCTTGCCGTCGGCTTCGACGGCGATCATCCGCTTCAGCGAGTCTATGTGGGAATAGAGGGCGGCGGTGTTGCGGCGCACTTCAGTCGCCTTGTCATACCACACTCCTCCCTTGTCGGGGTTCTGTTCGTTGAACGCCGCCAGCTGCCGGTAGAGCGCGTCGTTGCGCTCCGACACGTTGTCGTTGGAGCGCGACAGTCCGTGTTCAACCTGCTTGAATCCCTCCAGCACGTCGCTCGACACGTTGAGCGCAAGCATGGCTGTCAGGACGATATACATCAGGTTGATCATCTTCTGACGTGGCGACAGTCCTCGGGTGTTATTGCTTCCCATTGGTTTGCATCATGTTGATTGTCATGGCATGGAGCATCTTCTCGTAGACGGCATTGAGCTGCTGCATGTAGCGAGCCATTTTCTCGGTCTCCTCGCAGTAGCGTTCGCTCATTGACGACGATTTCTCATACATGTCACGAATATCTTTAATTCCTTTGTTCACTTTGTCGATCGAGTCGAGCTGCGAGCTTACGCTCTTGAGCTGGATCTCGTANATGGTGTTAAGCCCGGCGATGTTGCGGTTGAGCGACTGCATTTCCTGGACATAGCCGGTCGAGCTCTGGTTGATGTTGTCCGAGTTNTCGGTGATGGCGCGGTAGGATGCGAGCAGCACTTCCGACACCTCGTTGAGCGCCTGAGTCGTTTGACGCAGCTGGTCGAGCTGAGCCGACAGCGCGGTCATCTGGATGGCGCATTCCTCGCCCGGAGTTGCGCCCTCGGGAATAACCGGTGTTGCGGCAGCCGGTTGCTGAGCCTGCGACGCTGACTGGGGCTGCTGCGACGAGCTTCCGGCGATGACGATGCCGCCGTTGGCGCCGTTGAACTCGGGACGGTCCTCGGGGTCCTTCGTGGCAAGCACGGGGAACACCTCTTCCCAGTGATATTCACGCGGCGGACGGTCGAAAGCCGTGAGGATAAACATCAGCACCTCGGTTCCCATACCTATTGATAGCAGCATGTTGCCGCCGGGGAGGTGAAGTATCTTGAAAAGCGCGCCCCATATCACGATTGCGGCGCCGATCGAGTAGGCGAAGTTGAAGAAGCGCTGTCCTTTCTCTCCTGACAGAAAACGCTCCACGCTATTCTTGTATCTTTTTATTTTACCCATTGCTGTGAAAAATGTGTGTGTTATTTTTTCTGACCTTTTGCAAAGCCTATTTGAGTTCTTACGTTGCGGAAACCGATGTAGCTGCGCTGTTCATTCTGATACTCCCACATGCGCAGGTCGCTGCGCACGTTGTGGGCGACATCTTTCCATGAACCTCCGCGCACGATTTTGCGCTTCATGCGGTAGGGGTCCTCGATGGCTGCGTTGTAGCGGTACTCGGGATTGAGGTCGCTCGTCAGCTTGCTGATGCTTTCAGTGTAGGCGGTCGAGGTCCATTCGCTCACGTTGCCCGCCATGTCATACAACCCGAAGTCGTTTGGCGAGTAGGTTCCCACGCGCGAGGTGATGATGTGTCCGTCGCGCACGTAGTTACCCTCGTCGGGCTTGAAGTTGGCATAGAAGCACCCCTTGTCCTCGGTGAGCGGCAGCTCGCCGTCCCAGGGATAGATGTTTTCGCTCTTTCCGGCGCGGGCGGCATACTCCCATTCAGCCTCGGTGGGGAGGCGGTAGGGTTCGATATAGACACCCTCCTTGCCGAGCGAGCGGCGCAGGAAGTCGGTGCGCCAGTTGCTGAAAGCGTTAGCCTGTTCCCAGCTCACGCCCACCACGGGATAGTCGTTGTAGCCGCCGTGGGAGAAATAGAGTCTCACGTAGGGCTCGTTGTAGGCGTTGTCGAAATCGTTGATCCAGGCGGTGGTGTCGGGATACACATTTACTATATATGTGTTCACGAAGTCATAGTCGCCTGTGAGTCCGCGGGTGATGGTCTGGCGTATTATTTCCCCCTCGTCGTTGATGAAGGCGGTGTCCTTCGAGATGATAGGATTCTCGGTCGGTACCGGCTTGTCGGTGTCATATTCGCGGCGGGCGGGATTCATGCGGTTTTTACGCTTAGCCGCCTCGGTGTGGTTATAAGTCTCGTAGCGATAGGTCATCTGCTCGGGGTCGAGTTCCTTGACACCGGTAATGGGGTTGATGCGATANACGCTCTCGATGGNGCGCGCTTCGTCTNCGTTGGGGTTGCGCCAGNGAATTGGCTTGCTCCAGTTCAGATAGGGACCGATGGGGTTGCCCTCGCGGTCCTCCTCGATTTTAAACGCTTCGTTGCCGCCGTAGGCAGGATCGGCGAGACGCTCGCGGATGATAGAGTCGCGCACCCAGTAGACAAACTGTTTATACTTGCTGTTGGTGATCTCGGTTTCGTCCATCCAGAAGCCGTCGACCGAAATGCCGCGCGCGTCGGCGCGCAGATTCCAGGCGCTGTCGGCTTTCGCGGGACCTGCCTTGATGGAACCGCGGTCGATGAGCACCATGCCGTAGGGGGTCGGCTCAGCCCATGACGAAGCTCCGACGCCCACGACTTCGCCGCCCGAGCTTCCTCGTCCGCCCACCGCGCATGAGGTGGCGAGCGTAGCGGTAAGTATAGTTATGAACAGGTATTTTAAAAGTATTTTCATATCGGTTGTTACATTATGCGTATGCTCTTATGTTTATGTCTGTTTTTCTCTCCGAGGTCGAGTTTGAGTCGATACCCTCCCCACACCTCGTGGCTCCCATTNCTGNCGCGGGCAANTGCCGACACGNGATAATCATAGCTGTAGCCAATGAAAAANTCCNTGTNTTGNGCGCCAAGAATCAGCGACACGNCNTCCTNGTAGCGGTATCCGAGCCCTGCGGTTAAAAATTTCTTGTATCGCGCTCTGACTGTGAATTCGGCAGTAGTAAACGTGAAATCGGTTTTTACCAGCATCGACGGTTGTATTTCAAATAACGTATTTTTCACCGGAATATTGCCGTCGGCTATAAAATATGCTATTCTTCCTGCCTTGAACTCATATTCGTTTTCGGTTTGCGAGCCGTCGGTCGACATGGTGACGGTAGGCTCGTTGACGTGGCTCATTGATATTCCCGCCCTAAAATAGCGGTGGGTGTAGAAGGCGCCTATTCCAAGGTCGAACGAAGTGCCGTGGACATCGGTGGTGGGGATGCCTTCGTCGGTCGCGTCATGGAAGTTGTCGCCGTCGGGGAGAATCACTTCCGACCCCTTGAACGACTCGTCGAATAGCCCGAGCTGGAACCCTATCGAGAGCTCCCCTTTCCACAGTTTAAGCTTGTAGGCTCCCTGGACGCCGAGAGTCATGTTTTTATAGAGTCCCATGCTCTCCTGTTGGAGCACAAGTCCCACTCCTATACGTTTTGACCCCAGTTTCAACGGCATCTCGCCGAGGGCGAGAAAAGTGACCGGGGCGTTGGGTATTCCGGTCCACTGCATGCGCGAGCCAGCCCTGATGTTAAGATAGTCGGAAGTGCCCGTTGCGGCAGCGTTGTAGTAGCTCGGCACTTCGAAATATTGCGTGAACTGTGCGTCGACCTGCGCTCTCGTCATGAAGAGTGTCGAGGTGCAAGCGAATGCAAGTATCAGTGATATCAGTCGGCGGCAGTGGAGCATTTATTCAAAATAGAAGGATAGGACCACCATCTGGGTGGTGGCTTTTTTTAACGAATTGGTGAATTTCATTCCGGCGGGATCGTCCTCAAAGTCGGGGCGGTCGTGCTGGAGGATGTCGGTCAGTCCGAAGCAGAACTTGATTTCAGGGCTCAGCTTGAAGTAGGGGAGGTAGATGTCACATCCGAATCCCGCCGTGAGCAGAAAGTTGGCGCTTTTCAGCCTCAACGCCTCGCGCGGGCGCTTCTTCGACACGTCAAAGGCTCCCATCACACCTCCCACGAGGTAGGGGCGTACATTATGGTAGCGGGTGGCTGAAAATTTCAAATCGAAGGGAAGCACCACATAGTTGGACTTGATGTTCTGCTGCTCCCACGAGTCATTGGTCATGTCGTGCATTTTAACCACGCGGTTTCCGAAGTACATTCCCGGAGTGAAACGGACGTTGAAATATTCGTTGAGACGCACGTCGAGCAAGCCGTTCACACAGAATCCCGGCGAGAAATCGGGCTGTTCCATGAACCACGCCTCTCCGTTTTCGGTGATGAAACCGTTGTGGGTGAACGAGAAGTCAAGCGTGTGCATCCCCACCGAGAAGCCCAGATGCCAGGGGCGAAGGTCGGCGTATGGACGGTTGAGCAGCTTGTCGTTGCGTTGCTGGGCGCCGGCGGCGCAGCATGCCAGCATCATGCAGCAACATAGCAGAATCTTATATGGAAGTCGGGTCAAGTTCATCTTTTTTATAACGGCGCTTGTCGGGGCTTTATTGTTGCGCGATAAAATATTATATTTGCTGAAAAAAGCTGATGAAGATAAGACCTACAAGGCTGGATGACCTCCCCGCCATTGAAAAGATATTTGACTCGGCGCGGCGTTTCATGCGTCTTTCCGGCAACATGAATCAGTGGAGCGATGCCTACCCCGACAGCCGCGCCGTGGTCGCCGACATGGAGCGCGGCGCGAGCTATGTGATGGAAAATGAGGATGGAAGAGTTGTAGCCACCTTTGCTTTCATTCCCGGCGAAGAGCCCACCTACCGTGAAATCCGCGGGAAATGGCTCAGCGACAGTCCCTATTGCACGGTCCACCGCATCGCTTCCGACGGCTCCGCGCGGGGAGTGCTGAGGCGGTGTGTGGAATGGGGCTTCGAGCGCTCCCGCAGCATCCGCATCGACACCCATGCCGACAATCGTCCCATGCTCGCGGCTTTGGCGGCATGCGGGTTTGAGGAGTGCGGGGTGATTTATCTGCTCAACGGCGACGAGCGCGTCGCGTTTCAGAAAGATATTTGACCGAGATAAGAAAAATAATGAAAAATTATTTATCTTTGCGAAAGTAAGTAACTATTTATTTTTATAGCGATTATGAAGTTTTATTTTTGTTCGGCAGTGGCGATTGCCGGAGTGCTTTCAGTGATGTCGGCGTGCAATACCGGCGGCACAAGAGACTTGACATCACCCGACGGCAATGTGAAAATCGAATTTCACCTTACGAAAGAGGGTGAACCCACCTATCAGGCATGGTACAAAGGGCAGCCTATCGTGGCAGCCTCGGGGCTTGGTTTTGAAGCCGAGGGTCTGCCCTCGCTCACCGAAGGTTTCAAGGTGACGGGTATATCCAAGAAGTCGGTGGATGAAACATGGGAACCCGTGTGGGGCGAGTCCGATTCCATCCGCAACAACTACAACTCGATGACGATCAAGATGCAGAAGGATGCCGACTCGGTGAAAATAAAGATGGGTATCGAATTCCGCGCCTATGACGACGGCGTGGCGTTCCGCTACGTTTTCCCTGAGCAGAAGACCAAACGCATTGTGATAACCGACGAGAAGTCGGAGTTTGCCATGACCGGCGACCACACCGCATGGTGGATTCCCGGCGATTATGACACTCAGGAATATGAATACGTGAAATCGGCGCTCAGCGAAATCCGCAGCAAGAACACCGACGACAAGCTGGGCAACGTGTCGCAGACAGGTTTTTCTCCCACCGGCGTGCAGACCTCCCTCATGCTCAAGACCGCCGACAGCATCTATCTTAACATCCATGAAGCCGCGCTGATCGACTTCCCGGCGATGCACCTCGACCTGAACGACTCCTCGATGGTGTTCACTTCATGGCTCACCCCGTCGCCCGACGGAACGAAGGCTGTCATTGAAACCCCCTTCAAGACACCCTGGCGAGTGGTGATGGTGTCGGACAAGGCTACCGATATCCTCGCCACGCAGATTATCTATAATCTCAACGAGCCTTGCGCCATCGACGACACTTCATGGATCAAGCCCGTCAAGTTCATGGGNGTGTGGTGGGAGATGATCACCGGAAAGAGCGAGTGGTCCTACACCAACGCCGAGAATTTTGACCTATCTACATTTGACTACTCCAAGGCTGTTCCACATGGAAAGCATGGAGCCAACAATGAAAACGTGAAGCGCTACATCGACTTCGCCGCTGAAAACGGCATGGATCAGCTCCTTGTCGAAGGCTGGAACGTAGGTTGGGAGGACTGGTTCGGAAAGGAAAAGGACTATGTGTTTGATTTCGTGACACCCTATCCTGACTTTGACATAGCCATGCTCAACGATTATGCCAAGTCCAAAGGCATCAAGCTGATGATGCACCATGAAACTTCAGGATCTATACCAAACTATGAGCGTCATCTTGACCGCGCCTATGACTTGATGAACCAATATGGCTACAACGCCGTTAAGAGCGGCTATGTGGGTCCCATCCTTCCCAAGGGNCGCTANCATTACGGACAGGCTGAGGTGAATCACTATCTTGACGCGATAAAGAAAGCGGCTGAAAAGAAAATCATGGTNGATGCCCATGAGGCGGTCCGTCCCACAGGCTTGGCTCGCACTTATCCTAANCTGCTNGCCAATGAAAGNGCGATGGGNACTGAATANCAGTCGATGTCGCCCGGACATGTTACCATCCTTCCGTTCACCCGTCTCAAGGGCGGTCCCATGGANTTCACTCCCGGNATNTTCAAGATGGANCTGAGCACGTTCAATCCCAATAACCACAACAAGAAGCGCGCCACTATCGCCAATCAGCTTGCCCTCTACGTGACGATGTATTCGCCGTTGCAGATGGCTGCCGACTTCCCCGAGCACTATGCCGAGAAAGCCGACGCATTCCAGTTCATCAAGGATGTTCCGGTCGATTGGAGCGAAAGCCACTATCTTGACGCTGAGCCCGGAGAGTTCATTGTGGTGGCGCGTCGCGAGAAGAACGGCGACAGCTGGTATGTGGGCGGTGTCACCAACGAGCAGGCGCGTGAAGTGACTTTACCCATGTCGTTCCTCACTCCCGGCGTAAGCTACGAAGCTACATTCTATCTTGACGCTGCCGACACCGATTGCGATACCAACCCCGAAACCTACGAAATCAAGACCGAAACGGTCACTTCCGAGTCGGCTCCGGTCATCAGAATGGCTCGCGGCGGCGGTTTCGCCATCTCGATTGTCCCTAAAAAATAATCACCGTTGCATGGCGAATTTGTATTGACAATATTTTTTTCCTGCGGGCACATGGTTCTAATAGCCAAGTGCCCGCTTTTTTTGTTATATTTGTGAAAAACTGTGATTCAATGAAAAAGATAGGTCTATTTTGTGCCGCGCTGATAGTTGCCATTCAGTGCTTTGGCACTGCAAACGGCGTTATTTCCACCACCACTGCCGATGGACGGCANGTTGTGGTCAAGGCGCTCGACGGCAACATCTTCCGGGTAACCAATGTGGNGCCCGGNGAAAGTCAGAAAACTACTCAGGCGGCGGTTCTCGCTGCCGGCGAGTTTAGTGGAGGAGCGGCTCGTGANTCGGTCAACGACGTTCTCACTCTGCCATCGGGAGTTTCTGCGGTATTGAACAAGCGTTCAGGGGCGGTGAGGTTCATCGACTCTACCGGGACGCTGCTCACTGACCCCGGGCTAAGAGGCGCCTCGGGCGAGCGCTCGATCGAGCTGATTCCCTCGGGAGCAGGATCATTTTATGGCGGCGGCGAGCGCGGACACAGTTTTGACGTGCAGGGCGACACGCTCGTCATGTACAACCGTCAGAACTACGGTTACACCGAGGGGGACCCGCGCATCAGCCAGATGAATATATGCGTTCCGATGTTTGTCAGCAAAAACGGCGGTTACGGCGTGCTGTTTGACGACTATGCCGCAGCGAAGCTCATCATGGCTGATCCTATTGTCTACACCACCGAGAGCGTTGAACCGGTGTCTTATTATTTCATTTATGGTGAAGGCACTCTTGCGGGAGTAGCCCGGGAATATTCCCGATTGACAGGACGGCAGAAACTGCCACCCTTCTGGGCGTTGGGTTACATAACGTCCAAGTATGGCTACAAGACCGAGGCTGAAACCCGTGGCGTGGTCGACACCCTCAAGACCGAGGGCTATCCCGTCGACGGTGTGGTGCTTGACCTCTATTGGTATGGCACGGAAACCGACATGGGTCGACTCGAATGGGACAAATCGCAGTGGGGCGACCACAAGGCTATGCTCGCCGACCTGAAAAAGCAGGGGGTGAACACCGTGATCATCTCCCAGCCCTACATTAATAAAATAGGAGCCATCGACAATTATAACGAGCTTGCGGCAAAAGGATTGCTCACCAGGGATAAGGACGGAAATATCAACGACGTGACCACTTGGGTGGGCGACGCAGGAATGTTTGATGTGGCAAATCCCGACACACGCCGCTGGCTGCGTGAGCGTTACCGCACGTTGACCGATGAAGGTGTCGGCGGCTGGTGGGGCGACCTCGGCGAGCCTGAGGTGCATCCCGAGTCGATTGTCCACGCCAATGGCGAGACCGCGCGTCAGTATCACAACGTCTATGGCAATGTGTGGAGCTCGATCATCTACGACCTTTTCAATGACGAATATCCCGACACCCGATTGCTGACCCTTATGCGCGGCGGAACTACCGGCTTGCAGCGCTACAGCGTGTTCCCCTGGTCGACCGACGTGTCACGTTCATGGGGCGGTTTGCAGCCGCAAGTGAAGATTATGCTCAATTCAGGTTTGAGCGGACTCGGCTACATGTCCCACGACGTTGGCGGATTCGCCATCGACGAGGCTAACCCCATTGATCCCGAGCTATATGTGCGCTGGCTTCAGCTCGGAACTTTCTCGCCTGTGCTGCGCACCCACTCCCAGCGTTTCGCCGAACCTTACAAATATCCAGAATATCGCGACATCATCCTTCCGCTTGTGAAAATGCGCTACGAGTGGCTCCCTTACAACTACACGCTCGCCTATGAGAATGCTGCGAAGGGTTATCCGCTTGTGCGTCCTCTCAATTTCGAGAGTGTGGGCGCCACTCCCTATGATTCGATTGTCGATGAATACATGTGGGGCTCGGAAGTGCTTGTGGCTCCCGTGCTTGAGCAAGGGGCGGTTGAGCGCGAGGTCGTTTTTCCCGCCGGCATCTGGATCGATTATGCCGACCCTGCTGTAAGCTATGCCGGTCCTGCCACGGTCGCCTGCAAGGCTCCTCTTGAAAAGTTGCCGCTGTTCATCAAGAACGGGGCTTTCATTCCTCTTGCCGACTATGAGATGGGGAATACCGGCGACTATGACGCATCGCGCTACACGGTGCGTTATTATCCCCGCGGCGATGTCAAGAGCTCCTACACCATGTATGAGGATGACCGCAGCTCCAACAAGTCGCTTGAGCAGGGCGATTTCGCCTTGATTAAGTTCACCGGCGACGCTTCGGGCAAAGAGATATGCGTCACAATGGAATTGACAGGCGACTATCCCGGCATTCCCGCCGTGAAAAATATATCGCTTGAGCTTCCCGGCATCGCCACCTCCGGGATAGCGGGCGTGACAGTCGATGGAAAATCGGTGGCGATTGATAAAAAGATGTTAAAAATCGAAATACGACTCACAGCGGATAATCCTGTGAATGTGGTGATTAAGAAAAAGTAGCGATATTTTTCCATCGGGGAGGTGAACTATTTCATCTCCCTGATGTTTTAATAGTACATAGCAAAATTACTTTTTCCATTGCAAGAAATGTGATAATGATTGGTTTATTAAAGCATAGAGGCTGTCGAGATGACAGCCTTTTGTTTTTAGACGCTTGTCGCTCAGTTTTTTGAGGTTTGCAAAATATTTTGTATATTTGTAAATTAAACCGCAGGAGCAATTCCTGCGTTAGATTAAAAAGGAACATCGCCAATGACGAATTTTGATAGCAAGAAACTCGCAGAGTTAGTTCTATATATTCTTTGCAAGACCGGTGGAGTTGACTTCTACCACGTTTTCAAGATTCTCTATTTTGCCGAGATGAACCATCTTGCAAAATGGGGCAGTGGCATCGTGCCCGATGAGTTCCGCGCGCTTAAATATGGTCCCGTTCCCACGCATCTCTATGATGCGGTAAAAGATCTTGGACACTCGCGGATGAAACTTTCAGAAGAATTGTCGGAGGTTGTTCAGTTTGCAGGAGAAGATGCTCCCAATGTTCTCCTTCCGCGTAGGGAGGCTAATGTGAATTTTCTTTCAAAGTCGGAAATTGACGCTTTGGACCAATCCATTGCCGAGCATGAATCCATGACTTTCGGGTAACTCATGTGAAAATCGCATGATGCGGCACGGGATGAGGCTAACAGGCGCGTGCATGGGACCAATAGTATTTCCCCTGTCTCGATGGCTAGAGTGATGAATGCCGGTGAAGCCATGCTGGAGTATATTGAAGAGCGGATGAAAATTGAAGCGGCACGCCGATGATGAAAATTTCAGATGCTCTCAATGAAGATGAGCTATCGCGGTTAGCGGTCCGAACAGTTAAAGTCGGCGATGTCTATGAAATCACGATGACCGAAGCCAATGGTATCAAGCCAAAGCCCGGNGACACANANAGAGACANNTATTTTGTCGTTCTTGGTTTTNATTCTGAAGGAATGGCTTACGGTGNCGTTATAANCAACTCGCAAATAAATAAGAATCTTCCCGGTCACATCAAGATGTACCACATGCCCATAAAGCAATCGAAGTATCCATTTTTACGATATGACTCTTTTGTTGATTGTGTGCAGCTAAAGAGAGCCTATCTTCAAAAATTCAATGAATGGAACTATATGGGAGAAATTGAAGAGGATGATATAGAGCTAATAATTGGAACAATCAAGGAGAGTCCGCGAGAAAGCGCCGAGCATCTTGCTCAATACGGATTGTACCCTTAAATTCATGGTTTTATTAACGGGGTTTAAATGGTTTGAAATGGAGTTAACGAGGGGAACATTGGCGCGGGTGGAAGCGTTGAAAAGGTAGATTATAAAAAATGAATGACCATGATTCAAGTAACTTATTTAGACCATAGCGGATTTGCGGTGACTACCGAAAAGGCTATCCTTGTGTTTGACTACTACAAGGATCCCGCCAATGCGTTGCACAAGATTCTTGAGGCTAACCGGGAATTGCCGGTCCTCTTTTTCGTAAGCCACCATCATTCCGACCACTATGCGCCTCAGATTTATGACCTTGCGCAGAATCACAAGCGCGTCTACATCCTCTCCAACGACGTGGACGGCGACCGCATTCCTGCGAAGGACAAACTTTCAATAGCCAATGTGAGCGCCGGCGACGTGATCGACAATTTGCCCGGCGGAGTGAGAGTGAAAGCATTCGGCTCGACCGANGCCGGAGTGAGCTTTGCGGTGACGCTTGCCGANGGCAAGACCATTTTCCATGCCGGCGANTTGAACGACTGGCACTGGAAGGATGTGTCGACCCAGGCTGAGATTGACAAGGCTGAGCGTCATTTCACCACTATTCTCAACCGCATCGCNGAGGATGAACGCGAGTTTTACGTGGCGATGTTCCCGGTTGACGAGCGCCAGGGTTCCGATTTCT
>WFLX010279202.1_pt1 | contig 14984 bp, 6 predicted proteins | sample 4967041 | NCBI WGS metagenome assembly WFLX01 (sample SAMN12857096, study PRJNA449069) | gut metagenome | isolation source: stool from male and female vole | host: Microtus ochrogaster | place: USA:Florida | collected 2017
TGCCATCCCAAACGGTGATGGGAGCCTGCATATCGATATAATAGATATCGTAGTAGCTGGGGTAGGGATTGGCGACGAAGTTCCAACCGGCGTTGGCAGCCGTCTCGCAAGGATTGTCGGCAAGAGCGAGAGTAACTTCATTCTGACCGAAGAACTTATCGTGCTCTGCGGTAGCGGCTGGCAGCTCAAGCCATCCTGGAGCCTCTGTGTGGATGATGTAGCCCTGGCCATGACGAAGGATGCCGTTTGAAGGCATATTGATCCAGTTGCCATTAGAGGTGTCTTCATTGGCTCTGCGAGCGCCGTCGTAGTAGCGTATCACCCAAGCGTCGGTAGAGGAGAAGGTCACATCGCTCATTCTCACGTCGGTGACGGGCGAGAAGAAATACCAGCGGCCTTGCTGCTCAACATAATAGCGCGCCACGAACTTGTTGGCGTTTACCGAGTTGCTCTTGCTCAGGAATACACCAGGCTGCGACTCACGGTTGTTGTAGGTAAACTCGTTGAAGTTCTGACGGATGTCAGTATCCATTGTAAGTGTGCCGCCAGGCATGATCTCAAACGAAGGAATACCTTGCACCTTGTGTGCGTCGTTGATTGTAAGATTGCCACGGATCGACCAATAGTCGTTGATTGAGGCTTCATCCGATACTCGGGTATTCGTAAACTGGTACCAGAAGGGATCAGCCTTGTAAGCTTCGAGAGCAAAGTCAGGCACAAAGAGAGTGATTTTTGACTTATCTACGTTATAGAAGGGCTCATTGTAATAATAGGTGTCAATGGTGGGAGGTGTGGCGCAAGGAAGTACGACAGTCTGAAGTGACTGACAATCGTAGAAAGTAGCCACCATATCCCAGCAATGTGAATTCATGTGAGCTTCTTTGAGATTGCGACAACCGCTGAATACACTTGAACCGTAAGTGGTAACACCCTTCGGCACTCTAACAGTTTCCAATGCAGAATTTTGGAAACAACCTGAAGAGAGTTTCGTCAGTGTCTCAGGAAGATCTATCGATTTCAGATTTGTTCCGTAGAAAGCATCCCACTCGATTTCTTTGGCGTTTACAGGGAGATGCACTTCTTCAAGAGAATCACATTGATATGCCACTCCTCGACCTACGAATTCAAGGCCGTCAGAGAGATGTAATTTCTTCAAAAGGTGACATTCAGCAAGGATATTCCATTCGTCATAATAATTCTCTGACCAATTTCCGTTGCCATATGCGTGGCCATATCTTTCAATTTCAGTGACGCTGTCAGGCATTGTGAATTCTAAAAGTTTAGTGTATCTGAAAGCACAATATCCGATTGATTTCAGCTTAGATTGAGGTGCAAAGGAAATGTATTGAAGCGGAGTGCTTTCCCAAACTTGGTGACGGATTCTCTCAACGGATGCAGGGACTGTGATTTGATGGAAATCGGTTCCATAGAATGCAAATCCGCCGATTTCAGTCAGAGTTTCAGGAAGCATGACGGTGCTGAGATATTGCAGGCCGCGGCAAGCATCGGCGGGAACGGCTGTAATAGGAGATTCCGTGAAGTCGATAGCCTTAGCTCCTGAGAGCTGCCGCACGATCGCCCAGTCGTCGGCGTTCATGGCGCCTTTGATCTTCACGAGTTCAGCATCCTGGAGGTTCTTGTCGCCGAGAGCCTGGAGGAGGCGCACACCGAGTTCACCGGGAGTGTTAAGGGTTACGTTGATCCAGTTCTGATCAAGCTTGATGTTTCGGAGGCGACTTGTATATTGAGCATAGTAGCCCGAATGTTTATTCTCAAACTCAATAGTATGAGTGCCAGGGTAAAGCACAACAGAACCAGGTGTCCATTCAGTGCTTCTATATTCTCTGAATGCCACACCGTCTACATATACGTTAGTCCAACAGGTATCATAATAGTCGTATCCATTCTGACATTCGTATGCGAAGAGTGAAGGATGATCAATAGTAAATGTAACAGAGATTTTGGATGAAGAATCTTCCTTGTGCCAGTTTGATGAGCGGATGTAACCGTTTTCAGTGATCCACATGCTTTCGGGATCATTCACGAAGTTAAGAGGCATTGAGCCGGGTTGGAGAGCTGAGGACTCAAGTTCCTTGCATTCCCAAACTCGAATATTGCGAATGCCAGAGAAATACGGATCAAGATCATAATACCAACCATCCCAATAAGATTCAGATACGAATGATACAGTATGGCTACCAGCAGGAATCATGATATAGTTAAAATCTGAATATTCATCTATCGACCAAGATCCCCAGGTAGTTTGTCTTACTTCTTCACCGTCGATGAGAAGCTTCAGAATGTCATCATTGTGACGGGTGTAGCGATACCACTCGAAGTAGAGCTCCACAGGATATGCGGAGGTGTAGCTGAAGGAGAGGGTGGAGATGAACTGAGTGTCGCCTTCCGTCTCGGGAGTGCGCACGTAAGTGCCATCCTCGGAAAGTATCCAGGGATGAGAAGCGTCGTTGGTCCAGTGGACGGGCACAGAGCCCTCTTGAAGAATTGCTGCATTGATGTCGTCTGACTCCAGGGCCGCACTTGCCGANGCGGCCCCAAAAAGGATCACTAACAACATCGCCAGATGGCGGAGCCGGAGTGTCCGGCCTTGTAAAGTTCGTTTCATGTCGTTACAAAATTATAAGTTGTTTGGTATATCAGGTAAAAAATCGATATCGACTGGCACTCTTTTTGCCTGAGAAAGGGAAAATATTTCCAGCTCTCTGAAAATATATAGTAGAAGTTCCTCCGGCTTTCTATTTTCTGAAGCCGGGGGAACTCCATTCAGTAAGCACAAGTGTCAACTTTCGCGTCAATATCTTTTCACAGATGGCGCCTTGGTATCGCCTCTGTGTGCCGAGCCTGNGACCNCTATCATCGGCTCTGCAAAAGCAANGTTACAANATTATATTCNGTTTTCCAAATCTTTTANTCTTGAAANTGAAAAAATTAGGAGTGAAATGGGNTAAAATTAGCCTCATTTTANANGGCGNTTGTCGTCTTGGAGCCGTTTTTTGACCTCTTGGAGCAGGTTTTGGGCGTTTCAGTCGAAAAATGCAGAAAAACCGTCTTTTTATATTTTTTCTACGAAAAAAAGGCGATTTCACAGGAGAAATCGCCCTTGTTAGAGGTCTATTTTGAGGCCCTGAAGCCTATCGGCAGCTTAGATGTCGAGCACTAATGTCTCAAGCCAGATCACGGCCATACCGGCAAGATAGCCCAAAAGTGCCAGCCAGGTAATCTTCTTGACATACCACATGAAGGGAATCTTCTCGATGCCCATGGCCACAACTCCGGCGGCCGATCCGATGATCAGCATGCTGCCGCCTACACCTGCGCAGAAGGTGAGAAGGTGCCAGAAGAGTCCGTCTTCTACAAAGAGTGCCGTGTAGCTGGGGTCGGCTGATGCCGCGATGATGGCGTCGGTGGCAACCGGATACATGTTCATGCAGGCTGCCACGAGTGGCACATTGTCTACAATCGAAGAGAGCACGCCGATGATACCATTGATTACATATACTTCATGGAAGGTGTCGTTGAGCCAGTTGGCGAGTGTAGCGAGAATGCCGGCTTGGCTCAAGGCGGCCACGGCCATGAGGATGCCGAGGAAGAAGAGGATGGTAGACATATCGATTCGGCTGATTACCTGCGACACGCGTCCTTCGATCTTGCCATCGAGTTTGTAGTGGCGCACAAGCAGCTCAGTGAGAAGCCAGAGCACACCGAGCGAGAAGAGGATGCCCATGTAAGGAGCGAGGTGAGTCGTGGCTTTGAATACAGGCACGAAGAGCAGACCGGCCACACCGCACACGAGCACGAGGATAGAGAGGTTCATGTGATGATCGGAGAGACGATAGCCCACGCGCTCATCTTGCTCGTTGAGGGGCTCTACGGGCACGGCCGGAATCATGCGGCTCGCGATAAACACGGGCACTATAACCGACACAAGNGAGGGGAGNAGAAGATTGCAAATGAGNCTTACGGAAGTGACNTAGTTCTTCATCCACAGCATGATAGTGGTGATATCACCGATGGGCGACCATGCACCGCCGGCGTTAGCGGCCAACACTATGACACAGGCAAAGATCCAGCGTTCCTTCTGATTGGAGAGCATGCGGCGCAGCATCATCACCATGATGATGGTGGTGGTCATGTTGTCGAGCACGGCCGAGAGGAAGAAAGCCACGAATGCGAGCACCCACATGAGCTTTCGCTTGTCGGAGGCGTGGATCTTGCTCACAAGAATGTGGAAGCCGCCGTAGCGGTCGATGAGTTCCACGATGGTCATCGCGCCGATCAGGAAGACGACGATCTCGCACGTGTCGCCGAGGGCGATGATCATATNTNNGGAGATATTCGCATCGTGCNCCAACNTGGAGTNGATGGCCCNGANCAGNNCCGCCANAANGAGAGCGAACGTGGCCTTGTTGACGTGAAGGACATGTTCGGAGGCTATCATGAGATAGCCGAGAATGAAGATAACAAGTAGAGCAGGTATCATTTGATTATTGTGTATGATGGTTTTCTGATGGTGTCACTCCGTAGATATATAGCGGACGATATGTGAGGGAGGTGGGAGTGGAGCGAAGCAGCTCACCGAGAGAGCGTCCTGAACTAAGGCCACCACCTACTCCTGTGTGGCTTAGATGGCGCAACGTTTNCCGAGGACTGTCAAACTGAAGGTGTAGCTCCTCCTCTTCGAGTTTGGCGAAGATAAACCAGGGTTGCATCAGCTTCTCGAGCTCCTCTACCGGGCGATAAATGAGCGAGAGGGGATTCACCCAGGCCATTTCGCGCAGATTTCCAGGGAGGAAAGTGGAGCAAAGCAACATGCCCCCAGGCTTCAACAACCGCGAAACATTGCGGAAAAACCGCGATGGATTGGCAAACCATTGTATGGCCGAAGCGGATATTACGGCGTCGTAGCTGTGAGGCGACAGGGTAGCTTGCTCGGCAATCCACTCTTCGGCATCGGCTACATAGTAGCTTTCCTGGGGGGCAGCGTTGAATACGGGGAGCGGGTAGAGGTCGACGTAATCTATCTCTTCCGGGTGAAAGCGCCGTGCGAACTCGCGGGTGAAGATGCCGCTTCCGGCTCCTATTTCGAGCACACGACGCGGAGGCAGTTGCACGCGTCCTGGAAAATCTGTAAGGCGTTCAGCGATTGTGCGCTGAGCCAAGGCTTGACCGTCGTAGGTAGGGAGAGCCTTATGAAACCGTTGGCCCACCTTCTCCTTAGCCGGGAGTGCGGCAGAAACGATCGCGTTCAGATCGGTGTAGTGGGGCGCATCTTCGAGAATCACTACTTCCGGGTGAGAAGAGTGCACCGCCCAACTGCTTCGTTGGTTGGCTGGAGGGAAGATCAAATCTCCNGAGCTTACGTAGGCNCGGTGCCAGAATGTAGGCTTAGCTTCAGTGGGCTGCGCCTTCTGAATAAAGCGTAACTGCTCGCGCAAGCCGTCGATTCCCTCTTCGGGAAGCGTGAAGCGGGGAGAGAGCGTATCGTAATAGGCTCCGTAGGCACGGCGCCTGAATTTCATTAAGTTTCTTTCGGAGAGAGTGGATTCCGTGCCGGCAAAAATGGCTGCCGGAATACCTTCGGTGTCGCTCACCGGATTCTCAGTGCCGTTGATGGCTACAGCGAGCGAGAGACGCTCAAAGGGTAAGCTTCGTGAAGCGGCAAACACGCCGAGCGACCATGCGAAGAGAGCCACCGTGTGGTAATCATCGAGCAACGTCAGAGGGAAGTCGAAATCCGTGTAATCGTAGGCGACGAGAACGTCCCAACCGGCGACGTCGATGTCGCGGTAGAACGAAGCGTCGGTTTGCCACCCTGCAAATATCAGGATAAGCCGCCCTTGATGTGATCTATGAAGAAATTCATATTTCATTGCTATACTAAGATTTAACTTTCGTAACGTTTGCTGTATTTATTGGTTGTTTTTGAATTTGGCGATTGTGGCGAAAAGGCCGTCGAGTTGCTCCATCCGGATATCTGCCGCGAGAGAGAATCTGATTCTTTCGCCTCCTGGTGGAACAGTCGGGCGGCGTATCGGCAATGCAATATAGCCAGCCTCACGCAGGTGAGCCGNCAACTGGAGTGCCCGCGAGGCGTCTCCCGTGAGCAAGGGTATTATCTGAGAAGTAGAGGCGATGTTTTGCCCGGTTGCCTCGCTGAGGCGTTGTGTAAATCTTCGGCTCAATTCGGCTAAGTGATGGCGNGTAGACTGCATGTTTACNATCTTTTCCGTCANAAGCAGGCTCCATGCCACGTTTACGGGAGGAAGAGCCGTCGAGAAGATAAAGGGGCGTGACGTATTGACAAAGAGCGATTTCAAATCGCTGTCGGCGATGACGAATGCGCCGACTGATGCGGCAGCCTTACCGAAAGTGCCGATCAGAATGTCGATATCATCAAGAAGGTTTAACTCTTCCGACAGACCGAGTCCACGCTCTCCTCTCACGCCGAAAGCATGAGCCTCATCTACATAAAGGAGCATCTTCGGAAAGCGTCGCTTAAGGGCGACGAGTTCGCGCAGAGGTGCTTCATCTCCATCCATGCTGTAGATTGATTCTACAGCCACTATGATTCTCTCGGCNCGCTCNTGGTGCTTCTCGAGAAGGAGNGCCACTTTCGCAACGTCGTTGTGAGNGAAGCGACGGTAGTCGGCACCCGACACTGCTATGCCATCCATGAATGATGCGTGCATAAGGCGGTCGCAGAGAAACACGGTGCCTCCAGCCGAGGCNAAGGCAGCCACACAACCGGTGTTGGCGTGCCAACCGGAGTTGAACAGAAGTGCCTCTTTANTATATAGTTGGGAGAGATANTCTTCAAGNAGGATNTGATATTTCTGACGCCCTGAGAGCAGGCGNGANGCNGANGAGGAGAATGAAGCGTCGGAGAAGCGGTCGAGAAACTCAGGAAGGAATTCGGCATGACGTGCTCCGAGCGACAGATAGTCGTTCGAGGAGAGGTCGATCGTGCCCTCCTGAAACCCTGAAGGGATCGTGCGGAGCATATCGGTGCGCTCAAGGCGGTGTATTATCTCTCTTACCTCAGCCATAGCAGTTTACTTTGCAGGAATTGCCGGAAGCTCTCTTACGAGTTTGAGCAGAGCGTCGCAGAGCCGCGCTACCTGCTCGTCGCTCACGGCCAGATATGGGGGCATGATGTAGCAGTTATGACCGAAGGGACGTATCCACACACCCTCCTTCACACAGCGTTTCTGGAACTCTCCGCAATCGACATACTGGTCAACTTCAATAACCCCGATACCGCCTAACACTCTGACATCGCGCACGTTGGGATATTTGCGGGCAGGTGCGAGACGCTCCTTCATTATCTCCTCAATGCGGGCTATACGTTCCTGCCAGGGCGATTCGAGCAGCAGACGTGTAGAGGCGAGGGCTACCGCACATGCCAGCGGATTGGCCATGAATGTTGGCCCGTGCATCATCACTCCGGCCTCGCCTGAAGAGATCATATCGGCCACACGTTCGTTGGTGGCNACGGCCGAGAATGTCATGTAGCCACCAGTAATGGCTTTGCCAATGAGCATGATATCTGGTTCTACGCCNGCGTGCTCCCATGCGAAGAGTTTGCCNGTGCGTCCGAAACCTGTGGCAATCTCATCGAAGATGAGGAGTATGCCTTTCTCGTCGCACGCCTTGCGCAGTTCGCGCAGATACTGAGGGTGATAGAAACGCATTCCGCCCGCGCCTTGCACAATCGGTTCGAGAATTACGGCTGCCAACTCCTCGTCGTGCTCGTCAAGAAGGCGGCGCATCGGTTCGAACGATGCGGGATCCCATTCCTGGTCGAAGCGACATGAGGGAGCTTCGGCGAAGTATCTTACGGGGAGGGCCGGACCGAATGCGCCGTGCATACCGGTGACGGGATCGCACACCGACATGGCGTTCCATGTGTCGCCATGATAGCCGTTGCGGATTGTNGCGAAATTTGTACGTTTCGGATTATTCTGTGCCTGAACAGCCATCTTCATGGCCACTTCCGTAGCCACCGAACCNGAATCGGCATAGAAGATGTGATTCATCGAGGGGGGGAGGATGGAGAGGAGCAGTTTGCCAAGTTCGATGGCAGGGCGATGTGAGAGGCCGCCNAACATGACGTGGCTCATCTTTTTCANCTGATCTTCGGCCGCTTTGTTGAGCACGGGGTGATTGTAGCCATGAATCACACACCACCACGACGACATTCCGTCGAGCAAGCGTGTGCCGTCGGTGAGGAAAATCTCGGCTCCTTCGGCATGGTCGACGGTATAAGTAGGAAGGGGATTATGTGTCGATGTGTAGGGATGCCAAAGATGCAACCGGTCAAACTCGTCGTGCACCTCAAGCGTATTATCAGATGACGTGTGGTTAGGCGACTGAATTTCAGCCGTATGTGGATTTATGGAGGGGTCAGCGTTCATTGCAGAATCTCAATTATTTCCGAAGTGGATGAGTTGTAAAATCCTCCTCTTCCACTTCGTCGTGCAAAATTACCACATATTTAGTAAACCACCAAAATTTCCCCCTCTTAATTACGGAAAAAATTCCGTAATTAAATTTTGCGCGTTTCCGATGGCGTTATAATGGTGTCCAGACGATGTTATAACGATGTTTTGTGGAGGTCATTCACCGATTGGGAGCATACCGGGATGCTTTTCGATAAATTCGTTGTAGTATTCCGCTGCTCTCAGTTCTTCCAACGACGCTTTATATTTGGCNAGCTCGCTNGTNCCTTGCACGATTGGCTTGTGATTTAGGCGTTTAGTTACCTTTTCACCCTCGGCAAGCAATGCGCGGGATTCTTTGGAGAGATAGCAGTCTTGAAATTTTTCCCAGATATAGTCTACGGCCTCCTGTGAGGGATGCACGAGATCGGAAGCGTAGAAACGGTAGTCGCGCAGATCGTCGTTTACAATCTCGTATGCCGGGAAATAATCAGCTCGCTCATTGTCGCGGCATATTTCTTCGCAAGCAAGTTGAAGGATAGCCTTCGAGCGACTGTTCTCCTCGAAGCCATCTTTCAGATGACGAACGGGGCTAACGGTGAAGATCACTTTGAGCTGAGGATACCGTTTATCGATGAGTTTTAGGAGNTCGTTCCANTCCTCGACGATCTCCTGGATGGTGAGGCGTCGGCGTATAAACGTGTCGGCCGGGAATTTGTGGCAATTTGAGACAATATAACCGGGCCGTTCACGCAATTCATACACCCAGGCTGTGCCGAACGTCACTATCAGAGTGTGTGCCTTATGCAATTGATTGCTCAGACGGAGCAGCTTGTAGAAAACGTTGTGAGCTGTGCCTTCGATAGTGTAGGTGTTGTTGTGTGAATCTGTGAGCCATGAAACGAAAAGCTCATCCCTTTGAGTGATCGATTCGATGGTAGCTTCGTAAATATCACCCCCTGTGCATAGCAGTCGAAGAATTTTGGCGATAGAGCTCGGGTTATAGAGCGAACCCAATGTATTTGGAAACGCCCTCCAACGGCACTCTCTCATCCGCTCGCCTATATAATCAGTAAAACACGACCCCAACAGCACCACCGACTCCTCCGGATTCAGCAGCTCCCCACACCTCCGTGCCACAAACTCAGTCCTAAACTTCATACTCCAAAAATTCCTTAGTGTTAGACACTCCTTAATTAATCAACTTTAATCCCAACGCACTTTCTATCTCTCTCCATCTACCTGAAGTAGGAGATTTATGTTGCCTTAGTCGAACTGCCCATAGAGTTTTCTCTCTTAACTCTTCAAAATCCATAATAATATTTTTTGCAAATATAGTCATTAAACTTCATCCCACAAAGACTTTTACACAAAGAAGTTCATTTCTTTTTTGGATTATAATTGAAAAAAAATAGAAAGAGGTGAACACTTGATAAGTGCCCACCTCCTTAAAATCAAACTACAGTTGGATTATTTGCTTACAATCAGCTTGTAAGTTTTATTTCCTACTTTCACTACGTAAATACCTTGCTCAACATTGATACTCATCATATGCTCGGCAATACCAGAATATACCAATTTGCCATCGAGTGAAGCAATCGTGAGCTCGCGACCTTCAAAACCGTTTACACGGATTACACCTTGAGCAGAGGTTACTGTCGCTGACACCATCGATTCCATACCCGTTGAGAGGACAGTGGCGATATTCGATGCTCCAGAAACACCCTGATTGTAGACAACAGTTACAGCATAGGAACAATCCTTAGAATTGTTGTANGTTGTATCTGTATACGAAGTTNTAGTAACGTGTTCAGCAATTAGTTCACCATCACGGTAGACATTATAGCCTTCGATTTCCAGACCCTCAAACTCGTTGCCTGCTTCATATGTCACATCATCTATCATCAGCATAAATGCACCTTTAGCACATGAGTTGATGGCAAAACGTTTTGCGCCAGCAGGAAGAGCCACAGTATACTCTGTCCAGGCATTGGGGACAGTTTCCGCTGGCATAACCTCTACAAAGTCATCTGTATCTGTGCTTCCAGTTGAGTAAAGCACACGAATCTTCTCAGGATAAGAGGCGCTGTAACTGCGTGCCCAGAAAGAAATAGTCTGTTCATTACCACTCAGTACAGGTGATATAGCCCAATCATTGGATACGCCGTTGTCGTAACGGAAAAGAGCAGCGAGATAGAAATTGCCTGAATGGGCTCCGAAGCTCTCATTGCCGACACTGCTATCGAAAATGAAGAAGGCGGCTGTTGTTTTACCAGGATCAATACCGGGAACATCGGTTCCCTGGAAACCTCCTACAGGTGCGTTGTCAAGATCTTCGAAAATCCAACCACCATATTCCATGGCNNCNGCAACTCCGTTCTCGAATCCTTCTGTCACTGNTTCAGGATCTGTGTCGGGTAGTTCAGGTGCGCTCCAGAATAACTCGACATCACCGTTATTCTGTAGTTCGGCCGTGAGATCTGTCACTTTAGGTAAACGTGAAACAATCGGTGACACTTCACATGTTAGCGACGAATTGTTAGCGGAATATTGGTCTTCTGCATAATCAATTTCATATTTCACTACAACGGGTTTGTCTGCCAATGCCGACATGGTGAGAGTGAAATCATACGTAGTTGATTCTCCCGATGCAAGATTAAGATCTGATTTAGATGCAACTAATTCATCATCCATGTAGACATCAATCTTAAATCCATCAGCATCCTGGCTGCCCTCATTAGAAACCGTAGCCTCTACCACAAATACTTCGCCTGCTTTTACTTTTGCTGGNGCTAAAATTGAGGCAGCTTTAAGATCGNAGGCAAGGGGAGTACCGACAAATATGTTGTCGAGCATAGTGTAAGTGTAGACTTTGGTTGTGGCTACAAAACCAACCTGTACCACTTGGCCAGCGTAGGCTGACAGGTCAACTGTCACGAGACCCCAATCATCTGCTGGAGCANCTTCATCAACTACGCTTGTATTNATACTNGTNCATTCGCCCTCTGTCGTAAGCACACAAACATCAATTGTATTGAGGTCGGGTGAACTTCCTCCNATATTGTANGTGTAGTAGCTTACAATGGGATTATCGCTTGTTATTTTCACTAATCCGGTAAAGAGCATGGCATTGGCATCTGCCGTTTGCGCATACATTCCGGCAAAAGCGTTATCACCGTCAACCGATGATAGATCAGTGAAAGAGGAGTCGGAAAGGATATCCCATGAGCCTCCACCGGCATTATTCACTCCGAGGATGTAGTTGTCGAATGATTCATCGTTGAAGGAGAAACGGATCATGTCATATGGCTGGCCTACAGCGATCATCGCAGATGGTGTGCCCGCTTCACCTTCTTCGGTGACGGCATAAACACCCATTTGTACAAATTCCTGACCTTCTGACACAACCATACAAGTCAATTCTGTGGCCTCAATGCCTTCTTCAACCGTAACCCACGAACCATTCTCAGCTCTTACTACCCTGTAAGTGACCATTCCTTCTTCATATGCGTAGCCGTTTACATCGGATGTCACAGGAGCCCAGGTCAGTGTGATTTCACCAGTTGTTTCTGTTCGTGAGATCTGCACATCTGCAGGAGCTTGAGGTAAAGAATAGCCTACATACACAGATACTGACGCTTCTTCACCCTCACCATATTCATTAGATGCCTTGATGGTATAGTTGTTTGTGCCTCCCTGTGGTGCATTGTCTGTGAACGAGTATTGACTGCCAGGCGCTACATCGTCAAGAACGCCGATAGATACTCCCTCTCTGAAGATTTCAATATTTGAAATAGATGAAAGTGCCCTTCCTTCAAAATCAATTTCAGGAGCCTTGAAAGAGAGTTCAACTTTCAATGTTTCGCCAGCGATTACAGAGCCTTCAACGTCGATTGGTTTCGAAGGTGCTTTAGTGTTGATGCCTTCAGCTATCGAGAGGTTGTCGACATACATGTTCCAAGCATATGCCTTCGAGATACCATGAAGGGCTATATAGTATTTTCCATCTGTTTCAGGAATAAAGAAAGCACCAATATTTTCATATTCAGTATCTGAAATAACAGTTGGCTCCAACACTACTGTTTTGAGGGCAGAGGCCTCGGGGGCATCCCCAGCAAGAATTTCTATTTTTTCAGGCGATGAGGTGTCATAGCAGCATACATCTGCCGATACATAATAAGCCTTGCCTGCCTCCAACGAAATGGCGGGAGTGACGAAATAATCGTCCATATCCTTGCTTCCGTAGCGAATCAGGAGTCGACCGTTTGATACCGACCAAGTTTTCCCGTCATTATTCCCATCAATAATAGTGTGTCCCATTGTTGATGAAGCATCATCGAAAGAATTATGATACGGAGGTTGAATGCCGCCAATGAAAGCTTTCACAGTTTTCTTGGCACTTGTGCCATTAGAATCAGAAACCGTTACTACGAATTCATACAGACCTCCTTTCGTGATATCAAACGGTGCATCAACATGAGCTCCGAATTCAGTTGTGCCTGATAACACTTTATCGCCATCAGCACCGGTAATAGCAATTGCGTAATCAACCTCACCTGATGCGGCCGACCCATCATTGAGTGATGCCGGAACATCGAATGAGATTACACCAGAAGACGTAGCATCATCGAATGTAACGTTGAGGTTCTCGACTTTTTCAGGCGCCAAGGGTATATTTGTCATCACCTGAAGCGCTACCCATTCTTCACCATTAGGACAATTGTATACTTCAGTTCCTTCTCCAGTGGTGGTGTCGATTTCAATGATTGCGCTCTTTGTGCTCTTTGAAATAGCCCAGAACATTCTACCGGATGCGGGGTCAATCGACGCACCAGTTGAGTTATAGGTAGTGAAGCCGATCTCGCCTATTTCAGATACTTCACCATTTGTTTTGTCGAGATGACAGAGCATTGCGTTGCTTGCATCCTGACGGATTCCGTAAAGGTCGCCGTCGCCGGATGCAGCTATAGCTACCCATTCCCCTTCAAGCGGTGCTATCAACGAACCTGTAAAGTTGGCATCGTTGCTAACTTGCAGAGTGGCGAGAAGCATACCGTCGACACTATTGTTGTAGCCAACAGTATAAATTGTGCCATCGGTTGGATCCTGTGTCCAGTCTACCGTGAGGGTATAATCGGTTACATCACCGATGGCAATTTCCTCGCCGGTAGTAGCGTCAAACACTACGGTATAGCCGAAAGCTGAACCGAAGAAATCTACCCAGCTTATACCATAGTAATAGTCGCCGATCATCATTCCACCCATTGTGGCGATAATTCCTGGAGTAATCAGCTCAGGAGTATCATTTGAATGACGTGGCAGCACATAGAGGCCGGGCTCCATCCCGGCATCGCTGTTAACTTCGGCCAACACACTATAAATAACGGGAAGTTTTGCATTCGTCTCAGCGGCGGCTTTCGGACGAACAAAGTCTGCTGCCGAAATCGGTTGAGACAAAAGTGGAGAATAGCCCGCTCTAAGCGTGTTCCGTGGAGTTACTGACTTTCCACTCCGTGCGAACTTCTGCTTGGCTTTCATCTCCTTAAGCGAAGTCAAGGAAATGTCGGGATGGGATTTGCGTCCTTCCAGTTTGCTCGCAAGCTGTGTCGCATTGGCCGACAACAGGACTGCACCTGCTGTCAGCATCGTTAAAAATCGCTTGTCTTGCATGTTCATGATTATGGAATATGGAATCTTGAATTCTAACCGACATAAAGGAGATTCCGTTTACCCTGATGCCGATAGGTTATGTTGCTAAATATTCAAATAAATTTTTATATATCAAGTATATAGCTTGATAATCAGCTTTCGCTGGATTCTTGAATTTTGGAGAGTTATGAAGAGAGAGGGGGTTAGACGGGGTCGACGTCGTAGTAGATGAGGGAGGATTTGACGTCGGGGTTTTCGGCGATGCTGGCGAGGATCTGGCGGAGGAGGTCTTTCACTTTCTTCATGGAGGCGCCAGACTCTACCTTGAGCATGATCGATTGAAGATAGTAGGTGGCTACGCGAGAGACGAACGGTTTTTCGGGTCCTAACACACGCTCTCCAAATACTCTGCGCAATGCCAACGTGAACGTGACAGCCGTACGCTCACAGGCCATAACATCGCGGTTCTTGATGTAGATTTGTATCACCTTTGTGAAGGGGGGATAAGCATAACGGCTGCGGTCGTCGATTTCATGAGCATAGAACGCCGCGTAATCGTGGGCTTTGACAAATTTCAACACCTCGTGCGAGGGCTTAACCGTCTGGATCACAACCGTGCCTTTATCCTTACGTCGTCCCGCACGCCCGGCCACCTGCTCCAACATGTTGAAAGCCCGCTCATTACTACGGAAATCAGGGAAATTGAGCAGCGTGTCGGCATTCAAAACGCCTACTACTGTGACATCGCCGAAATCGAGACCTTTCGACACCATCTTAGTCACCAAACCCTTATCGCAAAGCAGTTCGGCCGTCTCCTCTCCCACTCCGTCGATATTCATCATGCGTCGGGCACAGAAGTGCTCAATACGACCTGTA
>WFLX010343664.1_pt1 | contig 14982 bp, 11 predicted proteins | sample 4967041 | NCBI WGS metagenome assembly WFLX01 (sample SAMN12857096, study PRJNA449069) | gut metagenome | isolation source: stool from male and female vole | host: Microtus ochrogaster | place: USA:Florida | collected 2017
TACGAAATAGGTGCTTCCTTTCCGACATTGGAATGCCCCCCAATTTCAGGTGACCTCCTGATGTAGGTCCACCTGAGGATGAGCTGATGCAAAATAGAAACTTCGGATTCTTCTCTAATTCATAATTGATAGTCTGCGGTTTGACTTGTTTTTGTGTTTCGTGGTCCGGAATCTGTCCGACCCTCANAGTGGAGCTGGNGGGGTTTGAACCCTCGTCCAAACGCGGAATTAATGAGCTTTCTACATGCTTATTCTCTTGTTGGTTGTAGGGCCAAGGCAGAAAAGAGACATTCAACCTTAACCTTAGCCTCTAAAGTTTCAGAGAGCTATCGAGGCAGTCGCTCTCCTATACCCGATTTAGCTGCACCGCCTGATCAAGGAGTCTCGGGTCAACGACTCTTGGGCGATGTCTTGTCTCTGCGACTATCGCGGAGATTAAGCTGATCTACTATACTTCAATCAAGCAGCAAGAGCGTAGTTNTTTTCGCCATTTAAATTGNTNGNNNNCTNANATTATAGAGCNNAGNNANCANNGCTCTGCANGCTTACCCACCACTTCTACNCGCTGTCAAAGCCAGTCAGCCCCGTGGTTGGAGATGCAAAGGTAAGCATTTTTTTTCAACCAGCCAAATTTCCTCTCTGAGAACTCTGAGAACTCTGAGATTTCGCCAAAAATAGTTAAATTTGGGGAGGAGGGTTAAACTTTTGGCCCGGTTTGCGTCATTATTATATAGTTAACCCGATTTATTAACCATAGTCCTCAAAACTCCAATGAAAGTTCTAAATCGCATTATGTTGCTCGGATTCTCTTTCAGCCTGTTGATGGGAGCGTCGGTCTATGCAGCCGATCAGAGAGACAACCGCAGAGAGCGCACAGAGCGTTCGTCAACACGTTCTACCCGGAGTAGTCAAACTGTAAGCGGTTCGCGCGGCACTTCCGCAACAGCCAACAAGCAGTCGGCTTTACGCCCCGGCGCAGCCAATAACAACAATAAGCATGATTCGGGTAAGAAAGATAATAACAACAATTTCCGCCCCGGCCAAGTAAACAACAACAACGGTAACTCCAACAACAACNGCGTCCGCCCCGGCCAAGGNAACAATAATAACAACAACGGCAACAACAACTTCCGNCCCGGTCAAGGCAANAACCACGATAATAACGGNAACCACGGAAATAACNACGGTGTGCGCCCCGGGCAGAATCAGAACAATGATAAGTTCCGCCCCGGAGCNGCCGGAAACCAGAACAATAACAACGGCAANCGNCCCGGCCAACCCAACGGTCCTCGNCCCGGCCAACCCAATCCCGGCCACAACGGTCCCAACCCCGGTCACCACCCCGGCCCAATGCCCGGTCACGGTTTTAATCCCCCGGCAGTGAGNCCTCCGTCCCACCACCCTGCCCGCCCCATGACCTGGCACTACACCGGCCGCCCCCTTCCCCCGCCCTCATGGCGTCCCTCGGGAGCGAGAGTGCTGTTTAACACAATGCTCGGCCTGGCCTTCAACACCACTATCAACGTGTCGATCAACACCCTGATCAACAACGGTTATAACGTCGACGGCTATGACAACAACACCGTGTTTATCAACGATGTGCGTCAGCTCGGCATGCTCTGGCCCTACGCGTCGCTCTACTATAACAACGCAGGTCTTCTCACCGCCGGCGAGTTTGTCTACAGCACAATCGGTTATAACACCTCGCGCTATTATGCCGCCTACAATCAGCTCTGCTCACTCTACGGCCCTCCCGTGAGCGTAAACAACAGCGGCCGCAGTCTCTCGGCCTCATGGTGGGGATTGAACAACCAGTATGTGTCGCTCAACTTTGATTTCCGTCAGCCTGTTGCGGGCGATTTCCGCTACTACACCACTCTGACTTTCGGTATCTGATATTCATAATTTTCTCATTTGTTGAAAAGCCGGCCTCTCGGGGTTGGCTTTTTAACTGAAAAATGATTACTTTTGCATCTCACTTCACCCCCTTTAAGCTATGATCAATGGATTCCTCCGCGTGGCTGCCGCAGTGCCACCCGTCAATGTCGCCGACGTCACGGCCAATGTCAACGCTATCATTTCAATGGCCTCCGAGCTCGACCGCGCCGGCGTGGAGCTGTGTGTCATGCCCGAAATGTGTGTCACTGCCTACACCTGCGGAGATCTGTTTCATAGCCGCGCCCTCCTCGACAGCGCCCTTAAAGGAATCGAGGCCATCACCGAGGCTTCGCGCCAATGGAATCTCGACCTTGTAGTCGGGGCGCCGCTCGAAGTCGACGGAGTGTTGCGCAACTGTGCCGTAGCCATCGGCGAGGGCAAGGTGAAACTCGTTGTGGGCAAACATTTTCTGCCCAACTACAATGAGTTCTACGAGCGCCGGTGGTTTGCCCCCGCTCCAGCCGACCAGCCGCGTATATTCGAGAGCCACGGAGTGAAGGTGGGCATCGAGATCTGCGAGGAGCTTTGGGCTGTCGAGCCCCCTTCGGGCGCCATGTCGCTCAGAGGCGCCGAGGTAATTGTCAATCTCTCGGCCTCCGACGACCTCATCGGCAAGTATGACTACCTGCGCAGCCTTGTCACCGGTCAGAGCGGCCGCTGTCTCTGCGCCTACGCCTATGCCTCGGCCGGATTTGGCGAAAGCACCACCGACCTTGTCTTCACCCCCAAAGCTATGATAGCCGAGTGTGGCACAATGTTGGCCGAAAACCACCGCTGGCAGCCCGACTCGCGCACCGCCATCGCCGACATCGACATCGAGGCCATCGCGCGCGACCGTCTCCACAACACCACCTTCGCCGCCTCGCAGGAAGATCTCCCCTCGCGCCCCTCAGAGCAGATTCCCGCCACACGCGCCACAGGTNTTACCGACACCGACATCCTCCCCCTCTACCGCAACGTCAATCCCCACCCCTTCGTGCCCCCCACCAACGAGGCGCTCAATCAGCGTTGCAATGANATTATCGACATCCAAACGGCCGGCCTCGTGAGGCGCCTCGGCTTCATTCGNGCCAAGAGCCTCACGGTGGGCATCTCGGGAGGCCTCGACTCCACCCTTGCGCTCCTTGTGGCCCACCGCGCATTCACCCGTCTCGGTCTCGACCCCAAAGGCATCATCGGAGTGACTATGCCCGGCTTCGGCACCACCCACCGCACCCGCTCAAACGCCACCAAGCTCATGGAGCGCCTCGGGGTGACAATCCGCGAAATACCGATAGGCCCCGCTGTAAATCAGCATTTCCACGACATAGGCCACGACCCCGAGGTGCGCGACATCACCTACGAAAACTCCCAGGCCCGCATGCGCACCATGATTCTGATGGATGTGGCCAACCAGACCGGCGGCATAGTGCTCGGCACCGGCGACCTCTCCGAGCTCGCCCTCGGCTGGGCCACCTACAACGGCGACCACATGTCGATGTATGGAGTCAACGCCGGAGTGCCCAAGACCCTCGTGCGTCACCTTGTCAACTGGTTTGCCACCACCGCCACCGACCCCGAGCTTTCCACCACCCTCACCGACATCGTCAACACCCCCGTCAGCCCCGAGCTTCTTCCCCCCTCGGCCGACGGCACGATAGCCCAGATAACCGAAGACAACGTAGGCCCCTATGAGCTTCACGACTTCTTTCTCTATCAAACCCTCCGCTATGGCTTCTCGCCCGAAAGAATCTTCATTCTCGCGCGCAAGGCCTTCACTGAGGAAGCCTATCCCTCGGGGGTGATAGCCAAATGGCTCGACACATTTTTCCGCCGCTTCTTNTCCCAGCAGTTCAAGCGGTCGTGTCTGCCCGACGGCCCCAAAGTGGGCAGCGTGTGTCTCTCTCCGCGCGGCGACTGGCGNATGCCCTCCGACGCCTCCTCAGCCCTCTGGCTGGCCGAGACAAGCCGCCTGAAAGAAAAATACAGACTCTGATTATTAATCTCTTACAAATATACCATTTCATGACNTCATTTCTTAAATCAATAGCCCTCGCCACAGTGATGGTAGCCGGCTCGACCGCCGCGGCCCTGGCCTGCACATCGCTCATCGCGGCCAAAAAAGCCACTACGGNCGGCTCGGNGCNCGCCTCCTATGCCGCCGACAGCCACACCCTCTACGGTGANCNCTATCATCAACCCGCCGCCGACCACGCCCCCGGCTCGATGCGCAAGATAACCGAATGGGACACCGGCCGCTATCTCGGCGAGATACCCGAAGTGGCCCACACCTATGCCACCTGGGGCAATATGAATGAACATGGCCTCACAATAGCCGAAAGCACCTGGGGCGGCCGCCACGAGCTCGCCGGCTCAGGATTGATTGACTATGGTTCGCTGATCTACATCACCTTGCAGCGCGCCAAGACCGCCGACGAAGCCGTCAAGATAATGACCGACCTCGTTGACAAATACGGCTATGCCAGCGAAGGAGAATCATTTACCATCGCCGACCCCAACACCGTGTGGATCATGGAGATGATCGGCAAGGGTGAGAAAGACAAAGGAGCCGTGTGGGTGGCCCGCCGTGTGCCCGACGACTGCATAGCCGGCCATGCCAACCACTCCCGCATACATCAGTTCCCCCTCAACGACCGCTCGGGCAACACCCTCTACTCGCCCGACGTGATCTCATTCGCCCGCAAGCAGGGATATTTTGACGGCGACGACAAGGATTTCAGCTTCTCGAGAGCCTATGCCGTTTATGACGCCACCGCCCTCCGCGGCTGCGACGGCCGAGTGTGGAGCTACTACAACCGCTTTGCCGACGGCATGGACAAATATCTTCCCTGGATTCTCGAAGGCAAAGGTGAGCCGCTCCCCCTCTGGATCAAGCCCGACAAGGATGTCAGCGCCCGCGACATGCAATGGATGATGCGCGACCACTTCGAGGGCACCCCCATGGATATGACCCTCGACATCGGCGCCGGCCCCTACAAGGTGCCNTACCGCTGGCGTCCCATGACCTTTGAGGTTGACTCGGTGGAATATCTCCATGAGCGCGCAATCGCCACCCAGCAGACCGGCTTCTCATTCGTGAGCCAGATGAACAGCTCATTCCCCGAAGGCATGGAAGGCATACTGTGGTTTGGCACCGACGACGCCAACACCTGCACCTATATGCCTATCTTCTGCGGCATAACCGAAGTGCCTCATCAGCTTGCAGTAGGCAACGGCGACCTCTACACCCTGTCGTGGGATGCCAACTTCTGGGTCAACAACTATGTCGCCAACCAGGCCTACANCNNCAATACAGCAAGATGATTCCCGACATCCGCCGCGTGCAGAAAGAGCTCGAAGACTCAATGGCCGTTGACGCCGATCAGCTCAAAACCGTTGTGGCCGGCCTCACCCCTGCCGAAGCCTCCAAACTGCTCAACGAGCGCAGCGCCTACTGGGCTGCAAAATGCACCTCCGACTATAAGAATCTCGGCGACTATCTGCTCGTGAAATTCATCGACGGCAACATCAAGAAGGAGAAAGACGGACAGTTTGAGCGCACCGAAACCGGCATGCCTGTCAGCCCCGTCTACGGCGGCTATGACGAGCGCTATTTCCGCTCTATTGTCAACGACCCGATGGGTGGCGACCGTCTCAAAGTCAACAAAGAGATAAAATAACCCTCTCCGCAATGAAAGATTTTGAAATCACCCTTAAGGTTGCGGTCAACACTCCCGAGAGCCTGTCGCCCGACGACAGGGCTCTCTGTGAGGCCGCTGTCGAGGCCACCTCGCGCGCCTATGCCCCCTACAGCCACTTCCATGTCGGGGCGGCCATACTCCTCTCAAACGGCGAGGTGATCACCGGAGCCAATCAGGAAAACGCCGCTTTCCCCTCGGGCACCTGTGCCGAGCGCTCAGCCTGCTTCTATGCCCANGCGCGCTATCCCGAAGCCAAATTCCGCGCCATAGCCATAGCCGCCCGCAACAGTGAGGGCCACCTCACCGAGCCTCCCACAGCCCCCTGCGGAGCCTGCCGCCAGGCACTCCTCGAATATGAAACCCTCGCCGGCGCGCCGGTAAGGGTTATGCTCGTGGGGAGGGAAAACGTGTTTNCCGTTCCCTCGGTCAAGTCGCTGCTGCCNNTGGCTTTCAGCGAATTTTGACAGCCTTGTTTAACTGATTATTACAGCAATCCCAACTCGACTTTNACCGCNACCTGCTCGATNATGGCATCCTTGCGGTCTTTGTCNGGATTATANTCNCCCTTTAGATTCACGCCGAAAAACCGGCCGAATGTCTGCCAGAAACTGGCCCTGAAACCGCCCAGAAAAGCTTTGATGATTTCATAGCCCGACTGGTCGGTTTCGCGCTTTATGAGCTTAACCAACATGCGGGCCTGATTCTTTGAAAACTTCTTCAATACAGGTTTATATTGCTCGAAAATCGAGCTCTCCATATCCTTGAGATATTTCTCGCGCTCCTTTTGGGTGGGCAAGGTCTCGATATACTCATAGGTCTCGAGGATGGTTTCGGTGATGAGCTTGGCATAGGGAAGGGTGAGCTTCACATCCCTCACCGTGCGCCAGTAGTATTCCTCCTCCTTCTTGTTCTTAAACTTCAGAGGGGGATAGACGGTGACCTCGTTGAGCACCAATACCANCATGTTTTCCCCGCCATACTCNCCTTCCATGTCGGCATGATAATAGCCGCGCACTCCGGGCAGACGNCCTGTGCCCACCTTAGGCGTCTCTCCCTGAGAGAGAGGCGACTGAGGCGAGCCGANAGCCGGNGCCGACAGCGAAGCGGTCAGACATAAGGCGAGTATATGGCTCAGGAAAAAATGTTTCATCTTATCTTTCTAACACCTGAGACCGGCAAATGGGTCAGTGAGAAACAGGCGGATAATCGAGAGTGTAGTGCAGACCGCGGCTTTCCTTGCGCTCTTTAGCCTGACGCATAATGAGATAGCCCACATTGATAATATTTCTCAGCTCGCAGATTTCGCGCGAAGCCTTTGAATATTTAAAGAGGCTCTCGGTTTCGTGATAGAGAATGTCGAGGCGGTTCCACGCCCTGTCGAGGCGCAGGTTGGAGCGCACTATGCCCACATAGGTAGCCATAATCTGGTTTACCTCGCGGATGCTCTGGGTAATGAGCACCATTTCTTCGGGATGGCGTGTGCCCTCGTCGTTCCAGTCGGGCAGGTCGGCGCGATACTCTATATCCTTCAATCGGTTTGAGGCATGTCGGGCGGCGGCTTCGGCATAGACCACGGCCTCGATGAGCGAGTTTGAAGCCAGACGGTTGCCGCCGTGCAGGCCGGTGCAGCTACACTCGCCTATGGCATAGAGCCGCTGAATCGAGCTCTCGGCATTGGTGTCGACCACAATTCCGCCACAGAGGTAGTGGGCCGCGGGCGCCACNGGTATATAGTCTTTGGTAATATCTATGCCGAGGCTCAGACACTTGGCNTAGATGTTGGGGAAATGNGCCTTGGTCATCTCGGGATCCTTGTGGGTCACNTCNAGATANACATGGTCGGAGCCGCTCTGCTTCATCTCGCTGTCGATGGCGCGGGCCACGATGTCGCGCGGAGCCAGCGACAGGCGGGAGTCATATTTGTGCATGAACTCCTCACCCTTGATGTTGCGCANCACGGCNCCATANCCNCNCATGGCNTCGGTNATNANAAANNNNGGGCGGTCNCCGGGATNNTAGAGNGCAGTGGGGTGGAACTGAATAAACTCCATATCCCTCACGGTGCCCTTGGCGCGGTAGACCATGGCGATGCCGTCGCCGGTAGCCACGAGAGGATTGGTGGTGGTTGAATAGACTGCTCCCGTGCCACCTGTGGCCATGACGGTTACGCGGGCCTGGAAGGTATCCACCTCGCCGGTCTCGCAGTTGAGCACATAGGCGCCATAGCAGGTAATGTCGGGAGTGCGGCGGGTGACGATCTTGCCGAGATGATGCTGGGTGATNATCTCGATAGCNAAATGATTTTCAAACACCTCGATATTCTCACATTCCCTCACCGCCTTGATGAGACTCTGCTGAATCTCATAGCCGGTGTTGTCGGCATGGTGGAGTATCCTGAACTCGCTGTGACCACCCTCGCGGTGAAGGTCAAACGAGCCGTCATCTTTCTTGTCGAAATCCACACCCCAGTCGATCAGCTGCTTGATCTGATCGGGCGCGCCGGTCACCACCATCTCCACCGCCGTGGGGTCGGAAAGCTGATCGCCCGCTATCATGGTGTCGTTGATATGTTTTGAGAAATCATCCACTTCGAGGTTGGTCACCGACGCCACGCCTCCCTGGGCGAGAGCGGTGTTAGCCTCCTCAAGAGTTGTTTTACAGATCAGAGCCACCCGTCCGGTCTTGGCGACCTTGAGGGCGAAGCTCATTCCGGCGATACCGGCGCCGATTATGAGGTAGTCAAACTTTCGTTGCATAAGATGACATGATTGGCATTTGCGACAAAATTGTCGTCGCTGCAAAATTAATCATTTTTATTTAACTGCCGGGGCTTTGAGGGCCTTAATCCTCGCCACCATGTCGGCGGCGGCGGTTTGGGCGGCGTGGAGCTCGGGAGCAAGTCTCCGGCGCATCTCCTTATAGTCCTCAAGCTGGGCCCGGCGCTGAGGCGTGTCGCCCGCTATGAGCCGCAGCTCCCGCTCCACGAGGTCGGGGGTGCAGTTGTGGAGCAGCATTTCGGGTATGATGTTGCGGCCGGTGATGAGATTGGGCAGGCTCACATAGTCAACCTTTATCAACCGCCTCATTATCTTATAGCTGAGAGCCGAGCCGTTGGCGCGGTAACACACCACCTGGGGCACATTGGCCAAAGCTGCTTCGAGGGTAGCGGTTCCCGAGGTGACGAGGGCGGCGCCACCAGAGATGCCGGCATGTTGCATAAGCCTCAGCGTGTCGCCCTCTACCATTGCTATCCCCTCGNCTCCNTAGCGGAGATAGAGCGAGCGNNNNAGCGCGGGGGCCACAGCTATCACGGGNGTCATTTCAGGCATCATGCGCCGCGCCACCTCGGTCATGATGGGGAGGTTGCATCTTATCTCCCCCACCCTTGAGCCGGGCACGAGGGCGAGCAGCTTCGCCTCGGGTGAGAGCGAGTGAGTGAGGCAGAACTCCTCATGCGAGGGCGAGGCGGCAAGCCGCGCGTCGACCTCCTCGACCGAGGGATTGCCCACATAGGAGGTTTCGACTCCCCTCTTGCCAAACCACTCAGGCTCGAAGGGGAGAATGGAGTAGAGGCGCGTGATGNCNCGACGCATNGCCGGCACCCNCCACGCCTTCNAGGNNCACNCCTTGGGNGCGATGTAATAGAACACCGCTATCCCCTTGCGNCGGGCGCTNCGGGCAAGCTTGAGGTNGAAACCGGGATAGTCGACACACACCACCGCGTCGGGGCGNAAAGTGTCTAATGTCTNTNCGACCACGGCAAAGTTGCGGCGTATATCTCCAAGATGGCGCAACACCTCGCTGAAGCCCATATAGGCCAGACGGTCGAGGGGTATCAGCGGTTTGTGGCCCGCCACGCGCTCCATCTCCCCGCCGCCGAGAAACTGAAACTCGGCCTGAGGGTCGCGCGCGGCTATCTCGCTCATCAGCAGCGCGCCGTGGATATCGCCCGAGGTCTCGCCCGCGCTTATCAGCCACTTCATCACTCCACAGGGTCAAACTCCCCCTCCTCGTCATATTTCTGGAAAAGGAAGTCATTATAGGGAAATCTCGTGAGNTGAATCTCCTTGGCCTTTTCATANATCTTCNNCTTGAGCTCGTCGATGTTGATCTGCTTGCGGGCNGAGATAAACACGGCATTGTCGCCCAGGCGNCTCATCCAGCTCTCCTCAAGCTCGGGCAGGGGGATATTCTCGCGGGTGCGGGGGGTGAGGTCATCCTCATCCTTGGGCACATGATTGTAGGCGTCGATTTTGTTAAACACCATTATCATAGGCTTGTCGCTGGCGCCGATNTCGCTGAGNGTCTTGTTGACCACCTCGATCTGCTCCTCGAAATTGGGGTGGGAAATATCNACNACATGGAGCANAATNTCAGCCTCCCTCACCTCGTCGAGAGTCGACTTGAAGGAGTCGACCAGATGGGTGGGCAGCTTGCGAATGAATCCCACGGTGTCGGTAAGCAGTATCGGCAGATTTTCGATTATCACCTTGCGCACGGTGGTGTCGAGAGTGGCGAACAGCTTGTTTTCGGCAAACACGTCACTCTTGCTCAGGAGGTTCATGAGGGTTGACTTGCCCACGTTGGTATATCCCACCAGGGCCACCCTCGTGAGCTTGCCGCGGTTTTTGCGCTGGATTGATTTCTGACGGTCAATGTGGCGCAGCTCCTCCTTGAGGCGGCTTATCTTGTCGAGGATGATTCGGCGGTCGGTCTCTATCTGGGTTTCACCCGGGCCTCTCATGCCGATACCGCCGCGCTGACGCTCAAGGTGGGTCCACATGCGGGTAAGTCGCGGCAGAAGATACTGATACTGTGCCAGTTCTACCTGCGCCTTGGCATTGGCGGTCTGTGCCCTCTTGGCAAAAATGTCGAGAATCAGGCTGGTGCGGTCGAGAATCTTCACCTTGAGCTCGCGCTCTATGTTGAGCACCTGCTTCGACGAGAGATCATCGTCGAAAATCGCCATGCTTATATCGTTGTTTTCAACAAAATTCTTTATCTCCTCCAACTTGCCCGAGCCGACATAGGTGCGCGAGTTGGGCCCGGAGGCACGCTGCAGAAACCTTGCCACGGCATCGGCGCCGGCGGTATCGGCCAGAAAAGCGAGCTCATCGAGATATTCGTTGGCCTTGGCCTCATTCTGCTCGGGAGTTATGAGACCCACCAGAACGGCCCTTTCGGGGAGGTTGGTAATTGTTGGTTGCTGTATCATTTGAATAATAATCTAACTTTGAAATGCAAAAATAGTCAAAATACACAAGATTTACCTCTCATCAGCGGGCTAATGTCAATAAAAAGATGTATCTTTGTGGGAATTATAACAAACAACAAGCAATTACGGCTGCACCGACCCGGTTTTTTCTCGCCGGGACAAGAGTTTTTTGACAGTGCGGCTTGAGATTACAACCACAACCAATTTATGTTAAATCCAATCAAAAAAACCATCGAGCTGCCCGACGGACGTAAGATTACTCTTGAGACCGGCAAACTTGCCAAGCAAGCCGATGGAGCGGTAGAATTACGCATGGGCAACACCATGCTCCTGGCCACTGTAGTTACGGCCAAAGAAGCCGGCGAAGGAGTCGACTTCATGCCTCTTCAGGTTGAATATAAGGAGAAATTCTCCTCGTTCGGCCGTTTCCCCGGAGGCTTCCTCAAGCGTGAGGGACGCGCTTCTGACTATGAGATTCTCACGGCCCGTCTGGTAGACCGTGTGCTCCGCCCCCTTTTCCCCGATAATTATCACGCCGACACTTTCGTCAACATCACTCTCTATTCAACCGACGGAGAGGATATACCCGACGCTCTCGCCGGCCTCGCCGCTTCNGCNGCCCTCGCNGTGAGCGANATNCCNTTCAACGGNCCNATCTCTGANGTNAGAGTGGCNNNNGTTGACGGCNAATTNNTCATCNACCCCACNTTCGANCANNTNGANAANGCCGACNTNGAGCTCATGGTAGGCGCCACCTACGACAACATCATGATGGTGGAGGGCGAGATGAACGAGGTGAGCGAAACCGACCTCCTCAACGCCCTCAAGGCCGCCCACGATGCCATCAAGGTGCAGTGTAAGGCTCAGATGGAACTTGCCGAAGAAGTCGGCTCGACCGTCAAGAGAGAATACTGCCACGAGGTTAACGACGAGGAGCTCCGCGCCGACGTCCGCGAAAAATGCTATGACAAGGCTTATGAGATTGCCCGCACCGGCGCCGCCGACAAACACTGGCGTGCCGAGTCGTTCGAGGCCATCTGCAACGAATATATCGAATCAATCCCCGAGGAGGAGCGCGACGAAAAGACTCCCCTCGTGAAGCGCTACTACCACGACGTGGAGAAAGAGGCCATGCGCCGCTGTGTGCTCGACGAAGGCATCCGCCTCGACGGCCGCAAAACCACTGACATCCGCCCCATCTGGTGTGAGGTTGACTACCTCCCCGGCCCCCACGGATCAGCTGTGTTTACCCGCGGTGAGACTCAGAGCCTCGCAACCGTGACCCTCGGCACCAAGCTCGACGAGAAGATCGTTGACGACGTGATCAACCAGGGCCGCGAGCGCTTCCTGCTCCACTATAACTTCCCCCCCTTCTCAACCGGCGAAGCCCGCCCCGTGCGCAGCGTAGGCCGTCGTGAGATCGGTCACGGCAACCTCGCCCACCGCGCCCTCAAGCGCATGTTCCCCGAGGGATTCCCCTATGTTTGCCGCATTGTGAGCGACATTCTCGAGAGCAACGGTTCGTCATCAATGGCCACCGTTTGTGCCGGCACCCTCGCTCTGCTCGACGCAGGCGTGAAGATGAAAAAGCCTGTGGCAGGTATCGCCATGGGTCTCATCACCGACAAGGTTCCCGCCGACGGCTCGACTCCCAAATATGCTGTGCTCAGTGACATTCTCGGCGACGAGGACCACCTCGGCGACATGGACTTCAAGGTTACCGGCACACGCGACGGCATCACCGCCACCCAGATGGACATCAAGTGTGACGGCCTCAGCTACGAGATTCTCGAGCGCGCCCTCAATCAGGCCCGCGACGGTCGCCTCCACATCCTCAACATCATCGAGGAGACTATTCCCGCCGCCCGCGAGGACTACAAGCCTCATGTGCCCCGCATCGTGACCCTCACCATTCCCAAAGAGCTCATCGGCGCCGTGATCGGCCCGGGCGGAAAGGTGATCCAGGGCATTCAGGAATCATCGGGTGCCACCGTGAGCATCGACGAGATCGACGAGCAGGGCTATATCGAAGTAGCCGCTCCCGGCAAGGAAGCTATCGACAAGGCTCTCGAAATGATCAGCGCCATCGTGCAACTCCCCGAAGAGGGCAAGACCTACAAAGGCAAAGTGCGCTCGATACTCGACTTCGGCGCCTTTGTGGAATTTATGCCCAACCGCGACGGTCTGCTCCACATCTCCGAAATAGCCTGGGAGCGTATTCCCGACATGGCCTCATCAGGCCTCAAGGAGGGTGACGAGGTAGAGGTTAAGCTCATCGAAATCGACAAGAAGAGCGGCAAATACCGCCTCTCGATGCGCGCCCTCCTTCCCAAGCCCGAAGGCTGGGTGGAGCGTCCTCCCCGCGCCGAGCGTCCCCGCCGCGAAGATGGCGACCGTCCTCGTCGTGAGGATCGTCCCCGCCGCGACGACCGCCCCCGCCGTGAGGATGGCGACCGTCCCCGCCGCCCCCGTCAGTAATGTGACATAATCCCACACATTATTATAATATAGATTCAGGCGCTGCCTCCCGTTATAGCGGGTCGCGGCGCCTGAAATTTTTTCTGCCCTGCGGCGGCAAACCTTTTTCCTCCCGCAGACGTTTTATAATCAAAACACACTAATACCTTTATCAAAGCTTCCAAGTTGTCAAAAAGCTTCCAAGCTCTCTCTATTTTAACTATGAAACACAATTTCTCCACTATCAAACTTATGACAGCCGCCGCTTTCGGCGCATTGGCAATCCTCTCGGCTCCCGCAGCCGACGCAACCGACAACACTCAGAGCCGGGTCCCCTTATTCACAGGCGTGGGCCCCGCGGTAGCAGGCTCGGTAAACCAGGAATCAATGCCTGCCAAAGCAATCCATTTTCTCGAACACCATTTCGCCAACGTCACCGTTAGCCAGTGTGTGAAAGATTTTGATGACAATGCCTATGAGGTAGATTTGGCCGACGGCACTGACATTGAGTTCGACAGCAAAGGCGAATGGCGTGAGGTCGAAGCCCCCGATGGAGAAGCTCTTTCGGCCGAAGTAGTNACCAAGCTGCTNCCCCNCCGCGCTTACTCCACGCTCAAAGACCGCGGCTATAACGAGAGNGTCGAATCNGTGAAACGTGGCCGTGGCGGCTATGTGGTTGAATTTACCAACAACCTCGCCGTCAACACCGACTACACCTTCGACAACGCCGGCCACCTCCTCGGCCTCATCCCCTAATCCCCTCCCCTTACCGACGGAATAACTCGTTTGGAGGCTGACATCCCGCACGATGCCAGCCTCCAAACGTATCCCCCCATCCCTGAATTATTAGATCGTCATAACCCCCTGATTAGTACGGACATCGCGCGCGATGTCAGCCCCCAAGCGACGTATTAGCCGGGGNGTGACGTTTGCCGACAAGGCAGCGCTTCCGTACNTTTTGGGTGATATATTTGTGGAAATCAGTGCATTATGATTTTGTTGCATCTTGGCCGAACATTTGGAGAGAGGGGAATGTGGCAGGGAATGGAAAAATGATTAATTTTGCAGGTGAATTGGCTGAGGCTAATTTCTTGTACCCGGCTGAAAGGAGCCACACGATGAGACAGCATTTCAACAGGCATATCGAGGGGATCGACCTGAGTTTCTGGCACGACCTGATAAAGCGCCACGGCGAGTTGGTAACGCTCAGCCGTGGGGAAAAGGTGTGTCATGTCGGCGAGCCTACCGACAGGATNGGNTTNGTGCAGTCGGGNTATCTGATCTATACCGTGATGGGCGCCGGCAAGATAGGTGGCTTCACCTTTCCCGAGGCTCTTTTCGGCGACTATCCCAACTGCCTCCACAATCTNCCCGCGAGGTTTGACATAGTGGCGGGGCGCAAAACCGAGGTGTGGATGATGGATGCCAGCATTCTCCTGGCGCTCTATCACGACTGCCCCGAGGTGAGCCAACAGGGTCACCGTTTTGCTGAGGCGGCCTATAACTCGCTGATCGAAAGATATTGCTCGCTTATAGCCGGCGGCCCTGTGGAGAGATACCAGAATCTCGTCCGCCAACATCCTCAGATCGAGCAGGATGTGCCTCAGAAGGAGATCGCCGAATATCTCCATATCACCCCCACCCATCTTTCGCGCATCCGCAAGGAGCTCCTCCGGCAATAATTCCCTCCGC
>WFLX010247477.1_pt1 | contig 14970 bp, 13 predicted proteins | sample 4967041 | NCBI WGS metagenome assembly WFLX01 (sample SAMN12857096, study PRJNA449069) | gut metagenome | isolation source: stool from male and female vole | host: Microtus ochrogaster | place: USA:Florida | collected 2017
AAATTGCGAAAGAAAGACAGCATACTGCCATTGCTTTTTATCAAGACCTGTACCAAGAGGTAAGCTCTTCCTATCAAAACGGCAGAATGGAACTGGATAAAATCATCCGCACTAAATAAAAACAGAGGAATTTACAACTATGAACACTAAAAAAAACACCAATTATCATGACCAACAGAATGTCCACAATGTAGAGAAAATGCGCGCCGTTATGGAAACGCTTCCGGGCTTTTGCAAGCAATTTTTCCGCGGCATTACGGAGTATACCTCTTCACGAACAAGACTTGCCTATGCATACGATTTGCGTGTTTTCTTTGAATATCTGCATGATAAAAACCCATATTGTGCCAAAATGGAAATAGCCGAATTTCCGCTGTCTCTCTTGGATAAGCTGACAAGGGAAGATATTGAAGAATATGTAGAATATTTATCCTATTATGAAAAAGTTATTAATAAATCAATTACTTTGAAAATGTCACAAATAATATCTACTTTGTATCTTATGATGTTAGTATACGAGAGAGAAATGTCTAAAGAATGGAATGTCAATTAAGTTTTTTTAAATTAAATATGAACAAAATATGAACAACATGGCTGACGCCGCAACAAACTTTATGGACAATTTGAGGCTGTCACATTAATTAATTTAGTGTGGCAGCCTCCCCATTTGGATACATGTATCACCTCGAAACTTTTTATAGCTTCTCCGGTTCCGAATATTCTACTCCAAAAGTCTCGACAGTAACCGTTTTAATCCGCTGATCTTCCAAAGGACGGTCCGAATAATCGGTTGCTGTCTCAGCAATCTTATTGACATTTTCCATGCCCTCTATTACTTTGCCGAACGCTGCATAGGAGCCGTCCAAATGAGGACTGTTCTTGTGCATGATAAAAAATTGAGATCCGGCGGAGTCGGGCGCCATGCTTCTTGCCATGGAGAGAACGCCTTCCGTGTGCTTTAAATTATTCTCCACGCCGTTTGAAGAAAATTCACCCTTGATGCTGTATCCGGGACCGCCAAAGCCTGTTCCTTCCGGATCGCCGCCTTGGATCATAAAGCCTTTGATAACACGGTGGAAAATGACTCCGTCATAAAAATTTTTGTTGATCAGACTGATAAAATTGTTTACGGAAATCGGTGCAATATCCGGATATAATTCTGCCTTTATTACATCTCCGTTTTCCATGGTAAATGTGACAACAGGATTTTGTGCCATGATGATACTTCCTTTCTTTTCAAGTGGTTGATCCCGTATTATAATGTTTTAGAGAATTTGCAGACGGGATTTTTGTCTAGTCTCATTTTAGCGGAAGAAGGTGAAGTTGACAATGCTAAAATATATTCTGTTTCTATTATCTGAGAATTATGAAAAAGAGGCCGGTATATACAGGGAAATGATTTCTGAGGGATTAGAGCAGGCAGGAGTGCAGGCAGAGTTCTTTTCTATTGGCAATGAAGATATATTTTATTTGAAAGACATGGATAAAGATTATACATTGACGGTGACAGATATAGCTTCTGTGTTTCATAAATTGCATCAGGAGGGTTATTATGTAATTGCGCTGTATCATGATGGAAACAGAGAGGAAAGCTTTTCCGGTGCCAGATATGCGGTGGAAGATCTTCCGGCAGTGGAATACTGTTCCTATGAGGAAGCATTTTGCCGGCTTGCAGGTATCCCTTGGAATATTTTGGAAACGGAGCGGATGAAGGTGCGGGAGACTACGCCCCGGGATGTGGATGAATTTTACCGCATTTACAGTGACCCTTCTATTACGCAGTATATGGAGGATTTGTTTCCGGACCGAGAACAGGAAATTGAATATATCAAAGCATATGTGAAGCAGATCTATGAGTTTTACGGGTTTGGACTTTGGACGGTTCTGCATAAGGAAAGCGGGCGTGTGATCGGACGGGCCGGTTTAAATGTCCGGGAAGGTTATGATATTCCAGAGCTGGGATTTGTGATTGATGTTGAATATCAGGGTCAGGGCTATGCGTTTGAGGTCTGCAGTGCAATTCTTAGGTATGCCGGAGAAAAATTGGAATTTCCGGCCGTGCAGGCATTTGTTGATGAGAATAACCAATGTTCGGTACATCTTCTTGAGAAGCTTGGGTTTGCCTTTGACAGCGAAGTGGATTTAGATCGTCATTATTATCGCTATTTGAAAAATTTAAAAAAATAGTTGACAGAAAAAATAGTGAATGCTATCATGCAATACNTGNANCAAAGNCGCTNCGAATTTCGCAGTGCCTTTTTTCANCCAATACGACTGCAGNCATTTGGTANTTGACAAGGCGGCATGCAGAACATGCTGCGGCTTCATGNGGAGGNAAGGAGTAAAAGAAAATCTTTTACGTTATGAGAANATGGAGGTTNTATTATGACAGAAGAAATTTTAAGCACTGTAAACGGCCAGATATTCAGCGTCTGGTTTTTGATCGGTGCAGCGTTGGTTTTTTGGATGNAGGNAGNGTTNGCGATGGNCGANANTGGATTTACNAGAGCAAAGAATGCAGGAAANATTCTGATGAAGAACNTGATGGATTTNTGTATCNGCNCAGTCGTATTTATTTTAATCGGCTTTGGGCTTTTACTTGGAGAAGATCTGGCGGGGCTGATCGGAAAGCCGGGATTGGATATTTTTACATCTTATGAAAACTTTGACTGGTCCAATTTTGTATTCAATCTGGTTTTCTGTGCAACAACGGCAACAATCGTTTCCGGTGCGATGGCGGAGAGGACAAAGTTCTTATCCTATTGTATTTATTCCGGCATTATATCCGCGCTGATCTATCCTGTTGAGGCACATTGGATCTGGGGCGGAGGCTGGCTTGCGCAGATCGGCTTTCATGATTTTGCCGGCTCTTGTGCAATTCACATGGTAGGAGGTATTTCTGCACTCATCGGTGCCAAAATACTGGGTCCCCGTATCGGTAAATTTGTTATGGATAAGCAGGGAAAAGTTACGAAAGTCAATGCTTTCCCCGGACACAATCTTCCGATCGGATGTCTTGGTGTATTTATTTTGTGGCTTGGCTGGTATGGATTTAATGGAGCGGCATGTACCAGTGTGGAGCAGTTAGGGTCTGTCTTTGTGACAACTACGGTTGCTCCGGCAATTGCTACCGTAGTATGTATGGTTTTTACTTGGATCAAATACGGAAAGCCGGACGTGTCTATGTGTCTGAATGCTTCCCTGGCCGGTTTGGTAGCAATCACGGCGCCCTGTGATGTGACGGATGTGACTGGCGCGATCATCATCGGTGCTGTCGCCGGTCTTCTGGTAGTATTTGGAGTGTGGTTTTTGGATTACAAATTACATATTGACGATCCGGTGGGAGCTGTTGCGGTTCACTGCCTAAACGGTATTTGGGGAACCATTGCAACCGGATTATTTGCGACAACATCGGCACCCGGAAATGACAGTGTTGTGGGTCTTTTTTACGGCGGAGGCCTTAAACAGCTTGGGCTTCAGCTTGTAGGGTTTGCAGCAGTTGCCGCATGGACAGCGGTAACAATTACAATTGCTTTCCTCATTATAAAAGTGACAGTAGGACTGCGTGCCAGCGAGGAAGAAGAGATCGTAGGACTTGATTCCTGTGAGCATGGCCTTCCTTCCGCTTATTCAGGATTCAGTATCATGGATATTTCCAATACAATGACTATGGAAGTAAATGAAAATACCAGTCTTGGAGTTGAGGAATACGAACAGNCTTCCGAAACCCTTCGTAATGCTGCTGTAAAAGTGGTTTCGGCCCCGATTGAAGATACCGGCATTCATAAAGTGGTTGTGATTGCAAAATTGTCAAGGTATGAGCGCCTGAAGAAGGCTATGAATGACCTTGGAGTTACCGGAATGACGGTGACACAGGTTATGGGATGTGGTGTGCAAAAGGGCGCCGGAGAAATGTATCGTGGTGTTGAGATGGATGCCACACTTCTTCCTAAGGTTAAAATTGAAGTGGTAGTCAGCAAAATTCCGGTTGAGGATGTAATTGAAGCGGCAAAGAAAGCGCTTTACACGGGGCATATCGGTGACGGTAAGATTTTTGTTTACCATGTGGACAAAGTGGTCAAAGTTCGTACCGGAGAAGAAGATTTTGCTGCCCTTCAGGACGTAGAATAAATTGCTTTTATCCAATCCCTTGTTTAGAATATGCAGCCCCCGGGTGCTTCCACCGCCCGGGGGCTGCTGCATATAACGATTTCGTCTTATAATTTGAAATGTCAGAGCCTTCAAAATCCCGGTTTGACGTAATGGCGTATATCATGTAAAATAAAAGTATTTGAGGAGGATAGAAATATGCTGTTATCGATACAGGNGTCTGAACTGAATTTTTTANTTGCNTTACAGAATCTTCATTGCNGCTGGCTGGATCCTATTATGATNTTTTTNNCGGANNTGGGAGNCAATGNTATTGTCTGGATTGTGATTGCACTGCTCTGTATGTGTTTTAAAAAGAGCAGAAGGTGCGGTGTGCTGATGGCACTTACTATGCTTTTTTGTTTTGCTCTGGGGAATGGTGCAATCAAAAATCTGGTGGCGAGACCAAGACCTTTTCAGGTGCTTGATAACATGGATATACTGATCATTCCACCGCCGTCGGAATATTCTTTCCCGTCGGGGCATACGATGCATGGGATGGCATCGGCAGTCACGATCTTCTTACATAATCGTAAAGCCGGTATCGCGGCGCTTTTGGGTGCGGCGGTGATTGCGTTCAGCCGAATGTATCTTTTTGTACATTTTCCTACCGATATTTTGGGAGGTGCAGTCATAGGAACGCTTGCGGCGCTTATGATGTATGCTCTGGCAAAGAAAATAAAACCGGTGAAGCAGCCGGCGGCAGAAGGCAATCANAGGAGNATAGAANAATGNGTAANGGAAAATATTATATTACTACGGCAATTGCCTATACATCAGGAAAGNCTCATATAGGCAACAGCTACGAAATTGTTCTGGCGGACAGTATTGCAAGATTTAAGAGAAAAGATGGATATGATGTATTTTTTCAGACCGGGACTGACGAGCATGGACAGAAAATCGAATTAAAGGCCCAGGAAGAGGGAATAACTCCCAAGGAATTTGTGGACCGCGTGGCAGGCACGATCAAGGGACTTTGGGATCTGATGGATACTTCTTATGATCATTTTATCCGTACCACAGATGATTATCATGAAAAGCAGGTTCAGAAGATTTTTAAGAGACTTTATGATCAGGGAGATATCTATAAGGGAGCTTATGAGGGAATGTATTGTACACCCTGTGAATCCTTTTGGACGGAATCACAGCTTGTAGACGGCAAATGTCCTGATTGTGGAAGAGAAGTGAAACCAGCGAAGGAAGAAGCTTACTTTTTCAAGATGAGTAAGTATGCGGACAGACTGATTGCGCATATTAACGCTCATCCGGAATTTATTCAGCCGGTGTCACGTAAGAATGAGATGATGAACAATTTCCTTCTGCCAGGACTTCAGGATCTTTGTGTGTCCCGCAGTTCCTTTAAGTGGGGAATTCCGGTCAGCTTTGACGAGAAGCATGTGGTTTATGTGTGGCTGGATGCACTGACAAATTATATTACCGGTATCGGCTATGACTGTGAAGGAAACAGTACGCAGCAGTATCAAAAGCTCTGGCCGGCGGATCTGCATCTGATCGGTAAGGATATCATTCGTTTTCATACGATCTATTGGCCGATTTTTCTGATGGCGTTAGGCGAGCCTCTGCCGAAACAGATTTTTGGGCATCCTTGGCTTTTACAAGGGGATGGCAAAATGAGCAAGTCCAAAGGGAATGTAATCTATGCAGATGATCTGGTAGATTTTTTTGGTGTGGACGCGGTTCGCTACTTTGTACTTCATGAGATGCCCTTTGAAAATGACGGAACCATCTCCTGGGAACTTCTGGTAGAGAGAATTAATTCGGATCTTGCCAATACGCTTGGGAATCTGGTTAACAGAACCATTTCCATGAGCAACAAATATTTTGGAGGGACTGTTGCAGATAAGGGCGTATGCGAGCCGGTGGATGAGGAACTGAAAAAGACGGCAACGACAGCCTATGATAAAGTTGCGGCGAAAATGGAAGAACTGCGCGTGGCGGATGCGCTGACAGAAATTTTTGCGCTGTTCAAACGCTGCAATAAATATATTGATGAGACGGAACCGTGGGTACTGGCAAAGGAAGAAGAAAAGAAAGACCGGCTTGCCACGGTACTCTATAATCTGGTGGAAAGCATTCTGATCGGTACGTCGCTTTTAGAGCCCTTTATGCCGCAAACCGCGTCTAAAATTGCCGGACAGCTCCATGCACAGGTGAGAGGATTTGAAGAACTGACAAAGTTCGGTCTTTATCCTTCAGGCAGTCAGGTGACGGAAAAGCCTGAGATTCTGTTTGCCAGATTGGATGCGAAGGAAATTGTAGAAAAAGCGGAGGCTATGTTTGAAGAGAGAAAGTCCGCAGAGAAGAAAGAAGAAGAGATAGCGGATCAAGCAGATAACGAAGAAGTGATCGATATTGATCCGAAGGAAGAAATCACCTATGACTTGTTTGACAAAATGCAGTTTCAGGTGGGAGAGATTATTGCCTGTGAGGAAGTGCCTAAATCTAAGAAGCTGCTCTGCTCCAAGGTCCGCATCGGAAGCCAGGTAAAACAAATTGTCTCCGGAATTAAACAACATTACAGCGCACAGGAGATGGTGGGTAAAAAGGTTATGGTTCTGGTAAACTTAAAGCCTGCAACCCTGGCAGGAGTAGTTTCAGAGGGAATGCTTCTTTGTGCAGAGGATAAAGAAGGAAATTTGGCGCTTCTTACACCAGAGAAGGATATGCCTGCGGGGGCGGAGATCGCCTGATATACAGGAAGATTGGGAGGCTGCAATGGTTAAAAAAGAAGAATTCACGTTTGATTCCAGAGATGGAAAGACAAAGCTTCATGCCGTCAGATGGGTACCGGAAGGTAAGGTGGTCTGTATTTTACAGATTGTTCATGGGATGGCAGAATATATAGAGCGGTATGAAGATGTGGCGCAGTTTTTTGGTGAAAGAGGGATTCTGGTGACAGGAGACGATCATCTTGGGCACGGGAAAAGTGTTTCCGAGGATGGGGAATATGGATACTTCTGCGAGCAGGATCCGGCTACTGTGGTGGTCAGAGATGTTCACCGTCTGAAAAAGATGACGCAGGAGGACTATCCGGGAATTCCCTATGTGATTTTGGGACACAGCATGGGATCATTTATTCTCCGCAACTATTTATTCCGCTACGGAGCAGGGATTGAGGGAGCGCTTATCTGTGGAACCGGTTCAAGGTCAAACTTTCAGAACTTGGTATGTCAGGCGGTTGCAGCGGTAGTTGGAGTGGTGTTTGGTGAAAAGCACACGGCAAAGGTGATTGACAGGCTGGCATTTGGTTCTTACAATAAAAGAATCGAAAATTCCAAAACATCTTTTGACTGGCTCTGCACAGATGAAAAGGTAGTGGAAGCATACGAGAAAGATGAGATGTGCGGATTTATCTTTAAAGTGAACGGATTTAAAACATTATTTCAGTTGCTAAGCCGTTTAAATAAAAAGGAAAATCTGGATAAGATGCCGAAGAGCCTTCCGGTTCATTTTATTTCAGGGGACATGGATCCGGTGGGAGATTATGGGGAAGGTGTCCGCAAGGCCTATGAGGGTTTTAAAAAGGCAGGGATGGAGAGAGTATCCATGAAACTGTATCCGGGCGGCAGACACGAACTTTTGAATGAAAAAAATAAAATTCAGGTATATGAAGAGATTTATCCATGGATCATGGAACGCGTAAAAGAATATCAGATTTAAAATATTTCAGCATGATGACAGAGTAAGCAGTGGAGGCCGAGAGTGAAAAGAAAAATTATTATTGCAGTGCTTTGCGCATTTTTAACAGCAGGAATGATTCCGGCAGGAGCTTATGCTTCCGGAACGAGTGAAGATCAGGGAGTTTTGGATCAGATTAAGCAGCAGTTATCCGGTGTATTTGAGGATATGGACCAGGAAACGGCGGATGAGGTTTTTGATTTTTTGAAGGACCAGGCGGCAGATGGAAATTTAAGCTCCGGAGAAGGTATTCAGAAAGCAATTGATGAAGGCCAGGAAAAATTCGGAGTAACGATTGAGGAAGCAGATGCCAAGGCACTTGTAAATACCATGGAAAAGCTGGAGGATATGGGATTTTCAGCAGAGTATGTGGTAGAAAAGGCAGGAAGCCTTTATGAAGAGTATGGAGCGGATTTTGTGGACCATGCGGATGAACTGGTAAAAGGGGCAGTAAAGAATGCAGCATCCAATGCCGTCAACAGTTTTTGGCAGAATATAAAAAATTCTATTAAAAACTTTTTTGCAAATCTGTTTTAGTGTTTTGACAGTAAAAAGAATAAAATCTTTATTTCCCAGCAAATAATAAGTATAGCATGTGCAGAAAAGTAAGAAGTAAAATTAGCGGAAAGGCATGGTTGTTTATATGAAAATTGCATTTTATGGGACAAAACCTTATGACAGGATTTGGTTTGAGCCAATGGGAAAGGACTATGGCTTTGATATTCATTTTATCGAGGCGGCGTGCAATCAGGAAACAATCTTTATGGCGAAAGGATATGACGCAATCTGCATTTTTGTCAATGATTATGTAAATGCGGAGATGATTGATGCGCTTTATGAGATGAAAGTCAAAGCTATTTTGCTGCGCAGCGCAGGTTTTAACAATGTGGATGTGAAGGCGGCAGAGGATAAAATCATTATTTTAAGAGTTCCAAGCTATTCGCCGGAAGCGGTAGCGGAGTTTTCCATGGCATTATTGTTGACGGTGAACCGTCTTACGCATAAGGCTTATAATCGTACGAGAGATTTTAATATGAGTCTTAATGGGCTGATGGGCATTGATCTGCATGAAAAGACGGCAGGAGTGATCGGGACGGGAAAGATCGGTCAGGCTATGATTCGAATTCTAAATGGATTTCAAATGCATGTGCTTTGTTACGATCCTTATCCGGTGGAAGGCCTGGAGGCAGAATATGTGACTTTGGAGGAGCTTTTTAAATGCTCGGATGTGATTTCTCTTCATTGTCCGCTCACATCAGATACCAGATATATTATTAATGAAGCTTCCATTAAATTAATGAAGCAGGGAGTATATCTGATTAATACGTCAAGAGGCGGTCTGATTGATACAGAAGCATTGATTGATGCGATGCTGGAAAGAAAATTCGGAGGAGTGGGACTTGATGTATACGAAGAGGAAGAGGGCGTATTTTACGAGGACCGTTCCGGCGAGATCATAACCGATGATAATTTGGCCAGACTTATGACGTTTCCTAATGTGCTCATTACTTCTCATATGGGGTTCTTTACCAGAGAGGCCATGCAGGCAATAGCTCTTACCACATTGGAAAATGCGTATGCATTGGAAAATGGACTGCCTCTGGTTAATCAGGTGGGCAAGGAAATGGTGCCGTAGATGCTGATTGTAAAAATATGCATTTTCTGATATAATAATTCCTTGACAGTAGTAAGGGGAAATACGATGGTTGAGGAAGCGCATTATAAAATCGGATTTGCAGCTCAAGATCAGTGGGAAGATGCCATGGGGCTTGCATGGAAGACCTTTTTGGAATTTGAAGCGGAGGACTATTCTCCGGAGGGAATCAGAAGTTTTGAGGATTTTATTACAGATACCGGACTAAAACGGTTGTTTCAGTCGGGGGCGTATCAGATGATAACAGCCTGCCGGGGCAAAAAGATGGTTGGGATGATCACACTGCGTAACGAGATGCATATTTCTCTGCTTTTTGTGGATAAGGAGTATCACAGACGGGGAATCGGAAGGATGCTGATCGAACACATGGCTGTATATGTGCGGGATGAGCTTGGGAAAAGCCGGCTGACAGTGAATGCATCACCGTATGGAGTTCCTTTTTATCACCGTGTGGGGTTTCGGGATCTGGGAGCCGAGAGATGTCAGGATGGCATTATCTATACTCCCATGGAGTATTTATTAAAGAAATGAGTGTGGTTTATGGAATATATTCACAGCAAAGACATATTCAGATTGATGCGTGATACTTTGGAGATGGCTGACCGCAGAGTGATGGAACACGGATCCAGGGTGGCATATTATTTGTTTAAGATGCTGGAACACAGTGGCGGTTACGAAAAGTTTGAGCTGGCGGATATTGTCTGTCTGGCTTCTCTTCATGATATCGGTGCATATAAGACAAATAACACAAAAGATCTGGTGGGGTATGAATATAAGGAACCAATGCCCCATGCTACATATGGATATCTTATTTTTAAACATTTATCTCCGCTTAGTGAGTATGCATCAGTCATTCTTTACCATCACACGAATTTTTCGAAGTTGAAGGATTTGAAATGTGAACATAAAGAGATTGCAGAGTTTTTGAATTATGCGGAGAAAGTGGATATTTTTTCCAGAGCCATGAAGGACTCTTTTGACATGAGCATGCTTCAAAAGCAGGTTGGTACGGTTTTAAGTCCTAAGGCAGATCGTTTATTTGAAGAGACAGTAAGGGATGAAGATATTTTAAATAAGGTAAAGAGCGGTGCGTATAAGGCAGAGTTGGAAGCCGCCATAGATTACATGATCTTTACCAACGAAGACAAACGGAAATTTTTGGAGATGTTGATGTTCTGCCAAGGATTCCGAAGTGAAAAGTCTGTGCTTGATACGGTTACCTGCATGTCTATTGTGGAAATGCTGGGAGTCAAACTGAACCTTTCCGAGTCTGAGATGGAGCAGCTTTATTATGGAAGTCTTCTGCACGATATCGGAATGCTGGCGATACCGAGAGAGATTATTGAAGCCCCCAGAAAACTGACGGACGAAGAATATGAAAGAGTAAAAACTCATGTGCAGCTGGCAGAAAGGGTTTTGACAGATCATATGGCAGCAGGGGTGGTAAATCTGGTTGCAGCTCATCATGAGCGGTGCGATGGAAGCGGCTATCCCAGGGGACTGCGGGGAACACAGATGACTCATGATCAGGAAATTCTACAGCTGGCGGATACGATTACGGCACTTCTGGGAAGCCGGGCATATCGAATGCCTATGGAGGAGAATGATATTGTGGCTCTGATTAGGGCAGAGGCGGCGGCCGGAAAATATAATAAGACAGCTGCAAATGTGTTTTTGAAAAATTATGATGAGATCATAAAAAAGGTAAAAACACGTACGGCTGAGATCTTAGTTACATACAGAAAACTGAACCAGCAGTACAAACAGGTGTCCGGCAAGTTTAAAGAATAGAAAATATAAGTGAACCAGAAGGAAGAAAAGGAATGGGAAAACTATTTAATATTGACAGTCCGATTATGAGCGGATTAAATAAACTGGCTGATTTGATCTGGCTGAATATTCTGACATTCATCTGTTGTATTCCAATTATCACTGTGGGAGCAGCAATCACGGCATTAAACTATGTTGCTCTCAAAATGGTAAGGAATGAGGAAGGATACGTCACAAAGGCATTTTTCAAATCATTCAGGCAGAATTTTAAGCAGGCAACAATTATCTGGCTGATCATGCTGCTGGCGGCAGCGGTGATTATTGGTGACCTGTTAATATTTGTTTATGCAGATATTGCTTTTCCATCCTGGGTTAAGGTGGCGCTTGCGGCAATAAGCATACTGGCAGTTTTTGCAACGATGCATGTGTTTCCAGTTCTTGCAAGATTTGAAAATACAATTGCAAATACCTTTAAGAATTCCTTTTACATGGGTATTTTAAGCCTTCCCAAAACAATTTTAATGATGGCGGTCTGGGTGATTCCGGTTCTTATAACATATTATTTGTTTCAGATCTTTCCGGTGGTGATGGGACTTGGAATTTCCGGCCCTGTATTCTTAAATGCAATGCTTTATAACAAGACTTTTAAGAAATTTGAACCGGAAGAAGAAGCTATAAATGACAGCAGCTGGACGGTGTCCGAGGGAGAGGATCCGTCTTTGATTGAGGAAACAGAACAGATATTGGAAGAGAAGGAAAATGAGCAGTCTAATGAGGAATAAGAAACAAAAACGCGGGGATCAGGGGATGAAGAAGAAAAGAAAGACGGCAATTTTACAATGGGCAGCATTGCTTGCGGCCTTTATTGTGGTGATTATTGTGATGCTTTTTGATTCTTCTAAAAAGATTCTGCAAAGGGCGGAAAGTATGATCAGAAATAACATCGTGCAAATAGCTGGAAAATATTCGGAGAGAGTTTCTTCGAAGCTTTACAGCATTCAGACAGGCGGAGAGATGCTTGCACATCTGGTTGAAGAGGGAAGTCTGGAATCCTGGCAGCAGATTCAAAAGTATTTGGAAGTTTTTTGTGAAGATGAGGGTGTTATTGAGGCTGTTTATGTGGAAAAGGGAAGCGTGGCAGTTGATCTTGGCGGAAAAGCAGCAGATTTGAGCCAAAAATCTTATTATGAAGCGGTTATAGAGCCGGAAGAGAGTTCGATGCTTTATATTGAAGATGAGGAGATTGCAGATGGAATGATGCTCCTGTTTACGATTCCTGTTTCTGGACAGGAAAGCAGAGTCCTTCTTTATTATCCGGTAGGAGATCTTATGGAATTCATTAATATGAGTTCCGAGAGTTATCGTCCGGCGGCATCTGCATTGATGGATTTTGACGGAAATATTTTTATTTCCACGGATGGAAATGATCCTCTTTTTTCCGGCGGAAATCTCTTGAAAAACATTACAGGACAAACCAAGGCGGAGATATCAAAGTTTCAAAACAGAATGCGGAGTCAGGGAACCGGAAGAATGGACATATCAGCAGGAGGCCGGAATGGAGTGGTTTTTCATGTACCGGCGGGAGAGGAATTGGTGCTTATTGCAGAGTATGATCAGGAATATATTTCCCGTCAGGAAAGACTGATCTGGAATGATGCATGGAAAATGGTTCTGCGGGTTTCCAGTGTCATCATACTGTTTGTTCTGCTTTACATGATTGTCAATATTATCATAAAAATACAGCATGAGGGAGACAGCAGGGCGCTGGAGGAAAAGGCAGATACGGACCTGCTTACGGGGCTGAGCAATAAGATGGCAACTGAGCGCAAGATCAAAGAGTACATAAGTGAGAATCCGAAGGAGCTTGCCCTGATGTTTGTTCTTGATATTGATAATTTCAAGAAGATTAATGATACCATGGGACATGCGTTTGGAGACGAGGTGCTGCGCACGCTGGGAAAACACATTGGTGAGAATTTCCGTGTAACAGATATTATTGGACGTACTGGTGGTGATGAGTTTACCATTTTCCTGAAATCCTTAAAGGATGATTCCAATACACTCAGAGAGGCACAGAAGCTGGTGGATTTCTTTAAGGAGTTCCAGGCAGGAGAATACGTGAAGTATTCAGCAACGGCAAGCATAGGAGCGGCAGTTTTCCCTAAAGATGGAGACGATTTTGAAACCTTGTATAAGGCAGCTGATCAGGCACTTTATAAGGCGAAGGAGCGGGGGAAGAACCAGCTTGCCTTTTATGATGACCGGGATAAAAAGTAATTGTACAAAATGTCTAGTGACCGTTTATATTTTTAGTCAAGTTGCTATTGAAAATTAGAAAACAATTTCTTTCTAAGCATTTTTTACAAGGAAGGATAAAATCTTTGTGGAATAGTGGTATAGTAAAAAAATAAAAACTCATGTATACTATTCACAGACTTGATCGTGAATCAAATATTTTAAGGAGGCAAATGAAATGGCAAGTTTATCATTAAAAAACATCTACAAGATATATCCTAACGGATTTGAAGCAGTTAAGGACTTCAATCTGGAGATTAAGGATCAGGAATTCATCATCTTCGTAGGTCCTTCTGGATGTGGTAAGTCTACAACACTTCGTATGATCGCAGGTTTGGAAGACATTTCTTCCGGTGAACTGAAGATTGGTGACAGAGTAGTTAACGATGTGGAACCGAAGGATAGAGATATCGCAATGGTATTCCAGAACTACGCTCTGTATCCTCATATGTCTGTATATGATAACATGGCTTTCGGTCTTAAGTTAAGAAAAGTACCGAAGGATGAAATTGACAAAATGGTTAAGGAAGCAGCAAAGATTCTTGACCTGACACCGCTTCTTGATCGTAAGCCGAAGGCTTTGTCAGGTGGTCAGAGACAGCGTGTTGCTATGGGCCGTGCAATCGTTCGTAATCCTAAGGTGTTCCTGATGGATGAGCCTCTTTCAAACTTGGATGCAAAGCTTCGTGTGCAGATGCGTGTTGAGATTTCCAAGCTTCACCAGAGACTGGGTACTACCATCATTTATGTAACACATGACCAGACAGAGGCTATGACACTTGGTGACAGAATCGTTGTTATGAAAGATGGTGTTGTTCAGCAGGTAGATACACCTCAGAACTTATATGAGAGACCTACTAACCTGTTTGTTGCAGGATTTATGGGATCACCTCAGATGAACTTCCTTGACGCAGTTGTTGAGGTAAATGGAGACGTGGCAAACCTGAAGATTGCCGGAAACAGCATTCCGCTTCCTGCAGCTAAATCTAAGAAGCTTATTGACGGCGGCTACAACGGAAAGACTGTTACATTTGGTATTCGTCCTGAAGATATTTATGATTCACCGGCATACCTTGAGACAGCTAAGTGCAAATTTGAATCAACCATCAAAGTATATGAATTACTTGGTGCAGAAGTTTATCTGTACTTTGATCTGGCTGAGTTCCCGCTCACCGCAAGAGTTGACTCACGTACAACAGCAAGACCTGGTGACACTGTTAAGTTTGCATTTGACGTTGAGAAGATTCATGTATTTGATAAAGAANNAGAGCAGGTTANTACAAACTAGTCTGATAAGGGGGATGCGAGAGNAGGGATGCAGNAGCATCCCCTTTTTTTGTGAAATATAAGGCTGCCTGATAGCAGTGAAAGTTCGTGAATTCATGATACCTACTCATATACTG
>WFLX010234962.1_pt1 | contig 14966 bp, 12 predicted proteins | sample 4967041 | NCBI WGS metagenome assembly WFLX01 (sample SAMN12857096, study PRJNA449069) | gut metagenome | isolation source: stool from male and female vole | host: Microtus ochrogaster | place: USA:Florida | collected 2017
CAACGATGAGAAACACGCTTTGCGAGTTTCTCACGTTCGCGGGCGGCGCCAAATTGGAATGCAAGCATTCCAGCTTGGCTTATGCCTTCCGCGCAAAAAAAGCGCCGCCAAACGGCGACGCTCTCAAAGCAGTCTATACTCAGAAGCAATCTTTACTTATTATAAAACACCTTCAACGCTCTGATCAGATAACCCACATCCTTACTTCCCGCTGTCTCCACTGCAGAATGCATGGCAAGCTGAGGAAGCCCGATATCAACAGCAGGAACCGCTACCTGCGCTGATGACAGATTCCCCAGTGTGGAGCCCCCCGGAATATCGGAACGGTTATGGTAGCTTTGGCAGGGTACTCCCGCTTCCATACAAATGGACTTCATGACCGCTTCCGTATATCCGTCTGTGGTATATTTCTGTCCGCCGTGATGTTTGATCACAATGCCTCCATTTAAAACCGGTTTATTGGTCAGATCCGCCTTTTCCGGATGATTCGGATGAAGTGCATGCGCATTATCCGCGGAAATCATAAAACTGTCTGCAAGTAACCTTAAATACCCCTCTCCTGAACAGGAAAACGCCTCTCCGATTCTCATAAGAGTATCCTTTAAAAAGGTGGAAGCCGCTCCTGCTCTGGTCAGGCTCCCCACTTCTTCATTATTAAAGACAGCGCAGACGGCTCCATATTCTTTTGGATCTGCATCAAGAATTGCTTCCATAGAGCAATAAACGCATTCCAGATCATCCAGTCTCGGAGAAATCATCAATTCTCCTGAAGGTCCTGCCAGTCTGCCAGGCTCCCTGACATAGAGATACAGATCACTTCCCAGAATCTCCGTCTCCTCTGTTCCTGCCAGACGGGCTATTTCCTTAATGAGAAAGCCTCTTCCTTCCTCATCTCCCATCAACGGCAGAAGATCAATCTGCGGATTATACTCTATCCCTTTATTCATGTCGCGGCTCATATGAATAGCAAGGCTTGGGATCACACAAAGATCTCTGTCAATATTTACATTTATGCAGACCGGTTCCTCTTTGCCCCGGACCACCACCCGTCCCGCCACAGAAAGCCTTCTATCAAACCAGGTGGAATAAATCATGCCGCCATAATTTTCCGTATTAAGCCGGAGATAATTCTTTTCCGTCAATAGCTCCGGATCCGTTTTCAGCTTAAAGCAGGGCGAATCGCTGTGGGATGCAATAATCCGAAATCCCTTCATCTCCTTTTCCGGTATTCGAAACGCTATGATGGAAGAATCATTTCTTTTTACATAATATGCATTTCCGCTTTGCAGCTTCCACTGCTCTCTCTCCTTAAGAAGCCTAAAACCTGCCTCCAGCAGCCTCTTCTCCACTGCCTCCACGGCATGGTAACAGCTCACACTCTCTTCAATAAAATCCAAACACTTCTGTGCTGCATTCTCCTTCATGTTCATACTCCTCCTTAGACTGCCCTCTTGCTAAAAAAGCTGTACACCTTATGGTATACAGCTTTATGGACAAACTATGCATAAAACTTATTTCTTTTGAAGAAAATCAGGAATCTTAAGCGGCTTGTCCGCCACATTACTTCGAAGGTCACCCGGACTGGTAAGGGTGGATACCGGTCTTTGCGGAATCGGTGTTACCGGAGTCTGAACAGTTCTTCCGGGAACTCCGCTCATTCCATCCGAGACCCCTGCTCCCATACCGGAAGGTCTGAGATTAATATTCGGTGTTACAGGCTTCACATACTTATTTGCAAAAGTTCCAAAGCCGGAAACTGGCTTATTAGTAGGAAGCGTTGCATCTTCAAGCCCCGTTGCAATAACAGTAATTGAACACATATCACTCTTGGATTCATCATACATGGCACCAAAGATAATATTGACCTCATCTCCTGCCAGCTCCTGTACATAACTTGCCGCATCGGAAGCATCTGCCAGGGTGATATCACCGGAAACATTGATAATAACATGAGTTGCACCGGAAATATTGGTTTCCAGAAGGGGACTTTCCACTGCCATCTTAACAGCTTCACTTGCTTTGTCATCTCCCTTGCCGACACCGATGCCGATGTGAGCAATACCTTTATCCTTCATAACAGTCTGCACATCTGCAAAGTCAAGATTGATCACTGCAGGAACATTGATCAAATCTGTAATTCCCTGCACAGCCTGCTGTAATACTTCATCTGCTTTCTTAAGGGCATCCGGCATGGTTGTCCGTCTATCAACAATCTCTAATAATTTATCATTAGGAATCACAATTAAGGTGTCTACATTGTCCTTGATCCGTTCAATACCGCTGATGGCATTGACCATACGGGCTTTTGCCTCAAAACGAAAAGGCTTCGTCACTACGCCTACCGTAAGAATTCCCATATCCTTCGCCAGCTTTGCAACAACCGGAGCTGCTCCGGTTCCGGTTCCGCCGCCCATGCCGCAAGTAACAAACACCATATCCGCACCCTTAAGCGCTGCTGCAATCTCCTCGCTGCTCTCTTCGGCTGCCTTTTCACCGATTTCGGGCTTTGCACCGGCTCCAAGTCCCTTGGTAAGCTTCTCTCCAATCTGCAAAAGCTTCGGTGCCCGGCATAACTGTAATGCCTGCTTATCGGTATTAATACCGATAAACTCTACCCCTGTTATATTTTCATCTACCATTCTATTAACAGCGTTGTTACCTGCTCCTCCTACACCAATTACGATGATCTTAGCAGCAGATTCAGCGTCGTTTGTCTTAATTTCCAGCAAAGGTATTTCCTCCTATCATTCCTGACCATCCCCTATGATCTGACCTTGCATTGCATACTTTAATACAGACTCCACCAGACTCATATAAACTATCATATAATCTTTTCTTCCAATTATCAACCACAAATTTAAGTTTTTTTCATTTTTCTTTTCTCAACATTACTTAATCTGCTTCGAAGGGGATATTTTTGGTATCCTCGGTATAATTCTCCATACGAAGTGTTCCCTTCTGCCCCGACAGCTTTGGAAGAATATCCTGAAGTATCATGATTTTCTCATCTAAATTGTCTCCCATTCCCAGAGAAGCTCGTACATCCCCAAAGTAAAGCATCAGGGAACCGTCACTGCCAAAATAGATCCTATCCGTGGAAAGGTTGTACTTATTTACAAGCTGGGTGATGCTCAGAATTGATCGAAAAATACTTGCATCTTCTACCGGAAGAGGTTCATACATTACCACATGATCAAAGGTAAGTCCTGTCACCTGCGGAATACCCGCTGTTTTATCCTTTGAGCTCTCTACAATAATTCCATCCTTGTCAAAGTACATATACCGCTCTAAATATTCCACATAACCTGCAAGAGCTTTCTCATATACTTCAATCTTAATCGTATGGGGATCTTCAACGGATACATCCATTTTTTCCACAAAAGGAACACCCTCAATACTCTTATTTTTATACCGAAGGGACAGCAGAAGGGAATTGTTTCCATAACTCCCTTCCATGACCATCCCAATGATTTCTTCATTGGTGTAATGAATATTTCCTTCCACATACACGGTTGTCACGGTATAATTGGTGATCACATAGATGTACCCAGCCGCCAGTGCAATGAGAAGGAACAGGATCATTGCGCCTATAATAAACAGACTTTTATGACCCGTCAAATATTCGCCCATATTCACTTTTTTCGTCTGTTTCTTTTTTTGCTGTTTCTTCTTCGCCATATTCTGTATATATATTTACTCCCAGATTTTGGAAATCTCTGCAGATATCCTCGTATCCTCTTTCAATAAAATGCCGGTTTCTTACCACAGTCTCGCCTTCTGCCATGCAGCCTGCAATAACCAGCGCGGCGCCTCCTCTCAGCTCATCTGCAGTGACTTCGCAGCCAAGCAGCGAATCTACTCCGCGAATCACCGCCTGACGATTTCCCTGCAGATGAATATCGGCCCCCATCTTCCGGAGCTGTTCTACGATCCGGAATCGGTTTTCAAACACAGTCTCCTCAATCACACTGGTTCCCGAGGCCGTCGCCATGGCAGCCATAAGCAGGGACTGCATATCGGTAGGAAAACCCGGATAAACTTCTGTTTTAATCAAGGACAAAGGCTGCATTTTCCGGTCTGCCATCACACTGATGCCGTCTCTGGAAACAATTATCTCTGCTCCTGCCTTTTCCGCAGTCTTTAAAACACTCTGCATCTGTGACGCAGGTGCATCTTCCAAAAAGATATGTCCTCCTGTTCCCAAAACCCCCATCAGATAAGTTCCCGCCACAATCCGGTCCGGTGGTATCCGAAACCGCACTCCGTGAAGTTTATGTCCCCCTTGTATAATCAGAACAGAACCGCCGATTCCCTCAATCACCGCTCCCGCTTCCCTAAGGAACTCACATAAGGCAGCGATCTCCGGCTCTTTCGCCGCATTTTGAAGGACGGTAACTCCCTTTGCACGAACCGCCGCAAGGATCACATTTTCCGTAACCCCCACACTGGAAACAGATGGTCTGATTACAGTTCCTTCCAGCTTTTTTACCCTTGCAGTAAAAGAACTTTCTTTCTCGTAAATCTCCACTCCCATCTTTCTAAGTGCGCCTAAATGCATATCAATGGGACGCTCTCCGATAACACATCCTCCCGGATATGCCATCGTGATCTCTCCAACTCTTCCCAGCATTGCGCCAAGAAGCATGATGGACGAGCGCATGCCTGTCACATTTTCTCCGGATACACGATCCTCCGACACATTTCTTGCATCTATGGTAATGGTCCGGTCTGATCTGCTCACTCTACACCCGATTCCGGTGAGCAGCATCAGCATATGATGCACATCCGAAATCCAGGGACAGTTTTCCAATACACAGACATCTTCTATCAAAAGGGCTGCTGCCAGAATCGGCAGCACTGCATTTTTTGAACCTTGTATTTTTGTTTCTCCAAAAAGAGCATTTCCTCCTCTGATATGAATAGAATCCAAATTATCACCTTCTGCCTTCCGGTTAAAAAGTAAGACCTATTCTAATTATATGACTTTAAGGAAGAAACGTGTCTTGTACTATAAATCTTTCAGCCGTATCCCTCTTCCCACACTCAGCACGATTCCAATCTCGATCAATAAGAACATAACCGCCGAGCCTCCATAGCTGATAAAGGGAAGGGTAATTCCCGTATTGGGAATGGTATTAGTGACAACCGCCACATTCAAAATTACCTGAATGGCAATATGACCAAGCACACCTACCACCAGAAGCGCTCCAAACAAATCCGGCGCATTGTTAGCTATCACCATAAATCTCCAAATCAGAAGAATGAACATAATCAAAATGGAAATTGCTCCAAACAATCCCAGTTCCTCGCAAATAATGGAAAAGATCATATCATTCTGTGCCTCAGGCAGAAATCCCAGCTTCTGCATACTCATTCCCAGCCCTTTGCCCAAAATTCCTCCAGAACCAATGGCATAAAGCGCCTGAAGAGTCTGAAATCCTTTTCCACTGGCATAGGCCTCCGGATCCAGCCACGCTAAAATACGGCTTCCTCTGACTCCCAGAGAATCTGCGCTGCCTGCACTTGCAATTAGGTAGACTGCCAGCGCACAGATTGCTATGCCCGCAAGCCCCAAAAAGATAAACCGTTTATAGTCCGGGCAGGAAACAAAAAGCATCAGCACTGCAATTCCAAAGATAATAATGGCTGAACTCATGTTTTCCGTAACTTTCCACACCAGCAGACAGATTGGCATAGGAACCCCCAGCACAATCAAAAATCCTTTTCCCGTCCGGATCTTCCGCCCCATATGGCAGATCAGACTGGCCAGAAATAATATCATACCCAGTTTCGCAATTTCTGCAGGCTGAATGGACATACCTGCAATTCGGAGCCATCTCTTTGCACCGCCTGCTTCATATCCAAAGGGGATAATAAGCAAAATCAGTATTGCTGAAACAATATAGCCTAGCAGGGCAAATCTTTCCCAGAAATGATAAGGGATATTTGCCACCACGATCATTGCAATAACACCTAAAATAGTAGATAAAAGCTGCCTTTTCAGGAAAAAGGCCGGATCTCCATGCTGCAAAGCGCCATCATAGCTGCTGGTTGAATAGAGCATTACAAGACCAAAGCCAAGCAAAAACAACACAATAAACAGCAGCGTATAGTCAAAGAATGACTCCTGCCCTCTGCTTCCTCTTCGTCCGTTTGCACTTATGCCTCTCCTGTCCGCCACTTTTAAACTCCAATCTTTTCCACTAACTCTTTGAATACTTTTCCCCGCACTTCATAATTGGGAAACATTCCCCAGCTTGCGCAGGCCGGTGAAAGCAATACCGCATCGCCGGGCTGTGCCTGCTCAACACAGATAGAAAATGCTTCCTCAAAGGTGTCCGCCAAAATAATATTTTCAATACCGTGTGCCTTTGCACATTCAGCAATTTTGTCACGGGTCTGACCAATCAGTACAAATGCCTTAACCTTGCCATCGAAGGCTTCAATCCACTGGTCATACTCGCTCTGTTTATCGTAACCTCCGCCGATCAGAACCGTAGGTTTATTCATTGCCCTGATTCCCTGAATTGCAGCATCCGGATTGGTTCCCTTGGAATCATTATAATAATCCACGCCGTTTTTCGTTGCTACAAACTCAATCCGGTGTTCCACCGCCTTAAACTCCCGAACAGTTTTCAATATCACATCCATCGGCACCTTCATGGCATCTGCAATGGCAATCGCCGCCATCACATTTTCCACATTACACATACCGACAAGATTCATATCATGAATATTCATCAGTCTCTTGACTTCCCCTGCCTGTGCAAGAAAAATTTCTTCGCCATCCAGATAAATGCCTTCCGTAAGCTTTTGTGCCGAAGAAAAATAAACTACCTGTGCCGGACAGCTTTTACCGAATTCTCTGGTATAAGTATCCTCATAATTAAGTACACAGACATCATTCTCAGTCTGATTACAGGCAATCATCTGTTTCGTTTCCACATAGCATTCCATGGTATGATGACGGTTTAAATGATCCGGCGTGATATTTAAGATTGCAGAAACCTCGGGCCGGAAGCTGTGTATGGTTTCCAGCTGAAAACTGCTGATCTCCGCTACCGTTACGCTGTCCTCCCCGGTCAGAAGCGCCGCCTCCGTGTAGGGATTTCCAATATTCCCAACCACAAAAACCGATGGATAATATGCCTTCAAGATCTGTCCTACCAGTGTTGTCGTGGTCGTCTTTCCGTTGTTCCCTGTTATTGCCGCGATTTTCCCTTTGGCAAAGGTATAAGCCAGTTCAATCTCTCCCCAGATTGGAATCCCGCGTTCCCGATACTCTGCAAGAAAAGGAGCATCAACCGGAACTCCGGGACTAATGACCACCAGCACAATCTGCTTCTTTTCTTCCTCCGGAACCAAACCCACAAAAACTTCCAGATCTTTCCTGCCTCCGGCTTTCTGCCGGAGCTCTTCAGGATCAAGCTTTTCATTACTGTCATACAAAACCGGCACTGCCCCTGCTGTATGTAAAAGACCTGCGGCCCCTATGCCGCTTTTGCCGCTTCCTACCACCAAAACCTTTTTTCCCTGTATTTCCATTTTCATTCCTCTCTCTAAGAAATTCCGAATAGCGCCAGAACACAAAGCACAGCCGTCACAACAGAGAATGCCGCTACAATCGTCGTTTCTTTTAATCCGCATAATTCAAAATGATGATGCAGCGGAGCCATTTTAAAGAAGCGCCTTCCGCCGCTTATTCGAAAATATGTCACCTGAATCATCACTGACAAAACTTCTATAACATAGATAAATCCCACAATCGGCAGATAAAGCGGCATCTGCATCATATAAACACTGCCTGCTATAAAACCCCCAAGTGCCAGAGAACCTGTATCTCCCATAAAAACACTTGCCGGGTGCACATTAAACAGCAGAAAACCCAGCAATGCTCCCGCAACGGCACTGGTAATCGGTTCAATCCCCGCTCTCACACCAATGGATGCAACCGTCAGAAATGTCGCCACCATAACTGTCACGCTGCTTGCCAGTCCGTCTAATCCATCCGTAAAATTAGTTCCATTGGCTGTTCCCGCCACTACCAAAAACAAAAAGGGAATCTCCATTCGGCCCAAATTCAGATAGCAGCCTTTCACAAAAGGAATTCTCATAGCCTGCGGCAGAATCCCGATATGAAACAGGTACCATGCAAACATGCCAGTGACTAAAAGCTGTCCCAGCATTTTCTGCCAGGGGCGAAGCCCCATGGAATTTCTCTGCACCACCTTAATATAGTCATCTAGAAAGCCGATCAACCCAAACCCTACTGTCAAAAAAAAGATCGGTACAATCTTCGGGTATTCTTCTGCATATAGCACTGTCGTAACCGCCACACTAACTATAATCAGAATGCCTCCCATGGTAGGAGTCCCCGTTTTTTTCAGATGAGTGTAAGGTCCATCCTCGCGCACCGTCTGCCCCGCTTTCAGCCGCCGCAGAAAAGGAATGACTACCGGTCCGAGCAGTACACTGAGACCAAATGATATCAGCATCGGCATAATAATATGCTCTTTTGCCATTGCCTGCACCTCTCAATTATAATCCATTTTCTCCAAATAAGGAAGAATATTTTCAAAAAGCTGCCGTACCACCGGTGCTGCCACCTGACCGCCGTAATAAACCCCTTGGGGATTATGGATTATGGCAAGTGCCAGCACCTGCGGGTCATCTGCTGGTGCAAAGCCGATAAAGGATGCAATATATCTGCCGCTTCCCCTTGGAAGAGTCTGGCTCGTCGCCGTTTTTCCTCCCACTCTGGCTCCTTCTACATATCCGTTTTTTCCTGTTCCGTTCTCCACCACCTGTTCTAAGATCATACGCATCGTTGCAGAAGTCTCTTCCGATACAATATGTTCTGTCACCGGATACGAAAACTGTTCCATTTCCGTCTTTTGTCTGTCTGCGCTGGCAACCCCAAAGTGAGGGGTCACCCGGTTTCCTCCGTTAATAATAGAGGCTGCCGTAGTTGCAAGCTGTATGGGCGTGATTTGAAAAGACTGTCCGAAGGATACAGTGGCAAGCTCTACTGCCTTCATATCTTCCATTTTATGCATGATAGTTCCAGCCTCCCCTGGCAGATCCACTCCCGTCTTGCCAAGCAGTCCGAACTGCTTAAAATATTTATAGTAATTTTCTACTCCCAGTCTCAGTCCTACCGTAATAAATACCGGATTGCAGGAATTCATGGTAGCCTCCATAAAATTCTGCGAACCATGCCCCGTAGTTTTGTGACACCGGATCCGTCTGTCCTCTACCATAATATATCCCGGACAACTGAAACGATCCTCTACCGTGACAACGCCTCCTTCCAGCCCTGCCGCCGCCGTGATAATCTTAAAGGTAGAGCCCGGTTCATAGGTATCATTAATACAGCCGTTACGCCACATTTGATTTAGCAGTTCTTGCTTTTTTTCCTGAGAAAGTCCATCCAGATCCGTTCCATCTGGAAGCTCATAGGGATTATTCAGGTCAAACTCAGGCACATCCACCATTGCCATAATCTCTCCGTTTTGAGGGTTCATGACCAATATAGATACTCTTTCTGCCTGCTTTGTCTCCATCACCTGTTTTGCAAGCTGAGTAGCGTAACTTTGAATATTAATATCCAGACTGATATAAAGATCCTTCCCTGCCACCGGTTCCACTCTCTCTTCTCCGGCTTCACTGATCTCAACACCTCTGGCATCGGTAACTGTGAGAATGGTTCCCTCCTGCCCTTTCAGATAATCCTCATATTTTACTTCAAGTCCGATAATCCCCTGATTATCCCCTCCCGTAAAACCCAGCACTTTGGAAGCAAGCTCACCATAAGGATAATAGCGCTTGTAATCCTCATCTACCTTCACGCCATCCAGATCATAAGCGCGAATGGCATNCNCCTTGGCCNTCTNCACNTTGCTTTTGATTNTTTCGANAGAAGAATACTTCTCNACTCGCTTCCGCACATATTCTTCCGATAAATCAAGCTCTTTACTTAAAACTTTAACGATCCGATCCGGATCCTTAATCTGGTTATGGATCACGGAAATGGTGCATACGGTTTTATTATCTGCAATCACAGTTCCGTTGGCATCCAGTATTCTTCCTCTTGCCGCCTTAATACTCCGTTCCCGCTCATGGAGCTCCTTTGCCTGTTCGGTATAATAATCAGACTGAAACACCATCAAATAAACCAGCCTGCCTGCCAATACCAGAAAAAGTGCCAGACAGGCAAAGAAGACAACAACTATTTTTTTGCGGATAAAAGTTTTGCTGCCTATCATAGAAACCTCATAGAAANGGTATTATTATAATTTATTACCTNTCCTACGAGGTTATTCTTAAAACTCTCTATTCTTCCGGTGCAGGTGTCTGTTCTTCATGGGATATACCTGCTCCTGGGTTATCATCCTCCAAGCCTGCACCCAGCACATAGCCGGTATCCGGGTCCACATAATTTCCGGTACTGGGATCTACCGCATAACCCGTTTCCGGATCAATCGGGAAATCCTTCCAAGGCTCACTGGGCTGCTGAGGTTCTCCTTCCGAAGGATTTTCGCCTTCTCCTGTTCCTTCTCCGCTTCCCTCTTCTTCACTTTCGCCTTCCGTTCCCTCTACTCCTTCACCTTCCTCTGCTCCTGGTGCAGGGGCTGTCATAATTTCAATCTGAAGGGCTTCCAGTTCCTCAATCTCCTTCTCTGTCAACTCCTCAGTCATATAAATTCCCATATAAGGAAGAACTTCTGTCAGAACATTGCGCACGATCCTGGTAGCAAACTTCGCATCATCCATAATGGAATTGCTGACGTTCGGCCGGTCAACCACCACATAAATAGCAATCTGGGGATCGTCGGCAGGTGCATACCCTAAGAAAGAAAGTACATACTCTTTGGCGGAACGAGGTGCCGTCTGAGCGGTTCCCGTCTTTCCACCGATCATATAGCCTGCCGGACGGGCCGTCTTTCCCGTTCCATTTTCTCCGGATACCACAAGATTACACATCTCCCTAACCTTGTCAGAGGTGGTTTCCGATATGGTCTGCCTCAAAACTCTGGGTTCGATATTCTGTACCGTCGCCCCTGACGGACTGACAATTTTTTTCACCATATGGGGCTCATAGTAATAACCGCCGTTGATCAGGGAACAAAAAGCCGACATCATCTGAATCATCGTGCAGTTATANCCCTGTCCAAAACTGCAGGTTGCAAGCTCCGTTGAACGCATGCTGTNTTTATNATATACAAGACTTGCTGTNCTCNCCTNTCCTGCCAGATCNATATTGGTTNTCAGCCCAAAGTTGAACATATGCTGAAACTCGGTAAATGTCTCTACACCGGTAGCACTTGCAATATACATCATATTCACGTTGCAGGACCGCTCAATCCCTTCCGAGACACTCAAAGTCCCGTCACCCCAGACATTGTGGCATTTAATTGGCCAGCCTCCTATTTCCAACTTTCCCTGACAATTATATGTCTCATTCCCTGTAATGCTGCCGCTTTCAATGCCCGCCGCCACTGTTATGGGTTTGGATACGGATCCCGGCTCATAAGTCTCACTGATACAAAAATTCTTCCACAACGCGTTTAACTGCCGGTACATAGCTTCATTGTCATTCTTAAGTTCTGTGAGATTTTCCTCATTCACATATTCTCCAGTTCGCTCTCCCTGCTCATTCAGGATTGGCATACCGATCAGAGCTTCCAGATTTCTGGTGTCATTTAAGTCAAACACCGGATATCCGGCCATTGCAAGCACTTCTCCGCTGTTCACATCCATGATGATGCATCCCACATTATTGGCACCGTTTCCTTCATGGAAATTGTCACGGTACTCTTCGTCAAATTTCCTTAAATACTTTTCTACAATACTCTGGATATTAATATCAATGGTGGTAATAATGCTGTTTCCATCCACTGCAGGTATGGTCGTTCTCTCCAAATTGGAATCACCGTTCAGATAACCGTATTCCCTGCCCGGCGTTCCCGACAAAGTATCATTATAAAACTCCTCAAGTCCATAGGAGCCCACATTGTCGCTGGTAGTAAAACCAATTACATCGCAGGCGAGGCTTCCTCCGGGATAACTCCTCTTATATTCTTCCTCAAACCATATTCCCTTGACCAGCGATTTTTCCTCGTTGATCAGTTCCATCAGTCCCTGTATCTGATTAAATTCCAAGCGTCTTGCCAACACATAATACCGGGATGTCTCCTTATTCGCCGCAATATAAGAACGCACGGACGAGACATCCGCTCCAATCTGGCTTCTTAATGCATCCAGAGTCGGTTCCAGATAGGATTCGTCTTGGGATACCGCAACCGCATCCAAAACCACATTGTAAACCTTCTCGCTGGACGCCAGAATGCTTCCGTTTGTATCCAGAATGGATCCTCTTTTGTACGGAAGCGTTGTACTATCATACTTCTGCTGGGAAAGTACCTGCTTTTTGTACCGCTCGCCGTTATCCCTGGTAATGATGAATAAGCGGTAGGATAATCCCACAAAAGCCAGTAGTACAAAAATAAATAGTACTACCAGCTTCTTCTGCATTTTAATTGTAAATTTGTTTTTTCTCTTCTTGTTGTCCAAACTAACACCTGCTTTATTCCGGGATTTCACCGGTCTGTCTCACATAATCACTTCCTTCACCATGGAAAGAGATGACCTGTCCTTCTTTGGCATAACCCATGCCAAGTTCCTGAATGGCAATTCTTTTGACTTCGTCCAGATTGATGCTGCTTACGATCCGGTCATATTTTTCGTCATTAGAAAGCTTTAACTCATTCAAGGTACTTTCCATTCTGGAAATATTTTTAATACTGCTTGTGATATCCGCTTTCAAGGTCAGATATCCCGTCAATATAAAAGCTGCCGCTACAATTGCCGCTACCAGAAACAACACATATCCGATATTCATATAGAGGGCACGATCCCTGTTTCTGCGCACATTTTTCCCTGTACGCCGGACAGGCTCCTGCTGCCGCGGCACCACATGGATTCTTTCCTCCTGTGCCAATCTTCTGGCGGCAGTATTTCCCTGAACATAAATGCTGCTTCTGTATGCATTTTTATGTCTTTCCCTTGCGTTTACCGCCATGTTACCCTCCTGTTGCAACCGTATAGTTAACGATATTAGAAATTTATTATGTCGTTTACTATGTTTAACCCCTTCCGATTCCTTTAACCGGAAATTTTCTCAAAGATCCGAAGCTTTGCGCTTTTCGACCTGCTGTTTTCTTTTAGTTCTTCTTCTCCCGGTAAAATCGGCTTCGATGTGATCACCTTTCCTTTACTCGTCTTTCCGCATACACATACCGGAAATTCGGGAGGGCAGGTACAGGGGTTTTGTGCTTGTCTGAATTCTGTCTTTACGATCCGGTCTTCCAGCGAATGAAAGGTAATAATACAGAGCCTTCCTCCCGGATTTAACAGATTGATCAGTTCCCCGATAGATTCCTTCAGCACCTCCAATTCTCTGTTACACTCGATGCGGACTGCCTGGAAAGTTCTTTTGGAAGGATGTCCCCCTTCTGCCCGCATTCTTGCAGGAATCGCCGAGCGTATGATCTCATTTAGCTCTCCCGTGGTCTCAATCGATTTTTCCGCTCTTGCCCTTACAATATGTTTGGCAATATTTTTTGCAAATTTTTCTTCTCCGTAATCCCTTATTATCCGATACAGTTCCATTTCACTGTATCCGTTCAGAATATCTCTTGCGCTTTTTGTCTGTCTTTGATCCATCCGCATATCTAAAGGAGTATCAAAGCGATAAGAAAATCCTCTCTCCTGCGTATCCAGCTGGTAAGATGATACTCCCAGATCCAGCACCATACCGTCTATCCCTGTGATGCCAAGATCCCTAAGCACTTCTTTGGTATTTTGGTAATTATCTCTTACGATGGTCACCTTATCCTCATATTGGTAAAGCCGTTCTCCTGCCGCTTCTATAGCCGCCTCATCCTGATCGATGCCGATCAGCCTTCCGCCATTTTTCAGCCGGGCTGCAATTTCGGCAGAATGTCCGCCTCCTCCCAATGTGCCATCTACATAAATTCCATCCGATTTTATCTTTAGTCCTTCAATTGTCTCTAAAAGCAATACCGATTTATGCTCAAATGCCATCGTTTCTCCCAGTCAGTTATATTCCGATTCCAAGTTCGATCATATGTCTGGATATCTCTTCCATATCCTGATAGGTCACAGTGCCTTCCCATCTGTCTTTACTCCAGATTTCCACTCTGCTTCCCACACCGACCAATACCGCATCTTTGGTGATTCCTGCAAAATCTCGAAGCACGGCAGGAAGAAGAATCCTCCCTTGTTTGTCCACTTCCACACTGGCTGCTCCTGCCAGGAAGAATCGCGTGAACTGTCTTGCCTCTTTGTCGATCATGGGTAATCCATGCAGTTTTTCCTCAAAAGCCTGCCACTCAGGATTGTCAAACACAAACAGACAGCCGTCCATTCCTTTGGTTACCACAAATTCATCACCTAGCGCTTCACGGAATTTGGAAGGAATGATCAGTCTGCCTTTAGCATCTATTGTATGGTTGTATTCTCCCATAAACATATGCATCACCCATTCCTGAAGGTTTCGGCCGGCTTATCTGCCACTCATCGGTATCGAAAATGGTCTGCCACAGAAAGTTCGGATAAATCTACCACTTTTACCCACATAGTATACACTATCCTCCACTTTCTACCACTTTTAGATACATTCTACTCCATTTTCGTCCCGGAAGCAAGCAAAAAAAGCGCCNTGTNAACTCTNACAAGGCGNATAAATACTNATTTTCNAAAAAAATAACAATATNTANTNTCATAATACAATATGTNTCACTAGATATTGTCAAAACTTTTTTAAAATTTTTTTACAAATTTAAAGGTTAAATTTCATACACTTTCTTTTTCTGGTTCATGAGAATGATCAAATCACAGAGAAATGATCCAACACAGAAAACAATGGTAAGTACTTTAGATAC
>WFLX010025219.1_pt1 | contig 14964 bp, 11 predicted proteins | sample 4967041 | NCBI WGS metagenome assembly WFLX01 (sample SAMN12857096, study PRJNA449069) | gut metagenome | isolation source: stool from male and female vole | host: Microtus ochrogaster | place: USA:Florida | collected 2017
AGCCGTTCCTTTTGTTGGCGGGTATCTCAGGCACCGGCAAGAGCCGCATCGTTAAGCAGATGGCTTTCGATAGTTGCCCCGACAACAACGTGCTTCGTAAAGATCCGACTTCTCCCGGCAACTATTGCCTCGTTGAAGTCAAGCCCAACTGGCATGACTCTACAGAACTTCTCGGCTACGAAAGCAAGATTAACGGCGCGGAGTATGTCGCCACTCCGTTCGTGAAGTTCCTCGCCAAGGCAATGCTCTACGAAAACACTCCGTTCTTCGTTTGCCTCGATGAAATGAACCTTGCCCCTGTGGAGCAATACTTCGCAGAGTTCCTGAGTGTTCTTGAAAGCCGTAAGCGCGTGGGTAATATCATAACAAGTGAACCGCTAATCAAAGCATCGGTTTTCAAAGATTATGAAGCGAAGCTGAAACCGCTTCTCTTTGACATAAAGGCTGAGACCGCAAATTATGACGGAACAACTACCTCCGATACAACCGTTCACTACGGAAAAGAGAACTCAGTCTACGATTTGCTCAAAGAACAGGGGCTTCGTATTCCAGCGAACGTGGTAGTAATTGGCACGGTCAATATGGACGAGACAACGCACCAGTTCTCCCGGAAGGTGATTGACCGCGCAATGACTATTGAGATGAACCTGCCTGAAGGGAAGAGATCAGATGGAACTGAGATTAATCCATTCATGGATTTCTATGATAGCCGCGAACTCGGCTATCGAGAGACTCCGTTAGACGCATCGCTTTATCTGCCTACCAAAGTCTCGGCTTCGGAAGCTCTAGAAGAATTGGCTGAGAACGATGCGGAAAAGACCGAATGGCTAAAAAGCGAAGTCGCAAAAATCCTTACCGACTTGAACGCTCAACTTGAAGGTACCCCCTTTAAGGTTGCTTACCGCGTTCAGAATGAATTGTTGCTTTACTTCTACGAGGTTTGGCGTGAGAATAAAGACGCAGACTGGACCGAAATACTCACTGATGCGATAGACCAAATTCTTATGATGAAAGTTCTGCCGCGTGTGGAGGGCGACGAGGATCTTCTCGAAAAGCCTCTTGCTCGACTTGCCGATTTCTGCGCTCAGTATCCGAACNCCTCAAAGAAAATTGATGAAATGAAGACGCGCCTCGACCGCGCCCATTTCACAAGCTANTGGCCGTAAGCNATGGAAGTCNTCAGTTTCATAAGCACGGACGNGAATATCCGCATAACCGCTGCCACAGCCGCCGACATGTCGGCCAACTGGACGCGGTTTTGCAGCCGTGTGAGCAATGGGACTGCTGAGACTTACTGCGACTATCGGAGCACCGTTTCAGGCGAATTGAAACTTGCTCTGCCTAAAACTAATCATCTCTCGGAGATAGGCGATGGCGACTCGACCGTTTGGCTAAATCAGCCGCCGGTGTTCTACGAAACCGCTGTCTACAACGTCAGCATCGAACTCAATGGNCTCTCNGANGNACCTGTCNTGCTCCATAAACTCAAAGANGTTACGGAGCTGTTCACCTGCATTAAACTTGGTGATCATCGTTGGCTTATGACCGCACCGCTCTCGTTTCTCAACGAGCCCGGTATCTTTGATTTATCTTTCCGATACACTCNGCGCGACAAAGCACCGCGCACCGACACATTCTCNTTCCGNGTCGTTTCTCCGAAACTTGANACNAAANAAGACTACAANCATATCCTCGCTGANATCAATGCTCAGTACAACGAAGTTGTTTTCCAGTATTTGACACTCACGCTGCAAAATTTGCAACGCGGCGGACGCTCAGACAATGATGTGGTCTGGCTATCGATATTCCGAAACATTGTCGGGGCATACGTCAAGGCGGTTACTTATATCGTGAACCGTCCGCACCTGAGGCAGACTACAGAGGTGCATTACAGCCGACCCGACCGCATTAAGCGGTGGACTCCGCAAATGACTGAGCGGTTTGCCAACATCAAAGCGCAGAAAAGGCTTGACCGCGAATTTTTCCGCTACGAGGAAACCATCAATACCCACAATACGCGCGAGAACCGCTTCATCAAGTTCACGCTCGACCGCATCGGGAGGCGACTCAACACCATAGTCGCCACTATCAAAGCCAGGAACGCTAATGCTAAGGAGGCCGACAAAGTGGCCGACAGCGAACTTGCTGAACTTGACGGCTACGTTGCCTCACTCCGCCGCCTCGGCAACTCTCCGCTGCTTCGCGGTCTGCGTGGCGAACCGCTCCGCTCGGAGAGCATGGTGCTCCAAAAGCGCACGGGGTACGCCCAGGTGTACCGCCACTGGCTGCTGCTTCAAAAGGGCATCGAGCTTTTCGAGGGGGCAAACGCTATCGGCGTGCGCCCCATCTGGGAACTCTACGAACTGTGGTGTTTTCTGAAGATGCGGCAGATGGTNGCCGGGATTCTCGGNCTTGACTTCGCNAATCCCTCGGAGATNAAGGANACACCTATGCCGATGGTGAAGCCTTTCGAGGATAATAACCAGGAACACATTGTCGAATATTTCTGCGCTGACGGTTCGAAAGCGCGTCTGCATTATCAGCATACGTACAGCCGCCGCACGGGCGAAGTCCACACCGCTACCACGGAGAACCGCCCCGACATTGTGCTGACTATCATTAAACCGGACGGCTTCGAGCTGACCTACCTGTTCGATGCCAAATACCGTCTCAACGATGACAGCCGCCTCAACAAGGAAGACCGCGAGGAGCTTGACGTTGCTAATGGGGCTGATACGCCACCCTCGGACGCTATCAATCAGATGCACCGCTACCGCGATGCGATTTATTACGGCAGCGGCAAGACCGCCCATTCTGCAAAGGAGGTCATCGGAGGCTATATTCTCTTCCCCGGTCGCGGAGACAACGACGCCGTGCGCCGGCGGTATTTCTACCAAAGCATCAAGTCGGTCAATATCGGCGCGTTCCCNCTGCTCCCCGATGCAANCGACCCACAGAACGAGGGCTCNNTGCTNTACGAATTCCTCACAAACATTCTTCGCACAGAACATGCGTACGACCACATCAAGGACTCCATACCGCAGAAAGGACTCCGGTATGAAAACGCCCTCGCCCCGGCAGCGTCAGACCTTGTTCTGGTAGGATACTACAAGCACGAACAGCTTCCGCTCATATTGCAAAACAAGCTCTACTATGTGCCCGCTGCGCTGGGCAAAGGCTCCATTAACCTCGTCAGCGGTTTTGAGAAAACCAAATACCTTCTCCTTCACCACGGCGCTGACCGTATGCTCCTGCACCTGACAGGCGAGGGCCCGAAGTTCTTCCCCAAAACCGCGCTCGAAGCCAAAGGCTTCACTCCATCGGGCGATTTTTACCTCGGCTTCGAGATTAAAAGCATCACCCCCATTGGCAATGTTGACGTTGCTGCCTACGAGCTGGAGCGCAAAGGCCCGCAGCAATATTCCCCATACTTCACCACATTTGATAAGCTGTCCTCTGTCAGAAACTAAAGTGGAGGGAGATGCGCAGGCCGCTGCGGTCGGCTCCGGGGGTGTCGCGGTATGTCAGGCGCCAGATGTAGTCGACACGGAGGATTGTGAGGATGTTATCTATGCCCGCACCTAACTCCATGTAGGGAGTGGAGGTCATCACCCTCGGCGAGGCCTGCGAAGGGAAGCGGAAGAGGTCGATGTGCAGCGCGGGATTGTTCCGGTCCGAGAGACCTCCCATCAGCCCCTTGAAAGTGATAACTTCGCGCAGTTTCAGTTTCTTGAAGCCGGGTATCCTGTTGAACAGAATGCCGTTCCCCCAATAAGTAAGGTCGAGCGAGGCGTATTTGTCGTTGGCGAACTCCATGGGATTCATCAGCGAGTAGCTTTCGGGCTGGATTGTGTAAGACAGGTTGGCGTTGGGCCACATCAGGGCAGGGTATTGCACCCGGCTCCAGATCCAGCCACCTTTGAGAATTATGTCGGTATATCCGAAGGCTGAGAACCAGAAACGTTTCTGCACCGATACCTCGGTGCGGTTGAGAGTGAACGCGCTCCCGGCCATACCCTTGGGGCCGAACTCATGGGTCACCTGAAATATCGGCGCATCCATGTTGATGGGGAGCCGGACNGTCTTCTGCTGCGCGAANTTCTCCCCCGGCGCGNATCTCAGCGTAATGCCGAAAGCGCTTTGGTTGTAATGGCTGAATGATCTCCCGTCGCCGTTNACNAACTCGAGCCATTTCGTGGCCTCCTGGCGCTCNTGGCGGAAGAAAGCGTTGACCGAAAAATTATTGCGCAGCTCGAGGGTGTACTCAATCTTGGAGAGCCGGCGGTAGGTCACCAGGTCGCTCGACATCCTTTTGAGCGACAGGAAAATGTTGTCCGCGTTAGTGAAGAGGTAATGCTGGCCTATCATATCAAGGTCAGACATATGCGTGGCGCGGATGGAATGCACCGGAAACTCCCTCGAGTGCTGTTTCTTGCGCAGGAATGAGTATTCGAGCTCCGCGCTGTATTTCCATTTGCGGTCTTTCGTGCCGTATGCCGCATATCCCCTGCCGAACCAATGAGGATTCAGCCAGGGTGTGGTCATCCCTCCCACGCGGAAACGCGCCCCCTCAACGGAGTTGGCGCTGACCAAAGTGTTGACNGGNCCTAACANAACCGGCGAGTCCGGTTTCCANCCCCAGTATCCTCCGACAAGCACCACCAGCACCTTTTCGGCCCAATAGAAGAAAGGTATCTCGCGGAGCTGAGCCATCATTCCCCCCATCCTCTGCTCAGCCTGCGAGAGTGGTATCATGCGCGCCTGCTGCCAGTAGCGGTCGTCTGTGGCGGCCGGGTCATCTATCTCGAATTCAGAGCCGAGTCTCGTGTAGTAATCTCCGAACTCCTCGCGCGGCGCGTAGCTGAAATTATCATATGCCGTGACTCTGCGGGCATAGAAGGGCTGGGTGCCCGGTATGAGCCGGATCTCCATGCTCAGGTCATCCTTCACTTTGTTGCGGTTGCCCAGGGAATCACGCGAGTAGGTCTGCGAGAGTATCAGGTTGTCGACATAGTTGAGGTTGATCGAGCGGGGCACCCTCATGTCCACGCGCCTTACAAACCCGTCCGGGTCATCCTTCTCAATGAAAAGATTGCCCTGGAATCCGAATGACTCCCTGTTGTGGGGCCTGAAGGTGAGGCGAATGCACTCCACGCCGTCCACCATAGTCGTGTCCGTAAGGAAATACATGTAGTAATCCGCGCCAATCTTTGAGAGGGGTGAGACGAAGCGGTTTTGCATCAGGGTGATGTCATCGCTGAACACATCGACCTCCCTGAGCGCGTCCTCCAGCATCCCCCCGATATTCTGCTGGTCGAAAGCCTCGTCGAGCCCGATGCTGCGCCTCCCCCTGACAATGCGCTTATCCCCCTCGGCGCGCGAATGAAGAGTGGTGGCCAGCCTCTCTTTGACCGACAGGTTGAGCACCTGTTTGCCTGTCACGGCAGCAGTGTCCATATACATGCGCATGAAGTCCAGTTTCCCCTTGCCGAATGAGGACTTGCCGTCCCTGTCGAAATCGTTCAGGCCTATGGTGATACGGTCGTAGGAATCATAGCTGAAATATTCCTCCTGTTTCGGGTCATGGTGGTCGCGGTTCCTGCGCACTTTTTCCATAAGCTCCACAGCGGGATTATTACGTTTCGAATATTTCTCCTTTTTCTGGCTTACCACCACCTCATCGAGTGTCTTGGCCTCACGCGTGAAAACGAGCGTATCCACTTCCGGCACCTGCGGTAATTCAGCCGCAGACGCCCCGCTCCACCATGCGGCGAGGGAAAGAATGATGGAAAACGTCCGGTTCAGTTGCATGATTAACGGAAATAAACTATTTTTGAAGAAATATTATTCAGCTTGCTTATGGCTTACGAAAGAGAACACAAATATCTCGTGACTGACGAGACCTACAAGAGCCTGGCCGCTTCCAGCTCACACATCCGCCAAGGATACCTCAACAGGGACCCGGACCGGACTGTCCGTGTGCGTCTGCGCGATAACGAGGGCTTCCTCACCGTCAAGGGACGCACCATAGCAGACACGCGCCCGNAATTTGAATACCGCATACCGGCCGATGAGGCGGANGCGATGCTCAGCCTTTGCTCGGGAGGCATCATTGACAAGACACGCTGGATAGTCCCATTCNGGGGATTTGTCTGGGAAGTGGACGAGTTTCACGGGAAGCTCGCGCCGCTTGTGGTAGCTGAGATAGAGCTCCCTGAAAACACCCGTGACTATCCGCTGCCGGGATTTGCCGGAGCGGATGTCACGGGCGATGAGAGGTATTATAACTCAGCTCTGCAGAATCTCACACAGGGCGATTAGGCTTTCACTCCGAGGAGCTCCTGCATCTTCTCTGCCGCGGCGCCTATGCCGTCGGCATCCTTTCCTCCGGCCTGGGCATAGAAGGGCTGTCCGCCGCCGCCACCCTTGATGAGCTTGGCGGCCTCGCGGACAATCTGTCCGGCGTTGCTTCCCGCTTTGACCAGATCATCTGTCAGCAGGACTGTCAGCAAGGGCTTCTTCTCAGCCGAGACAGTAGCGCCGATGAAGGCGGTATGCTCGGTCGCCTCTTTCTTGATTGCAAAGGCGATGTTCTTGACCACATCGGGATTGAACATGCCCGTAAGCATGCATACCTTGATACCGTTTACTTCGCGCGCGTCATCTATCAAGGACTTTGCGAGTGTGGCGGCGCGCTGGGCCATAAACTCCTCGACCTGCTTGCTCANGNCGGCATTCTCCTTTATGGTCTTCTCTACNGCCTGACGNATGTCTGACGAGTTTCCGAGCAGGNCAGCGAGATCGCGCACTGTGTCCTGGAAGTTNTCAAGNACCTCCTCGACACCNGCGCCGCTGACTGCCTCNATGCGGCGTATTCCGGCGGCGATGCTGCTCTCGTTGAGGATGCGGACCATTCCGATGTTGCCTGTGTTGGCCACATGCGTTCCGCCGCAGAGCTCAACGCTGTCGCCAAACTTCACGACGCGCACCTTGTCGCCATATTTCTCGCCGAAGAGAGCCATCGCACCGAGGGCCTTGGCCTCGGCTATGGGCATGTCGCGCTTCTCATCGAGGGCATGCGCCTCGCGGATGCGTGAGTTGACAAGATGCTCCACCTTGCGCAGCTCCTCGGGAGTCACCTTCTGGAAATGTGAGAAGTCAAAGCGAAGCACCGAGGGAGACACATAGGAGCCCTTCTGCTCCACGTGGGAGCCTAAGACCTCGCGCAGCGCCTCATGGATGAGGTGTGTGGCGGAATGGTTGGCAGAAGTGGCCTTGCGGTCATCAATGTTGATTTCAGCCACAAATTCCTCCTCGGGGTTGGCCGGGATACGGCGCATCAGATGCACCCCGATATTGTTCTCGCGCTTGGTGTCAAACACTTCGTATTTGTTTCCTTCGCCATCGATCAGCACTCCGGAGTCTCCTACCTGGCCGCCCATTTCGGCATAAAACGGAGTCTTGCTCAGAATCACCTGATAGAATTCCTTCCCCTTCTGGCTGACCTTGCGGTAACGCAAAATCCTCGTGGGCACCGACATTTCATCATAGCCCACAAACTCCTGGTCTCCCTCGCGCACAGTCACCCAGTCGCCGGTCTCAACCGCAGCGGCATTGCGGGCGCGCTCCTTCTGCTTCTTCATCTCAGCATCAAATCCCTTGTGGTCGAGCGTCATGCCCTTCTCGCGCAGGATCAGCTCGGTAAGGTCAAGAGGGAAGCCGTAAGTGTCATAGAGAACGAAAGCCTCCTTGCCGTCAATCTCTGTCTTACCCTCAGCCTTGGCGCGGGAGGCGACTTCATCGAGCATGCCGATGCCCTTGTCAAGGGTGCGCAGGAAAGAATCCTCCTCCTCCTTGATCACTTTCTTGATAAGCTCTTTCTGGGCTGCCAGCTCGGGGTATGCCTCTCCCATGTTGTCCACCAGGGTATCCACAAGCAGATACAGGAAGGCCTCGCGGCGCTCCAGGAAAGTGTAGGCATAGCGGACTGCGCGGCGCAGGATGCGGCGTATCACATATCCGGCCTTGGCATTGGAGGGGAGCTGGGAATCGGCGATTGAAAAGGCGATGGTGCGCACATGGTCTGCCACAACGCGCATGGCCACATCCACATCCTTGTCTTCGCCATACTGTTTGCCGGAAAGGCGGCCGATCTCGCTGATGAGGGGTGTGAAGACATCCGTGTCGTAATTCGACTTCTTGCCCTGCAGCGCCATGCAGAGGCGCTCGAATCCCATGCCGGTGTCTATGACCTTCGCCGGCAGAGGCTCCAGCGACTTGTCAGCCTTGCGGTTATACTGCATGAAGACGAGGTTCCAGATCTCTATGACCTGCGGATTATCCTTGTTGACCAGAGTGGCGCCATCCACCTCGGCTCTCTCCTCGTCGGAGCGCAGGTCTATGTGAATTTCCGAACAGGGGCCGCAGGGGCCGGTCTCGCCCATCTCCCAGAAGTTGTCCTTGCGGTTGCCGTTGATGATGTGGGAAGCAGGAAGATGCTTCTCCCAGATAGCAGCCGCCTCGTTGTCGCGCTCGAGCCCTTCGGGAGCGTATCCCTCGAACACAGTGGCATACAGGCGGTCAGGATTGATTTTAAGCACATCCACGAGATACTCCCAGGCCCAGTCAATAGCTTCCTTCTTGAAATAGTCGCCGAAAGACCAGTTGCCGAGCATCTCAAACATGGTGTGATGGTATGTGTCATGTCCGACTTCCTCGAGGTCGTTATGTTTGCCCGATACGCGGAGGCACTTCTGTGAATCGGCTACGCGCGGGCTCTGCGCCGGCCGGTTGCCGAGGATGATGTCCTTGAACTGGTTCATGCCGGCATTGGTAAACATCAGCGTCGGGTCATCTTTAATCACCATCGGGGCCGAAGGCACGATGCGGTGGCCTCTTTCGCGAAAAAACGTCTTGAAGGACTCGCGTATCTCTTTGGATGTCATAATGTATAATTCTATTCTTGTTTGAAGTTGCAAAATTACAAAAATTTGGGTAATTTTGCAACCGTTCATCTGCGAAACCTCTATGACTATGCGCTATGGCACGCCGCAAACTGTACATATATAATCCGGAGACCGACAATTTCGAGCGGCTGTACCCTACTCTGCGCTCCCGCCTGGGCAAGGGGCTGCTGTTCGCATTGTGCTCATTCGCGGCCGGGGCCATGATATATCTCGCGGTGTTTTATGTATTTGCCGCTCCCGCCGAGAGAAATCAGCGCCTGGAGAACGCGAAACTGAAATCGCAATATAATCTGCTTCAGAAGCGTCTTGACGCGGCCTTGAAAGTCATGGGTGATATTTCGGAGCGCGATGACAACTTCTATCGCGTGATGATGCAGATGGAGCCAATGAGCACGGGCCAGAGGTTTGCCGGCCTGGACAATGTGAGCCGGTACAGGGAGCTTCGCTCCTTAGGAGACGCTTCGCTTGTGGTCAGCCTGAACCGGGGCATGGACCTTCTGGAGCGCCAGCTCTATAATCAATCGCTCTCATTCGATCGGCTGATTGACGAGGCGCATGCGCAGAAGGACAAGCTGGTGCATATACCCTCTGTGCTCCCCCTTTCAGCCGGGTCATACTCCTTCGCATGCGGCTATGGCTACCGCAGGGATCCGGCTTTCGGCACGACACGCTTTCATGAGGGGATAGACCTGGCAGCGAAAGCCGGGACGCCTGTAATCGCTACTGCCGACGGCATAGTGAGCGTGGCAGAGCGCAAGGGAGGCTATGGCAACTGCATAGACATCGACCACGGCTATAATTATGTAAGCCGCTACGCGCATCTGAGCCAGATTAACGTGTCGCCCGGACAACCGGTGAAAAGAGGCGATGTGATAGGCCGCGTGGGATCTACGGGCCACAGCTCCGGTCCTCACCTGCATTATGAGGTGCGTTATCGCGAAGAAGCTGAAAACCCNGTCAATTACNGTTTCGCCGAGGCAGATGCCGATGAGTATGAGAAGATGCTGGAATTAGCTGAAAACGCNGGNCACATGATGNACTGAGAAGGCCATAGCGCCGCATTGACTCGAAATTATGGACAAACTCGACAAGGAATATTATAAAATCGGCGATGTGGCCGAAATGCTCGGCGTCACGATGGCCACTCTGCGTTTCTGGGAGAAGGAATTCCCTGAGGCAGCGCCGCTGCGCAGCCCGTCGCGCACACGCTATTACACCCCGGAGATTATCCGCACCCTCCGCATCATATATTACCTCGTGAGAGTCAAGGGGCTCAGGCTCGAGGCGGCGCGCGAGCAATTGCGAGTCAACCGCGAGAATGTCTCCAAAAGGATGGAAGTAATCGATCAGCTTCAATCCTTGCGCTCAGAGCTTAAGGAACTCCTGTCTTCCCTGGGGCNCCGCAGGTAATATTGACCTTTTCCTNNGGTTGCGCTCCCATATTGNACGGCATGGGTCGGACNGANATGNTAGCATCCGANGCAAGAGACACAATCCGCTCCCCATTTCGGGTGACCCCCCTTCATTACTATATTATCCATCGGGCAAGCCTTGACGCACTGTCCGCACCCGATGCACTCCGGTGTCCATCTCCATTTTGAGGGGCGGATGCCCCAGCGGCGGAAAAGCGGATATACAAGGCGCGTCTTAAGCCGAGGGAAGCTTCCGTAGGTGAGGTCGATTACTTTCCGCCTGCTTCTCACTGCATCGGCTATGGCCGACAGGCGCTCCTTCATCTCCGACAGTTTGCGCTGCTCGACTTCAGCGGAATCCACGTTGAACCCGGGAAGCAGCACGTAGACATTAGGAGCCATCACGCTCCATAAGGCCGAGGCTTTCAATCCTCTTCCCCGCAGCGCATCATTCAGCATTTCCGGAGCCATGCCGGTTTCGTCTCCGCAGGTAAGCACTGCCCAGACAAAAATACCCCGGGCCCGGATTTCTTCCACGAATCTTTCGCTCCAATGCTTGATCCACGCTGTCACCAGCGGCGGTATGCCCCAGGCGTAGACCGGCATGACGAGTCCGAGGCTTTGGCCTGAAAAGGTCATCGATACAGGGTCGGTCCTGCTGATTTCCGTGACGGGTTCATCAAGCAGCTTGGAGAGTGCAAGGGCAAGGTATCGCGAATTGCCGGTGCCCGAAAAATATGCTATCATGGCAGAGAGTGAATTATTGAATTAATATTCTATCTATTCAAAGCGTGAACAGCNGGNAAATCAGTTCGNGCANNAACNNATGCTCGNNCTGTGTTGATTCNATTCNCTTTGATTTNGCATCCATCTCCCTCAAGGCCGAAACAGCTCTCACAGCCTGCGTGGGATTGAAAGCGGCGAGACCTCTTCTCACCTCGGCAAGGGCGTAATTATTGCGCAGTTTCAGCGCCCCCATCAGAGCTGCGTCGCTCTTGTCGGCATTGAAGTGGGCGATGACTATTTTAGAGAAGAAGTTGAACAGCGTCGCGACTGTCACAACAGTGGGATTCTGACGCGGGTTTGAGGCGAAGTTCTCTACAATCCTCATTGCCTTCGGATAATCGCGCACGCTGATGGCATTGACCAGCTCGAAATTGTTGAATTCCTTGCTGATGCCAATGTTATCTTCGACCAAGTCCAGAGTTATGCGCTTTGTTTTTGAGGCCCCCGCCACAAGCAGCTTGTCTATTTCGCCGAAGAGCTTGCTGAGCGAATTTCCCGCCGATGCCTTCAGCAGTTCGATGGCATCTTCATCTATTCCTACTCCCCTGTCGCGGCAATAGTCCCTGACAGGCCCTGCAATCTGGTAATCCTTGAGAGGATTGCTTGTGAAGAGCACAGCCTGCCCCTTGGATGCCGCTTTGATAAGCTTGGAGGACGCACCGAGCGGTTCCCCCTTGTACACAATGAGAAGGGCAGTCTGGGGATTCGGATGGCTCACGTATCCTTCGAGGCGGTCAAGCTGCTGCTTGGCACGGTCCATCGACTGGGCTTCCTTCAGGATGACAAGCCGCCTGTCGCTCATGAACGGATACTGCTGGGCGCCGCTGACCACGGTCTCTATATCCGTGTCAGCTCCATACAGCACGAGTTGATTGAAGTCGCGGTCTTCCTCAGCTATATAATTTTTTTCGAAAGCCTCGGTTATGAGGTCAAGATAATAGGCCTCTTCCCCCATGATTATGGTCACCGGGGCTGCCTTGCCGGATTTGACTCCGGCAATGATGTCGCGCCAAGACAGCGAAGGGAGTGCGGATTTTTTTGCCATAGGCCGCTCAGCATTTCTTTTGTGTTGATGGCTCTCTTGATGAGCGTCTGAAGAAATGTCCCCAGCCTATCAGAACAGTAGTCACAGCGGCGCTGGCTATTGCCGGGAAAGGGAACCCCTCCGTTGCCAGACCCATTTCACGCAGTGACTNGGGCAATGAGCCGCGCAGCGTCAGCCATGTNATCAGCACGACCATCGNATTGTTGAGGGCATGGGCCGCAGCGCATGCCCNTATGGACTTCGTCCACCATAGCAGATAACCGAACCATGCACCCATCAGCAGTNGGGGGAAGAACCCGAAANACTGGAAATGGNTGGCGCTGAATATGAAGGCTGTCACCCAGATGGCGACATGATGATTGACGCCGTTGGCTGTGAGAATCCTCTGCATGCCTCCGCGGAAAAAAAACTCCTCGGCGATTCCTGTCAGTATGCCCACCACTAAGATTCCGCTGATAAGGCCTCCTATTGATACAGTATCCATGAGCGTCTCCCCTACTGCGGCGTTCATTTCCTCCATCTTGCGCATCACTTCCTCAAGTGATGACATGGAGGCGGGGAAAGAGACGTGGTCATTCCAATAGACTATCTGGTCCATAGCGGGCACTGAGGCGAGATATATGAGCACTATGCCCGCCAGGGCTTTCAATGTGAATCCTCTGTCTGCGCAAAGAGCGGCGAACGGACGGGGCCCCATGATCCTCCAGGTCACAATGGCCGGAAGCAGGAATGCCAGTATTGCCTGGCATGCCGAAGAGAGGAGCAACGCAGTGCGTCCGCTCCCCGGCAGCAGTGCATCAATGCCTGCCGTCGCGAACCCTGTGATAAACAATCCGGCCAGTAACATGCCGAGGAGCACAAGCAGCCCCTGGGCCACTTTGAAATGGCCGGTTATGGCGCTACGTCCTGCCGGAGGGTATGTTTTGGGAGACTCCATATTAATATCAGTCGAATTTTTACGGCATTTGTATCAGTCGAATTTTTTACGGCGGAAAATGAAATTGCGCCCGAGATATTTTTCACGCACAATGGGGTTTTCGGCCAGTTCCTCGCTGGTGCCCTGGAAGAGTATGCGTCCTTCAAAGAGGAGATAGGCGCGGTCTGTGATGCTGAGTGTCTCGGGAGCGTTGTGGTCGGTGATGAGTATGCCGATGTTTTTCTCCTTGAGTTTGTAGACCACCTGCTGTATGTCCTCTACTGCGATGGGGTCGACACCTGCGAAAGGCTCGTCGAGCATGATAAACTTCGGATTGATGGCCAGGCACCTCGCAATCTCCGTTCTGCGCCTCTCGCCGCCGGAGAGCTGGTCGCCCAGGTTCTTGCGCACCTTCTCCAAGTTGAATTCCGATATGAGGCTTTCGAGCTTTTCTTTCTGATACTCACGGGACGTGTTTGTCATCTCCAATATAGAGCGGATATTGTTTTCCACGNTCAGCTTGCGAAATACCGAGGCCTCCTGGGGCAGANAGCCTATGCCTAACTGCGCCCGCTTGTAGACGGGCAGCNAGGNGATATCCTTGTNATCAAGAAAAATCTTTCCTNCGTTAGGAGTGATAAGCCCCGTCGTCATATAGAACGTAGTGGTCTTTCCTGCTCCGTTCGGACCGAGAAGTCCGACTATCTCACCCTGGCGCACGTTGATTGAGACCTGGTTGGCCACAGTGCGCCGACCGTAACGCTTGATAAGATTTTCAGTGCGGAGCACACCCGGCTCTCCTTGAGCAGTGACTTCCTCCGCCACGGCCTCCTCACCGTCGGGGAGCACGACCTCATCCGGAGTGAGTGTAATCTCCTCTCGCAAATCGGGCGCGGGAGCGTTGACCATGCTTTCCTCGGCCTCCTGCTCCACCGGGTGGGCTGCTTTTTTCTTTCGGCTGAAAAAAATCATGATCTGTCGGGTGACGGGATGAAGGAGGGAAGGAGCGAGCGGATATAGTCGGTCAGAAGTTTAATGGCGACATTATTGTGTCCCCCCTGCGGCACAATGAGGTCTGCATACCGTTTGGAAGGCTCGATATAGAGCTCGTGCATGGGCTTGAGCATCGACTGGTAGCGGTCACATACCATCTGGGGCGTGCGTCCGCGCTCCACGCAGTCACGCGAGATCACGCGTATCAGGCGCTCGTCAGCATCGGCATCCACAAAGACCTTCACATCCATATTGTCCCGCAGATCCTTGTCTGTGAGCACGAGTATGCCCTCTACCACCACTACTTCGCGCGGCTCGACATGGATAGTTTCCTTCAGTCTGGAGCATGTGATGAAGTCATAAGTAGGCATCTCGATAGCCTTCCCCTCTTTGAGCTCCTTGAGGTGCTTTGAGAGGAGCGACCATTCTATGGAGGCCGGTTCGTCATAGTTCATCTTGAGGCGCTCTTCCAGCGGTATGTGCGCATTGTCCTTATAATAGCAGTCCTGCGGAATGACTGCCACCTCGTCCTTGGGGAGGCTCTCGATAATCTTGCGTACCACTGTTGTCTTTCCCGAGCCGGTGCCACCGGCAATGCCGATTACGATCATGTGAGTGTGTCGTGTTAGAGATTTTGAAAACAAAATTACAAAAAAATCTTAACATTCGGAAAATTCTCAGGAAATTGTTAACTTTGCACCATGATTATATCATCACTGCAAACTTTCGGAAAATATTGCATCTTCATGACGCGGGTTTTCCGCAAGCCCGACAAGCTCCAGGTGTCGGGCAAGGCTGTCGTCAACGAAATCTCAAAGCTCGGCGTTGACTCGATTCCTCTCATCG
>WFLX010022840.1_pt1 | contig 14939 bp, 10 predicted proteins | sample 4967041 | NCBI WGS metagenome assembly WFLX01 (sample SAMN12857096, study PRJNA449069) | gut metagenome | isolation source: stool from male and female vole | host: Microtus ochrogaster | place: USA:Florida | collected 2017
GCATTGGCAGCATTGGGAGCAGCCCAGAAAGTGATATCAGCGGGACCTTCCACAGCGGGGAGCTGGAGATAGAGACCATTGCCACCACCCTGAATCTGGATGCAACGTGCAGTAGCACCCGCGTCGTCAGTGCTGTTGTCCTCCTTGAGGTTTGACTTACCCATAGCCACTACACGACCGGCAGTGCCGCTGAAATAAGTGATGCCACCAGCCACGGCTGTCACATCGTTGGAGTTCTTAGCGATAATATCTTCATTGTCGCCGGCATCATTGGGGATGCCATGATATTTTTCCCAATAGCTGAAGGGGAATGAAGCGAAATCTGTATAATAGAGCACATCGGCAGCTTCTGTTGTGAATGTGATGTCGAACGGCTCATTAGCGTTGCCGGCTTCGTCGGCTACTGCCGGGATGGTAACAGTATAAGTCTTACCATTTTCAAGACCTGAGTATGCTATTGTTGCAACCTTATCATTAACGGTGATGTCGGCGTCAGTACCACTGATGGAAGCCTTACCGGAGATTGCGATATTTTCGTTGTATATCAGCTCGATAGTGCCTTCGATCGGAGCATAAGGTGTAGAAGAAGGCCATGAGTAGAGAAGTTGGGGTGCGGTCTCATCCTTATTGACGGGCTTCTCGATACCCTCGCCTTCACCCTTCACAATAATGATGTCGTTGACATCGACCTTGTTCTTCATATTGTAGAGGCGGAGGCTAACGGCACCCTTATAAGGATAGCTGTAAGTCACCTTCTTCATCTTCTTCCCGGCAGGAAGTTCGAATGTGATAAGAGGATTCTTAGTGTCGCCGTTCTCGTCAGTGAGCACCACGCTGAAAGGTGCAGTCTGACCTGTGCTGGCGAGATAGAATGTCACATCTACTGGACCTTCCACTTCGGGGAGCTGCATATAGAGACCATTGCCACCGTCGATGAGCTGAACAGCATTGTTGGAAGCACCTGCATCAGCATCTGTCTCGGGACCGTAGTCTGACTCTGAAGTAGCGCCATTGACATTGAGCATTGCCACTACGCGGCCTTTGGTACCGGAGTAGAAGGTAAGACCACCAACTTCCAAGGTCTTATCAGTAGAATTCTTGGCTATGACATCTACCTGCTTGCCACCTTTGCTATAGGCATTGTAGAAACCTTCGGGGTAGTTCTTGAAGTCGGCATAGTAGAGGACACCTTCCTGACGGGTAGTGAACTTATAGGTAAGGGCCTCGGTGTTCTGCTTCTCGGCATTGCCGATAGCACCTGCGGGAATAGTGAGAGTATACTCGGTAGAGGGAGTGAGGCCTGCGTAGGTCACATAGACTTCAGTTTCGTTTGCCACAAGCTCACACTCTGTATCATTGAGAGTAGCCTTACCAACAGTTTCTACATTTTCGGCGAAAGTAAGAGTGATAGCGCCTGTAAGGTTGAGCATTGCACTATTGTTGGAAGGATATACCACCGGAGCAGCGAGTGCGGCCTCGCCGAAGGTTGTTGTTGGATCTTCAGGAGTTACTGGCTCCTCTGGCTCCTCTGGAGTGGTCGGAGCCTCAGAGTAGTCAACCTTGAGAACTACTACTGGTTGTTTTCCTGAGTTCTGGATTGTAAAATAGTTTTTGTCACCTGACAGCTTGAAGTAGCTGACATCAGGTTCAGCNCCATTCTTTAANGATGTCAAAGTGCTTTCAGNCGGTTTGTCATANGTAGTNCCATCTACTTCCGCNCAATAGTTGAGCGNTACGTNNGTAGAGTTGACAGTGCTGTAAATAGTTACCGCATTGGCCACGTATCCTTCAGGGAGTGTAACCTTGGTTTGGGCTCCGTTTGACAATTTGATGCCTTTGTATTTTACACCATCTATGGTAATATCAGAGCCCGAGGCAAGATTTTTGCCATCTACCATAATTTGCATAGACCATCCATCGGCACCCTCTCCGAGATTAGCGGCTCCTGAAAGAGGATTCCCTTGGCCACTCGCGGTATAATAGAGTAGTTGCGTCTTGCCTTTGACAACCTCATCGCCCGTAGGAGCGAAGGGGTTGGCTGCAATGATGCTTCCTACCGCTGTGAGAGCTATCATAAATGACAGCACTTTGGTAAAAAGTTTGTTCATAAGGTTAAAAATTTAATTAAAATTTGATTTATGTTTAACAATTTCTTTTCTTTGTAGATAGCTTAGTGATTCTCATGATGATCACCAGTCATGATTATATGTTTGACAAAAACATACAATAATCCGACAAATTTACTCATTTTTGGATCAAAGCTACACATATTTATATATGTTGTAAAACATACGACACAACAAGCGGGAGACACATCATTCAATCACAGAAAATTTCGGCCACGCCCCTCGCACAAAACAGTCACTTCAATCGTTTATAAAGAAATATAAATAAATACAGATATGAAATTATCACTTCTCACAGGTCTGCTTCTCGCCGCAGGAGCAGTCTCGCTTAGCAGCTGCAGCATTTTTAGCAAATCANGTATCACAGCTGCCGACAAAAACGCCGNTGTTAAAACCACCACTGTAGAAACACCTGCCGCCAAGGAACTCNNCNCTTACGATGAGCANCAGATAGCACCCTTGCTCGGATGTTGGTCAGTGGTGACCNTCANTGGCGAAGAGGTGATNGTCAATGGCGAGAACCATCCGCAGATCACTTTTGAAGCCATACCNGATGCCAAAACTGCAATCCTCGTGATTNCATACAATGNTTGCAATTACCTCAACGGCTCATGGATCGNAAAAGNGAAAAAACTCGAGCCCAACGGTGAGTTCATCTCCTCGCTCCGGGCTTGCGATAACGCCCCCTACGAATTTGCCATCAATCAGGCCATAAACCAAATCAGCGACTACAGCGTGATCGACAATAAAACTATCAGCCTTAACACCAACACCGGCCGAAGTGTTATGACCCTGCGCAAACGCAACCTACAATTCCTCAACGGTGCATGGCAAGTGACAACCATACAGGGTATCCCGGTCCCCGCCAACACCGCTATCAAGGTAGTGATTGATATCGATGAGTGCAAGATTCATGGCAACGCCGGATGCAATATTCTCAATGGCACTGTAGTTGTGAATCTCGACAAAGGCAACGGTCTTGAATTCAAGGATCTCGCCACCACCCGCATGACCTGCCCCGCTATCAATACCGAGCGTGAATTCCTGCTTGCCCTCGAAGAAGTAAGCACTTGCGAGGAGGGTGCTTCGCCCGACCAGGCCATAATGAAGAGTCAGAATGGTCGCGAAGTCCTCACCCTTATCCGTATTTCGCCTGACCAATTAGGCGACGAATAACCTATCTGTTCCCCACATTTAGTCACCCTCCAATGCAATCTAAAGACTACGGAAAGCTCCAGCTCCTCACCCACGAGGAGTCGGAGCTTCGCCTCGAAAAAGTTCGCCGCGCAATGGGCTCGCAACATGTCGATGCCCTCCTCATCAGCGACAACGCAAATAAATATTACCTTACCGGCCGAGTGTATGCCGGCTACATCTATATCCCCTCAGCTGGTATCCCAATCTACTTTGTCCGGCGCCCGGTAGAGCTCGAAGGGGATGGTGTGGTCTACATCCGCAAACCCGAACAGATCGCCGAGACAATCGGACTCAATACCCCGGAAAATATCGGCTTGGAACTCGATATACTCCCCTACTCCTCCGCCTTACGCCTCAAAAAACTCTTCCCGGAAGCGGAATTGAAAAACGCCTCTGCAGTGATGCGGGCAGCCCGTGCCTGCAAGACTGCAACCGAGATCGAGATGATACGTCGCTCCGGCGTTAAGCAGATGAGGGTCTATAGCCGCATTCCGCATCTCTATAAACCCGGGATGACCGACTTTGAGCTCCAGATAGAGATAGAGCGGGAGAGCAGACTCGAAGGGTGTCTCGGGCAATTCCGCATCAGTGGTGACTCAATGGAGCTTTATATGGGCAATATACTTGCCGGTGAGAATGCTGACGCCCCCTCTCCCTACGACTTTGCGATGGGCGGACGTGGCCTCGACCCTTCGCTACCGGTAGGTGCTTGCGGCGAGCCGATACTCCCCGGCACCACAGTGATGGTGGATGTGAATGGCAATTACACCGGCTACATGACCGACATGACCCGTGTATATTCTCTGGGAGCAATCTCCCAACTCGCTATCGACGCCCACAATTGCTCGATAGAAATCCACCGTTCACTTCAGGACATGATGCGTCCGGGAGTGGAAGCTAAAACTCTATGGGAAAAGGCCGAAGAGATAGTAAAGTCGCGACATCTGCACGAGTATTACATGGGCCATCGTCAGCACGCCGGCTTCATAGGCCATGGTGTAGGGATAGAGATCAATGAGGCTCCGGTCATCGCTCCGAAAAGCCGCGACATTATTGCTGAAGGCAATGTAATAGCCCTCGAGCCTAAGTTCGTCATCCCTCATGTAGGAGCCGTAGGGGTGGAAAACAGTTATGCCGTAGGAGCTGACTCGGTAGAGAATCTCACCCCGGCTCAGGAGGAAATAGTGGCGCTTTAGAAGCTCATAAATGATGCTACTGCATTGCTTTGATCACCTCTTGAGCACCCCTTTAGTACCTCTTTAACCTCTCTCTACGAACACTTTGTGTCGCAGATTAGGCAAATCAGCACCCGGACGGCAAAAAATTCCGGCTTTTTATCGTAAATTTGCATAATAATTACCTCCACCCTCCGAAGTGAATCTAATCAGATGCAACCAGTTGATATATTAGCCGCCAAGATTGACACCCCGCTATTTCACAGCATTGGCGAGGCAGCCGACTCCATTGAGCGTCGTTGCTTTGCTGTGGGAGGCTGTGTGCGCGATTTTCTGCTCGACCGCCCCTCGAAGGATATCGACTTTGTCACCGTGGGAAGCGGGATAGAACTTGCGGAAATCGTAGCCCGTAAGTTGCGACGAGGCGCCAAACTCACGGTGTTTCGCAATTTCGGGACTGCTCAGGTCAAATGTCGCGACATCGAACTGGAGTTTGTAGGTGCTCGCCGAGAGTCCTACGACCGCAACTCACGAAAACCGGTTGTGGAGGATGGCACTCTTGAAGAGGATCTCTCGCGCCGCGACTTCACCATCAACGCACTCGCCATATCACTCAATAGAGAGAGCTATGGGACTCTCATTGACCTCTTCGGAGGGTTGAAAGACCTGGAGAGGCGTATACTCCGCACTCCGCTCGACCCTGACGTGACATTCAGCGACGACCCTCTGCGCATGATGCGCGCTATCCGCTTTGCCACTCAACTCGACTTCGCGATCCTCCCCGAGACATTCGAGGCCATCAGACGCAATGCCGAACGAATCCGCATCATATCCCATGAGCGGATTATCGACGAACTGATGAAAATCATGCGCTCACCGCGCCCTTCCATCGGATGGGACCTCCTGCTTAAGTCAGGGCTGCTTTCCATAATCTTCCCGGAACTCGCCGCCATGAAGGGAGTTGAGGTGGTCAACGGCCGCGGACACAAGGATAATTTCTATCATACTCTCGCCGTGGTCGACAATGTGGCATCCAAGAGCGACAATGTATGGCTCCGCTGGGCAGCTCTCATGCACGACATCGCCAAACCCGTCACCAAACGTTGGGACGAGAAAATCGGTTGGACATTCCACAACCATAATTTCATAGGAGCCAAAATGGTGCCACGCATTTTCAGAAAAATGCGCCTCCCGCAGGATGCTAAAATGAAATATGTGGCAAAACTCGTGGAGCTCCATATGCGCCCGATAGCTCTGGTTGAGGATGAAGTGACCGATTCGGCAGTACGCCGTCTCATCCATGATGCCGGCGACGATATCGAAGATCTTATGACTCTTTGTGAGGCCGACATAACATCAAAAAATCAGGAAAAGGTGCGTCGAATACTCGAAAATTTCGCCTTGGTCCGCAATAAGATGATAGACCTCAATGAGCGTGATCATATCCGCAACTTCAAGCCACCGGTGGATGGCAATGAGATAATGGAGACTTTCGGTATCACAGGGGGTCCACTTATCGGTGAAATCAAAAACGCTATCAAAAACGCTATCCTCGACGGCGTAATCCACAATGACTATGAGGAGGCACGGCGGCTGATGCTTCAACTTGCCGCCGAACGCGGAATTTTCCCGGTCAATGCGCCTGCCTCTCCACAGCAATAGCAACCCTCCCGACATTCTACCCTTCCACCAATTTCGCCAACCAATCCTACCAAGAAATAAAAAACTGAAAATATGTACTATATCACCAAGCGATTCGAGCTCTCCGGCAGCCACCGCCTCGAGCTTTCCTATGAGAGCAAATGCACTCGCATGCACGGACACAACTGGATAGTGACCATCCACTGTATGGCTGAGAAACTCAATTCCGACGGAATGGTGGTTGACTTCACTCACATCAAGGAGAAAATCACCTCCTATCTTGACCATGGGAATTTCAACGAGCTCCTCCCCTTCAACCCCACTGCCGAGAATATCGCGCGATGGATATGCGGTCAGGTGCCCAACTGCTACAGGGTGGATGTGCAGGAGAGCGAAGGTAACACCGCTACATATATCGACACCGAGGATGCTCCCCATGAGCGGCTCGAGTCGTTCAAACTCCCTGAGTAACTTCNNTATAACCCAAAANCCACTTCCATGTACAGGGTAAATGNGATTTTCTATTCGCTTCAAGGCGAAGGGTATTTCACCGGCACACCGGCCGTGTTTCTNCGACTGAGCGNATGCAACCTTAAGTGTGACTTCTGCGATACCCGCCATGAGGATTTCAACCTCATGACTCCTTCGGAGATTCTTAAGAAACTCTCCTCCTACCCATGCCGTCATCTGGTTGTCACCGGAGGCGAACCCTCTCTTCAACTCGACGATCTCCTTGTGGATCTCCTACATGAAGAGGGCTTCTTCATTCAAGTTGAGACCAATGGCACTGCCCCGCTCCCGGCAGGAATCGACTGGGTCACATGCTCTCCGAAATCGACAGAAGCAGGCATAGCGGAGGTGAGGGTGAAAACCATCGATGAACTCAAGGTGGTCTACACCGGTCAGGATGTGGAAAAGATTGCCGAAAGCATCTCTCCCGCCCCCATGCACTTCTTCCTTCAGCCCTGCAGTTCGAAGCGATATCCCACCGGCTCCAATACCCGGGAGACGGTTGATTATATCCTNGCTCACCCCCACTGNCGACTNTCACTCCAGACTCACAAACTGATCGACATCCCTTAAGTCCGCCCCACTCCGATTACCGGATTCACCAGGCTATCTTACCCAAAAACAGTGTCAGAATATCGCAACTAATTGACTCTCCATGAAACTATCGAAAAAAATCATATTCTTACTCCCTGCNCTCATTCTTAGCTTCCAGACATTGTCTGCTCNACCGGCGCANATCNCTNNTGAGACNCAGGCAGCTGCNCCACTGCTTTTCTCTCACCCCNGGCNAGGGAAGAGGGTGGCATATCTCGGTGACTCAATCACCGACCCCAAAAACTACGGTAATGAAATAGAGAAATTTTGGAAATTTCTCAACGAGTGGCTGGGTATCACGCCATACGTCTATGGAAAGAGCGGACGCCAATGGAACGACATTCCACGTCAGGCTGAGCTCCTGAAATCAGAGCACCCTGATCAGGAGATAGATGCAATAATAGTGTTTATTGGTACAAATGATTTCAACGCATCGGTGCCTATCGGCGAATGGTTCACCGAGACCGAGGAGGAGGTGATGGCGGCCAGATCTGCTGAAAAGCAGTTGGAGCTACGCAAAAGGAGACTCCCGGTGATGAACGACTCCACCTTCCGCGGCCGCATAAATATCGGGATTCAGCGACTCAAGCAGCTTTACCCTGACAAGCAGATAGTGCTCCTGACTCCGCTCCATCGGTCGACCGCGGAATTCAATTCACGCAATGTACAGCCTGACGAAAGCTACGCCAATCGCTGCGGCGAATATATCGATGCCTACGTCAATTCCGTCAAGGAAGCCGGCAACTTATGGGCGCTCCCGGTGATCGATCTCAACGCTCTCTCAGGTCTCAACCCCATGGTAGAAGAGCAGCTTATATACTTTCACGATCCCTCTTACGACCGTCTGCACCCCTCCACGGCCGGACAGAAACGGATGGCACGGACTCTGATGCAACAGTTGCTCGCTCTGCCTGTTGATCTGCAATAGATTTCCGGATATAAATCAAATATGGATATATACCGATTCGAGAAATAGACACCACCACTTTTTTGAAAATTACCAAACATGAAATTTCGTCTCCTTACCCTTCTGACTTTAGTTTCGGCACTCGCTTTTGTAGTTTGTTCATGCCGAAAGAAGAGTGCTCCCACTGAGGCACCCGACAACAGGCTTGTGATACTCCACACCAACGATACCCACTCCGCAATTGACCCGGACCGCCACGATCTCGGTGGGATAGCGCGTCGCAAGGTTGTAATTGACAGTGTAAGAGACGCTAACAAAAACGTGTTGCTTATTGACGCAGGCGATGCTGTCCAAGGATCGCTTTACTACACACTCTTCAGTGGCGAAGTCGAACGCAAACTGATGAATCTCCTTGGCTACGACATCCGCATCCTCGGCAACCATGAGTTTGACAAGGGGCCTGACATTCTCGCCAAAGAGTGGAAGGAGATCACAGCTACTCGACTGAGCACCAACTATGATTTCGACGGCACTCCCCTCGAGGGACTTTTCGTGCCAACCGTCATGAAGGAATATGGTGATAAAAAAGTGGGATTCATAGGCATAAATCTCAATCCTGACGGGATCATCGCCGATCCTAACTATGAGGGTATCGAGTATACAGATGCCCTCCAGGCTGCCAACGAAGCAGCAGCCCGCCTCAAGAAAGAGGGAGCTTCGATGGTGATAGCTGTTACTCACATTGGTTATAAAGATATGGCAGGGCATAGCGATATTGACCTCGCCCGGGCAACCAAGAATATCGACGTGATAATCGGCGGTCACTCCCACACTACTATCGACCCCAACGATACACGCGAGGGTGTACCCGCCTGGCAGGTCACTAACGCCGAAGGTAAGCAGGTGGCTGTGTTTCAGACCGGTTCCTCGGGAGTAAATATCGGCGAGATTGATATTGACCTCAATACCGGAAAGGTAAAAGGACGCCTGATTCCGATCGACAACCGTCTCGATGACCGTCTCGATCCTCAGGTTGAGGAAATGATTGCCCCCTACCGCACTCAGGTTGAGGCGATGCGCAGCGAGGTAATCGGCCACACCCCCTACGAATATGGTCGCAAATCCACTGAGATGCTCAATCTCCTTAGCGATTTCGTCAAGCAGCGCGGCGAGGAGCTATGCGGCAAGCCGGTGGATCTCGCTATCATGAATAAGGGTGGCATCCGCAACTCGCTTGCGGCCGGCGATATCACGCAAGGTGAGATCATCGACATCGCTCCCTTCGACAATTCCATAGTGGTGATGGAGATAAAAGGTAAGGATCTTCTTGAAAATTTCCGCATCATGGCCTCGCAGGAGGGACAGGGAGTGAGCCTCGGTACTAATGCCGTCTACGATCCTGCCACGCTTCAACTCTCCTCTGTGACGATAAATGGCAAGAAGATTGACCCCGAGGCTACTTATCGCGTTGCCACNANCGACTATCTTGCANCCGGCAACGATTACATGGAGCCTCTTGCCGAAGGAACCATTATTGCTGAGAGCCGCGAGATCCTCTACAAGATTCTAATAGAGTATATCAAGGCAGGGAAANTCGACAGACTTCTCGCAAACCCTGACAAAAAGGCCCGCATGACCACAATTTGATAAAAATTCCGATATTCCGACTCTTTTTCAAAAAATCAAAAAAACACAACAATATGAACGGATGGTTGACTGTAGGGNTACTGGTTATCNCCAANNTCTTTATGNCTTTCGCATGGTATNGCCAGCTGAANCTTTCAGAGATGAAAGTTATCACCTCAAATACCCCTCTTCTGCTTGTAATACTTGCATCCTGGGGGGTGGCTCTGNTTGAATATCTCTTTATGGTGCCCGCCAACCGCTATGGATTCATCGAAAATGGCGGTCACTTTTCTCTGCTCCAACTCAAAGTGTTGCAGGAGGTCATCTCACTGCTGATTTTTACCATCTTCACCATTGTTTTCTTTAAGGGGGAATCGCTCCACTGGAACCACTTCCTTGCTTTCAGTCTCCTGATTGTAGCGGTCTATCTCGTCTTTATGGAGTAGAGATTCATCCGGCAAGCCTTGCAGTCAAACTCTACACGCAGCTTTGTAGGGCCACTTACAAGTGTCAGATCTCCGGGCCATTCCTTCCCTGCAGGCTCCTTCAAGCACTTCCCCAACTCGCGTCGCAGACAATAGCGGGTAGTCATCACAGGAGTCCCGGAATCAATCTGACCGCCTCGCTCGGCGGCGGGGATAATCTCTTCGGCACCATGCGACTCATAGAAGTTGCGCGCGAGCCGGTTGGCAACATTGTCGCGGAGCGTGAGGTGGGATCCGTGTGGCAAAGGTGCATCGTAATTCTCACTCTGCCTGTAGATGTAGCGATAGGTAGCACGTGCAGCGGCCTCGAGTGCCTCTATTCCTTCGCGGCGTAGTGAGGCGAGAACCGAGGCAGGTATAAAGCAGCGGTCATCAACAAGATCCACTATCCGGCCGTTGTGGAAAATGGTGTTTCCAAGTTTTTCGAGTATGTTGCGACGCGGGCGTCGCTGAGGGGTGACAGCTTCGGAAAGGGTAAGCGATCTTGTCACCGTAGCAGAGCAGCCACGCTCGTCGCTGAGGTCAAGGACAACCATATCCTCCACGTCGTCTCCGCCTGTCACACATCTGAGCACCATATCGACACACAGTGTGCGTTTCGTTGTCGCCGAAGCTACGATATCATCAAATTCCTTATCCCTGTTTCTATATAGTATGGTGCCGGGGGGTATCTCACGCGGTGATGCCGGGAATAGTCTTGACCCCTCCACACGGTTGAGCCTGAAACCGGTGAAAATGCCGGCACTGTTGTAATATCCGAGGCCATCACCATTAGCCAATGGCACGGAGAGTTCAGCATGAATCGCTCCCCCTTTGGAGGATATCACTTTCCCGACCTTCTGACCGNTNGCCNTCGGTGAACCGATGNAAGCCATCCCNCCTTNCGGAGCTTTCCCGGAAANNAAATAGGGAGTAAATCCGCGGTTGAAGCTCTTCTCAAGCGACGGTGAGAACCCGAGACGAACCCGGCCATAGCTCTCCCTCTCATATTTCCCCTGAGATTGCTCCACTATCTTATTCAGAAGGTTGGAATAATAGCCGGTCACATTCTTCACGTAGGCCTCATCCTTGAGTCGCCCCTCAATTTTGAATGATGTCACACCCGCCTCGGCCATCTCCAAAAGGGATGAAGAGCGGTTGAGATCCCGGAGCGACAATAAGTGTTTACCCCTGACAAGAGTATTGCCTTTACTGTCGACCAGGTCAAAAGGAAGGCGACACACTTGCGAACACTCCCCACGGTTGGCACTTCTCCCCGTAGTGGCAAAGCTTGCCCTGCAGTCACCACTGTAGCTAACACAGAGTGCACCGTGGATGAAGGCCTCGAGCGATGCATCTGGAACTTCGCGGTGAATCTCCATGATCTCCTCAAGCGAAAGCTCTCTCGCGAGCACAAGTCGAGAAAATCCCACTTCAGAAAGGAATCGTGCCTTTGCCACATTTCGGATATCGCACTGAGTGCTCGCATGGAGATCAATCGGAGGGATATCCATCCTCAGCAATGCCATATCCTGTACTATCAAAGCGTCGACTCCGGCTCGATAGAGATCCCATACGAGTGTACGCACCTGTTCAAGTTCATCATCATAGATAAGCGTATTTACAGTGGCGTAGACCTTTGCCCGAAATTTGTGGGCATACTCAACCACACGCTCGATGTCGGAGACCGAGTTGGTGCTCGCATGTCGTGCTCCATGGCTGGTTGCGCCAATATAGACAGCGTCGGCGCCCGCATCAATCGTGGCAATGGCAGTGGTGGCATTGCGTGCAGGTGCAAGGAGTTCGAGTTTGCGTGGTGGAGTGACCTTCATCGCGGTTTATGAGAGTGGAATTTTTAGAATACGGCCCAAGTGGTTAAATTATGTTAAAACAAGAAAATCCAATTAAACTATCCTTATCATTTCCTGTCCTAACGATAAACAACCAGTAATAGAATTAGCTTTTTGATTATATGCTCTGCGTCGGCTCGTGAAGAGTGGCGCAGAGCTTCCTTTTTTCAATTAGTTTATCCCGGGTCACCGATTGAATATTTTGGCACCTTTGCGCACAACAATCCCCTTGTAGGAGGAGGAGACGCGCTGACCCTGAAGATTGTAGAGGGGAGCCTCGGTGTCGGAGTTCTCTTCACTTATTATTGAATAGATAATCGAAGGTTTGCCGGAAAATTCGCTCTGACGAGAGGTCCGGTAGTTGGTCAAAGCAGTTTTGAGAGCTGCGATCACGGCTGTGTTTGCATCCTCAGTAGCATTGTCGAACTCCCAGGCGAAATCCCCCTTCTGGCAACGTCCGGCACCATACTGACCTGTCACTATGTCTGTGACGTCAGCAGGATCATCGGGTGTACTTTCATAGATTTCACCGGGAGTGGTGTCGAAGTTACTGTAGGTAGTTGGAGTTTTCACCAATTCAGCTTTGAGCCCCTTGACTGACTCGGGAATCACCTCGTCGCGAGAGTCTACAATATAAGCATCATAAAGGTTCGCTCCATACTTATCCTTCTGGGTTATAAAAGATTTCGCACCTTCTACTATATTGTTCCAGAATTTGCACACTCCCGAATCTTCGCCTGAAAGCAGCCCCTTCTTTGAGGTCTTTGCGTCCACAAGATTTTTGTCAGTGCCCTGGCCGGAGTTGATAATGGGATAGCGGCAGTTGCGGAAGCGGTTTGCCTCTACAAAAGCGCATGCATTGCTTGCCAATCCCACCCCATATTCACCGTTACCGTCATAGTAATTGTTGAACACATGAAATGCTTTGCCGTGGCGGCAACGTGGCAGTCGCGAATCTGCATGGTCAAACCAGTTGTGGTGATATGTCAGGTGGTCAGCCGGTGTCTCACTGCCATAAGACTTGCTCGGGTCTATAAGACAGCACTTACCATTGTNAAAGAAATGATTGTAGGCTANGGTGCAATANGAANAGTACTTAATGTCGATAGNNCCATNACCCTTCANCTGGTCAGCATCAGCACCAACCTGGCCGTAGAACACATCCAGGTTATGCACCCAGACGTGAGAGTTATGTTTGTTCATCTCCACACCATCATCCTTGCAAAGCATGATGCCGAGATTGCGCATCTCAGTGCCGGTAACCTGGCTGAACTGCACTCCGAAACCATAGAATGTGGCATCGTTCCCGATACCCTCAAGTGTGAAAGGAAATTCGGTATACTCTTTTTCTCCCTTGATATCGAGGCCCTGACCAAACCTCAGGTTGTCCATATCATCAGCAGTTATAGTCCCTATGATGCGGATCACGAGCGGCTGCTTCATGCCCCCTTGAGCGAGGCATTTGCGATATCCCTCTATGATACCATAAAGGCCTGAATAGCTTTTCTGCTGAGTGGCGGTGTAAGGCCAAGTCACAGATATAGTCTTCGCATTCTCAGAGCTCACATAGAGCACAATGGCGTCATCCTTTAAGGTGCCATCATTTTTATATCCGCCAACACCTTCGAGTAGGCCGGATGTGGGGCGGTTGAAATGGGCATATCCTGTGCGGTCATGTGGCTTCACACTCAGGGCTGAAGTTACTACAGCTTCTGTCTCGACCTCGCTGCCATTAAGAACCGGCACGATTTTCAGCCGATATTCGCCGGCTTTGAGACCGGGGGCATCCACACGACCGTATTCTCCGTAACTACGCACAAGTTCATCGTCGAGTTTCGTCCATTCATCGGAGACCGATTCGCTGATATAAGCATTATAGGTTTTAACATCGGCGAGAAGATACCACTCAGCCCACGCCGTCTCAAGCCATCCATCCGCGGCTTTAAGAGAAATTTCTGCTCCGGCTGAAAGCACCGGGAGTAAAGATGCCATGACCGACAGCAATCTCATTGATATTTTCATTGTAAAAGATTTGAAAGATTCCTTTTGCAAAGGTATAGATTTTTGGTAAAAAATGAGCTGCAAGTGGGATAGAAGATGATGGTGAAGATTAAACCGGCTCTAAATTTGTTATTTAAGGTGTGAAATTGTAACTTTGCAGAGGTTTTTTAACAGATTGTAACTCACAAATTTCACATCTATAACCGGGATGAAGAACTTCTTTATATCTTTTCTTGCCACTTTGGCAGGATTTTGGGTCTCTATCTTCTTGGCTTTCATAGCCTTTTTCCTGCTGATAGCTGCTTCTGCGGCTACGTCGCTAAGCAAACCCTCGGCAAAAATTGGAAATAACACGGTGCTCGTTGTCGACCTCTCGGGGAGTATCCTCGACATGGATCCTAAACTGGATGTCATGTCGCTGCTCCGCAACGGCTCTCCCGATTATCAGATCCTCTCTCAAATCACCGGNTCAATAGTTGCTGCCGCTACTGACGATCGTATCGNTGGTATCCTTATAGNATGTGGAGGANTGTCGNCAGGCATGGCTCAGATNACAGCTATNGTCGAAGCCCTTNAAAAGTTCAAAGCAAAAGCTCCCGAAAANTGGGTCTACGCCTACTCTGACTCCTACACTCAGGGCGATTACTTTATTGCTTCACAAGCTGACAGCCTTTTCATAAACCCAATAGGGCAGGTCGACATCCACGGCCTTGCATCCACCACACTCTTTTTCCACAAACTTTTGGAAAAATTAGGCGTTGAGGTTCAAGTGGTGAAGGTCGGCACATATAAAAGCGCTGTCGAGCCCTACATTCTCGACAACATCGGCGAACCCTCACGCGAACAGC
>WFLX010183612.1_pt1 | contig 14936 bp, 14 predicted proteins | sample 4967041 | NCBI WGS metagenome assembly WFLX01 (sample SAMN12857096, study PRJNA449069) | gut metagenome | isolation source: stool from male and female vole | host: Microtus ochrogaster | place: USA:Florida | collected 2017
TTCTCTACCTACTTTACTCTTTTATTCATTATTTTTAATTGACTCGTTTTTATCAAAGCTAAAATAGCCGGCTTACATTTTCAATAAAATCCTTTATCGTTCGATTTTCATCAAATATAAGCAATTCTTCAGGCATNNCAATCTTAAATTCANCCTNAATATNNCAAATTAAACTTATGTATNNTAATGAANNNCAAACGCTTACAATCNAAGTTTNGNANATATNANCCANTTCCAAATCTATNCCTATNTNANCAAATANANTGTATAATCGTTTATCCATTACTTTTTTCCTTTCTTCTCAATTTTAAAACTTTCAATTTAGCGGACATGCAAGCAAATTGATATAATTCATCATAAAACGAACACTCCGGACTATTAACAATTCTTGATGCATGAACACAATGTATACCCATACACTTTGGATATAAAACACAATCTAAGCAATGATATTTTTCAATATTTCGAGTAATTAGACTTAATTCCTTTTGTTCATCAACTTCCATTTTTCCATATTGATTTATTTCCCCAATAACATTTTTTTGATAAAACTCATCTCTAAAAACATCCATTCCACACTTATGAACATTTCCGTTCCAATCGAGAATATAACCATTTTTTAAAGGAGCCACACATATATGGTTTGAACGCTGGAAATTGTAAAAATTTGTAACGTCTACGTTCATATTCTCCAACTGCTCATATAATTTATATATAGCTTTTGCACTAGTTAATACTTTATCCTTTACCAAATCTATTCTGGGACCTGCCCAATCCTTGATTGGCTCCGGCACCAAATGAAATCTTTTATCATTTCCAAGATATTTTTTAAATTCATTTGCAAACTCAAGGAAATGCTCCGCACCTTGTACGCTTAAATTTACCCTCACGTCAATACTAAATCTGCCTGTCTTTATATTCTTACTAATATCAATAAAATTTCTCATTATAGTTTCGTAAGAATCATTATAGTTTTTATGTGGTCGCTGCTTATTGTGAATTTCTTTAATACCATCTAAAGTAATACTGTAACTCAATACATTTGCTTCAATCAGCTTGGAGAATGTATCCAAATCCAATTCATAACCGTTAGTGGTCATTTGACTATAGTAAGCGACCTTATTTTCCTTATCCTTCTGTTTAGTTTCTTTTTATTTTTCCGCTTATATAATTTAGTATTTTCTCCTTATATTCAGTATCATTTAAATAATTAAGATGTTTTTGATAGCAATATATACAATCAAAATTGCAAGCATTTGTCGTAAGTATTGTTAGCTGCAGTTCTTCATCACCATATACCATATTTCCATATTCATATTCTATTTCTCTCCATTCTTCACACCCTTCAGTAACCGCAATCCCTGCATCTAACCAATGCTTTATCTTTGTTGTATCTTCTATCCCACATAATTTTCTTCCATTGTTATTTCTAAGCAACAAATAATCCGTTTCGCTAAGTTTCTGCACGTTATCTTTCAACGTGTTGTAAACTAAGTATTCATTATTTTCATCTTGGCACAATAACTTGTATTTTGAAAATATTAACTGCTCCATAATTAATAGCATCAATTACCTTTCTTAAGATTTGTAAATATAATACAAGAACAATAATCAAAATTTAAAACTGATCTATCCCCCAAAAATATGCCTTTTGTATACCTTCAATAATATTTGTATTGAATTGACTTTCCTCTCCTAGATACCATATTTTCATCCTATTATCACATATACTAGCTTTTCTTTTGGCTGCAGCCATATCAATTGTACTTGGAATTCGCACACAATTAGGTAAATGATATTCCTTAACCATAGTAAGTACTAAATCGCTTAATATATTGCTGCCCTCAATTTCATAATACTCACCTATATTCCAATACCAGTCATTATTTTCATCCCTCAGTAGACCATTGCATACAATATAACCTAGAATAGCATTATTTTTTTTGTAAACACATGCATACTTCAATTTAGGTATAATAAACTTATTCCAATATGTAGGTGTCCTGATGATATGACCTTCTTCTTGAGAAGTTCTTTTATTGTAAATTTCTATAACTTGTTGTAAATCTTGATTACAAAACCTTGTTATTTCATTTTTTACACTAATATTCTTCCCGATCCTTTTCACTTCAAATACATCATATTTTTTTTCTATTTCAAATGTATGCAGCTTTTGGTAGATATAATGTGCATTTATTGTTGTAAATCCTAACACATAATGAATTCCTTGCTTCTTTAAATATTCAAATGCCTTTTTCAATAATTCGACAAAAATATAAAAATAACTCCTTGCTATAACATTTATATCTGTTACCCCACCAACAACCACTGTTTCATTATTCATTTTAATATGTCTATAGACAACTCGAATGCCCCCAATTATCTTATCATTCTCCACTGCTATAATGATATCTTTTAAATTTGCTTTTTCTTCTTCATAGTAAGGGCGGGAAAAATATTTTTTGGAGACATTCCCAAAATTTTTCTCGCATATTTCAAACCATGAATCTAATTCATTATTTTTTACATTCCTATATACTATCATTAGTTTTTATCGCCTTTTAATAAACTTTTTAATAAACATTCCTTTTCTAATTTTTGCATGCTTTGTACTATTCCTATTATGGAATCCAAATTTTCTTGTTTTTTTGACACACGATATTTTATTGCTAAGCTCACAAGTAACTTTCCTTCATATACCAAGCGACTATATATGTTTCTCTCATCTTCATACTTAGTTCCTGTATATTTTTCCAACAGCATTAATCGTTTTAACATTAATTCCTTGTGTTCATATATGGAATATACACAGCGATAATCAAATACCGCATGTTCTTCTTTTACATAATCGGTATAATTTATAACCTCATCAAATATACTATTTCCAAAACAAACAAAGGGATAACCATTACATTTTTGAAAAAAGNATGATTGTTTCCCTATAGTAANATCTATGTAATCATCTAGCTTTTCTCTGCAATCTACACTAAATACATAGTCTGATAATGTTCTTTTCATTTTTTCTAAACTAAAATAATATGGGTTTTCATTTATCCATATTTTTTTTAGTAATTGGTCATTTGTTCTAAATGCCTGACAAAATTCTTCAAAAGAAATGATACTTTTTCTATAATTTCTTTTGTCATTATAACCAATGATATGTATTGTCCTATTTTCCAATGAATATCCAAATATTAATGCATCATGCTCAAAGGCTGCGCTCCCGTAACTGAACCGTTCGGGTACATAGAATTCATTTAATTTAGTGCATATATATTTGTTATTTTCTATGGAATCTATAATAAAATTAATTATACGTTCATCATCACATGAATAATAATCCTTTTTTTCTTTCGTATCTTCATAATGCAATAATTCAATGGAATCAAAAATTGTTCCTCCCAAAAAATCGATTGATACGCTCTTACGTTCCCTATGATACCCAAACCATAATTGAATATAATTATCTATCAGCCATTTTTCAAAATCTATATGTTGTTGCGCAATGCTCATTGCAAAAGCATTATATTGATAAGCCTTTACAATTGGCGCATCACTTATAAATAGTCTTTTTTCCACTTTTATACCCATCTGCGCGTTGCGACGCGCACTCAAATCAATAGTTGAATACGCTTTTTATTCAACCTTATACCCCATGTCCGATTTGGCGGATCCCTCTTTCGTAATACTATTAGCAGTCTCCGGTAAAGTATATTTACTGAAAATCCTTGGCTATTACCTACACTGCTATTATAGAAATATATATTGCATTTTTATTTTTCTTGTTATACTACTTTTACCCAAACAATTTCTTTAGCAATTCCCACCAATTAAATGTCGCTAATATAAATCCTATCACTGTATCACCTCCTGATATTAAATTTAATTAAACGCATTAAAAAAGACAAATGTTTTTGTATGAACGACGTTTTTTTTGTACAAACGACATCTTACAATACATTTGTCTATCTTCTTTTTTATAAAACAACTGTTATCTGAAACCAGCCATTGAATATCTCATATTGTATAGAGCCGTTCTGTCTTTGCACAATTTCCTCTACATTTTTAAGCCCTAATCCATGATTTGCATTATCTCTCTTTGTAGTTTCCGGTCTGGAATTTCCTTTTATTGTTGTATCACAGGAATTACCGATTACCAGCACTATTTTCCCCTGAAAGACAGAAATATTTATCTTGATTTGTCTCTTGTCATTTACCTTCTCTATTGCTTCTACCGCATTCCTCAATAAATTAGAAAAGATTGTACATAATTCAAAAATTGTAATACGATCAGGCGGCGAAAGCACTCCCTCCCAGCTCCATTCAGCCTGCTTTTCTAATGCCTTTTTATGCCATTCATTAATAACCGCATTGACTGCTGAAATAGTAGTAAATTGTTCTACCTTGTCGTTGTCAAAGCTCTCCTCCATATTATGGAGATACTGCCTTAGCATCTCCAATTCACCCTTTTTGGCCAAAGTATCCAATGCCAGCACATGTGCCCGCATATCATGCTTAAGACGTCTTCGCCTTTCATCCTCACTAATCAAAATATGAATATGCTCCTCCTGTTTAGCAAGAAAAAGCTCATATTTCTCATTTTCAATTCTGTAGTTATAGGCTCTCTTCCAAGTTATCTGCTGCCATATGCTCAATACCATGAACAGAAGTGCAATCACAACACATGCAACAGCTACCTCATTTTTGATTTCGTTGATAAGGGGATCTCCTGCCAACAGACCTTGAGAAAAACCAACAATAACAATAGCACAGCATATTCCCAAAAACAAAGTAATGTACTGTCTGGCATTAAAAGCCACCTCCTCCAAATTCTTTCTCTTTACAACCAGCCCATAAACAGTAAATACAAAAAGAGTCACACTCTCTGCCACTAACATAAGCCCTATAGAATTGCAAAATTCTTCATGTGTAATTCCTAACAGTGCTTCCAGCCCATAAGCGCTCAATATATTTCCCATACTTGTCAAAAAATAGACTACAGGGAACAATAGAAATGCCTTTACTCTTTTATCCCTTGCCAAAATAAATGCTGCAACAAATCCGCTCCCAATGATAACAACATCCTTCCATGTATCATCCACTAAATATAATACTGCTGCCTGTATAAAGCAGGTACTCAGAATGACCACTATGTACGATAGCTTTTTCTTTGTAAATTTCACACCGAATATATTTGTATATGCTGCATAAAAAACAAGGAATCCCACAAGCGTATAGGTAATTATATCTATCATCTGTCACATTCTCCCCTTTACCTGTCTTTTAACAAAAGCAAGATAAGCCTCCCTCGCTGTTCTTTTATATTGTCTTCCCTGTGGAAGCACTATTCCATTTGATAATATCACAGTATCTGCTTCCCATGTTTTAATATGCTGCATATTTATCAAAAAGGACTTATGAATCCTCACTATAGGGGCATTCTCCATTTTTTTCTGCCAATATTTCAGATTGTCATTTATTAATTTTTTTTCATTTAATTCATATAAATATGTATAATTTCCCGATGACTCTAAATAATAAATNTCTTCTAATGNTTTANAATATTTTTNCCTACNAGCAGTANATTCATATACAAGATTTTCCTGATTTTCCTTGATTGCAATTTTTATCCATTTTACCAATTTAAAATATTCCACAGGTTTTCTGACAAACCCCAGCGTTTTTATGCCAAAAGAATTCCAAACCATTTCCTCGTGATTGGAAATAAAAACAATACGCCAAATCCAGTCTGCTTCCTCCATCTGATGCATTACCTCAATACCATCCATACCACCAAGTTCAACATCTAAAAAAAGTAGATGAAGCCGCTCTCCCGTATATTGTAAAAGCTCCTCTCCCGATATAAATTCAACGCATTCATATGACTGAGCATATTCTGTAAAAAATTGCTCACACAGCTTGCGTATATGCTGTCTTTGCAAATCTTCATCATCACAAATCCCTATGTAAAACATTCCCTTTTATCTCCCCATTTACCTGTTTACCCGTTCTCCTTTATCTCCAAAAATAACAGCTCCATAGTCAAATCAAAATTCACGTTGGCATTCAAACGGTTCTTTGCCTTGTCAAGAGCCTGAATGACACGCTCGATTCCCTCATAGCTGCTGCGTGTGGCAACCTGCCGCAATGTCTGCATTTCCTCCCGGAAGACTATATGATTCATATCCTTGGTTGCCTTAAAGAGAAGGATGTCACGATACCAAATTGCCATAATATCCAGATAATCATTAACCTCCAGCTTATACTCACTTATTTTTTTAATGGCGGCAATGATTTCATGAAGCTCCATGTCCTGTATGTATTTAAGCAAGGATAATGCCTCCGCCTTTACATTTTCAAATTCCTCGCTGGAAGCAAGTGCCTTGGCCTTTCCCACATTTCCCCTTGCGAAGGCAACACAGACCTCCGCTTTATAGTCCGGCACCTGCAGCTGCTCCATCAAGTATTTGCGCACCTGAGCATCTGCCACCGGTTTCATATTCAGAACTATACAGCGGCTTAAAATAGTGGGAAGAAGGGTGTTCACATTGGCAGTCAACAGCATTATCACCGCATATTCCGGCGGCTCCTCCAGAGTTTTCAAAATGGCGTTCTGTGCCTGAACCGTCATTTTTTCCGCTTCGTTCACAATATAAATCTTGTACGGGCTGCTGTAGGGCTTGATTACCACATCATTATTGATTTGGCTGCGAATATCCTCCACGCTGATGGTACCCGGTTTTTCATGGGTTATCCGAATAATGTCCGGCTGGTTGTGGGAAAGCGCCTGCTTGCAGGAGTGGCACTGCCCGCAGGGCTCGTCTCCCTTTTCTTCACACTGCAGCGCCATAGCAAAAACCCGGGCTATAAATTCCTTGCCGGAAGCCTTTTCACCGTTAATGATATACGCATGTGAAATTTTATTGGCAGCAAGGGCATTCTGCAAATGCTCCTTAATCTGTTCCTGTCCGATAATATCCTTAAAGCTTGCCATACTTTCCCTCATTTCTGCGCCTCTTTTGCTCAAACCTGTCAAATGCGCGTAAACTAATTTATCTGTTCCGTACTTTTTATGTAAAGATATCCAGAAGCAATCCCCTGATTTCCCCAATCTTATTGAGAATCTCGAGATTATCCTTTTCGTCCTTCATAAGCTCCTGAGCCAGCTGATCCAAATTCTCGTCTATAAGCCGTATAATACCATATACACGGTGTCTTCCCCTTCTGTCCAAAAAATTTTCTCTGGAAAATGAATGCGAATGTGTGACAACCTCATTCAAGAAATCTTTAATAAGCCCCCTGTAATGCTTCATATCCTTTATGTCCTTACGTTTGGAAAGCTTTTCTCCCTGCATGGTAATTTCCTCCATAAGACCATTCAGCCTTGCCTGAAGCTCCGCCTCCTCAATATGGCTTGCAAGCATAAATTTAAAGTTGCCGTCTGTAGGCTGTTGCTGCTTTGTCTGCTCCACCTGAGTGGTCTGCGTCACTTGATTCACTTTAATATCCATGGACTCACCTGCCCTTTCCGTAAGAATTCTGGTTTTCTTTTATGTAAACTACTATTTCCCTTAAACATTTTGCCAAATCGTCATTGTAAAAGCTTCTCCCAATACCTGCTGCCTGCAGCTTCTCCTCTTCAAAATCAGCACTGTCCGCCAGAAATCTCCGGCACATCTCCTCGTATTTGGGATTTTTCTGTTTCTTCTCCCGGTTCAGCGCTCTCTGGAGCCTGATTCCATCATCCAGCTCTATCAGTATAGGAAATACTCTGTCCTGTCCGAAATACTCCTTCATCTTTTGATATGCTTCCAGCGTGCCTATCATAATATAATCCTTCTGACTTAATTGTATCTGTCCGTCGTCCACTGTAAAATAGCGCCACAGTCCATGAAAGGTATGGTATGCCCGCTGCTCAATTATTTTTCCTTGAGCAAGCAGGCGCTGAAAGCCTTCCTCATCGGTAAAATTATATTCCACCCCGTTTTGTTCTCCAGCCCGTATGGGTCTTGTAGTGTAGGGTATGATAGTCTGTAATTCCAGCGATTTTTCCTTCAATAACCTTTTATATATGGTATCCTTCCCCGTGGAGCTTTTTCCCATAAGATATATAATCTGAGCCATCTTTCCTAAACCTCTACTACTCGTATCATATTGGTCTTACCCGCAATTCCCAAGGGTACTCCCGCCGTAATTACCACAATATCGCCCTTTTTCACATAACCTGCCTCCTGCGCCTTTGCTACTGCGTCTGCAAAAAGCTCTTCTGTTGTCTCCTCACGCTTAAGATAAAGAGGATTCACGCCCCACAAAAGATTCAGCTGGCTGTAAACTCTCTCACTGGTGGTACATCCGATAATCGGACAGCCCGGCTTAAATCTGGAAATGGACTCTGCCGTGTAACCGGAAAGTGTTACTGTAATAATAGCCGCCGCTTCCAAATCCATTGCCGTGGTACAGGTTGCGTAAGCAATTGCCGTGGTTATACATTTGTGTTCAGAAACTGACGTTTGTGTCATTCTCCTGCGGTAATCAATGTCAAACTCTGCGCTTTCGGCAATCCTCGCCATCGTTTTTACCGCTTCCACCGGATATTGTCCTGCAGCGCTTTCCCCCGAAAGCATAATTGCCGTAGTTCCGTCATAAATGGCATTGGCAATATCTGTTGCCTCCGCTCTGGTAGGACGGGGATTCTTTATCATGGATTCCAGCATTTGAGTTGCCGTGATCACATGCTTACCCTGAGCATTGGCAAGCTTAATCATTTTTTTCTGAAGCACCGGAACCTCCTCTAAAGGAATTTCCACACCCATATCTCCTCTTGCAACCATGATACCGTCGGAAACGCTTAGAATTTCCTCCAAATTCATAATACCCTGCATATTTTCAATCTTGGCAATGATTTTCATAGGGCATTTATGTTCATCCAGAATTCTGCGCACCTGCATAATATCCTCCTTGGTGCGGGCAAAGGACGCCGCCAAAAACTCATAGCCCATCTCAATGCCGAACAAAATATCTTCTCTGTCCACATCGCTGATATAAGGCATGGAAAGCACTACTCCCGGCACATTAACACCCTTGTGATTGGATACATAACCACCGTTTACAACACGGCAGACAATTTCCTCTCCTTTGATTTCTTCCACAACCATTTCAATCAATCCGTCATCAATTAAGATAGTAGTTCCGATATCTATGTCATCTTTTAAATTCTTATAAGAAATAGTCGCCTTGTCCGAGGTTCCCATTATTTCCTCGGTAGTAAGAATAAAAGTCTGCCCTGTTACAAGTTCTACCCTGCCACCCACAAAATCACGCAGACGGATTTCAGGACCTTTTGTATCCAAAAGAGTTGCCACAGGCAGATTCAATTCCTTTCTGACCTTGTCTACCCGCTCAAACTTCACCTTCTGCTCCTCGTGGGTTCCGTGGGAAAAATTGAATCTTGCCACATTCATTCCTGCAAGCATCAACTCGCGCAGACGTTCTTCACTTTCACTTGCCGGTCCTATGGTACAAATAATTTTCGTTTTTCTCATAATTGTTTACTCTCTTTCCGGTTATATTATATATCGTCAATCATTCACCTTATAATCAGTATTGCCGTATCATTATAATTATTGCCCATATCAATCTCCTCACTGCCAACAACCTGCATATTTCTGCCGCCCCTTTTGCTGCACCGCAATGCGAATCTCAAATTCCCATCTAAGACCCAATTTGGGTCGCTTGCGGCACAAATTGCAGATTGAAAAATAGCTATCAAGCTATTTTTCAATCTATTACTTCATCGACTATACATTTTACGCGGTAATTTCCCTTGTCGCCCCATACTCCCTGCACCTTAAGCCCCTGCTCCAAATATTCTATGATATGCAAGTATTGCCTTTCTGCAAGTATCTCACCAGGCGCCAAAATCGGCACTCCCGGCGGATAAATGTTCACAAAATCGGCAATCCTTCTGCCCACTGCGGCGCTAAGCTCTACCTGCTCCCATGACATATCCCACGCCGCCGCAAGAGGAAGGGGAAACCGGCTGACGGCACTTGACAGTCCGCTATCCGCCATTCCTTCCATATCCCACCCTGCTACAGCTGCCTGATGAATTTTCTCAACCGGCTGCGTTGCGGTTTGTTGCATGGCTTCCTTTTCCGATTGTGTCAATGACTCTTCTTCCCCGCAGCCATCAAAGGCTATCTGTGCATCAATATGAAGCAGCGCCCTTGTCATCCTCTCATAAGCCTGCCTGCCGTCCGCCATTGTAAACATGGCAAGACAGTAGCTGCCGCACGCCATCTCCGTTTGTAGGTGATATTCTTCCAATAATGTGCGATAAAGCTGCTGCCCGGTCATTCCTGTTTCCTTACAATCAATCACAAGCTTCCCGATATCCTGACGTTTTTCATCATCCGTCACAAAGCGCAGCCGCCTGCAATGAGACAATTTCCCCATCATAGACTGATACAGGAACCTAAATTCACGAAACAGCTCCCGCCCTTGCTCCTCCACTATTTTAAGAGCATTGTCAATACTTGCCATTAATACATAGGATGGACTGCTGGATTGATAAATATGCAAAAAACGCCGCAATCGCTCCCTGTCAATCCTATTTCCGTTCACATGCAAAAGCGCCGTCTGGGTCATCGCCGGCAGGGTTTTATGGACACTGTGAATCACCAAATCCGCACCCGCCTGATTGCTGTTAGGTGCAAAGCCTTCCGCAAACCCCAGATGGGCGCCATGCGCCTCGTCCACAATCAAGGGAATCCCTTTTGCATGTACCACTCTGGCAATTTCCGCCACATCCGCTATCCTTCCCTCGTAGGTAGGCGACACCAAAAATACCGCTTCAATGTCCGATTCCCGCTCTAAAGCCTCCTCTACCTGTTTTGGCGTAACAGCATCACAGATATCATATCCTTCAAACATCGGCGGATACAGATATGTTATCTTTAAATTCCTAATATATGCTCCATGGTAAGCCGACTTGTGACTGTTCCTTGCCATTAAAATATGTCCGCCAAAGGATACAGTGCTGCTGATAGCGCTTAAAATGCCGCAGGTACTTCCGTTTATCAGATAAAAGCTCTCTTCCGCTCCATAGAGAACCGCCGCTCTTTCCTGCAGTTCCTTAAGGATACCTTCCGGCTCATGCAAATTATCAAAGCCNTCTATCNCCNTTATATCCACCNGNAGNATCTCGGCAGGCATACTACCCATAGTGTTGCGTTTNTGCCCCGGCATNTGATAGGGGTAAAAATCACTTTCTCCGTATTCTTTTAATTTCTNANATAAATGCTTCAAACTACTTTTCTCCCTTTTCTGCCCCNTTTNTCNGAAGCTTCTGCAATAAAGCGCCATGCNCCTTANGCATATGAAAGGTTTCCATCAGGGAACACCACTTGTCGGCGGTACTGACAATCCATGCTTCCCTGTACATGGGCGGCACCACGGTTAACGGCCACATATGTTTTTTGATAATATCCTTTTCCCTTTCCGTAAGCTGATATTCCTTGGAAGCATTCCTCAAGGCAACCCCCGGATGCCTCAAGCCATGCAGTCTGTAAAGCTTCGTATGCTCTTCATCGTGCCAGTCATAAAGAAAATAATCGTGTAAAAGCGCCCCTCTTATAAGTTCCTTGCGATTACAGGAAATATGCAGCTTATCGCTGAATGCCAGACTATATTTTGCCACATTCACACAATGGNTATTTACCGTCATATTTCCATGNTGAATATACTCCCTTGTGGTNCGAAAGTTTCTGGATGTTAAAATATCTGCCCCCGCAGCCTGAATCTGTCTATGTAACTCTCTCTGCCTCTCAAAATGCTTCTTCCATTTTTCGGCTTTCTTTTTAGAGCGCTGCCCAAGATATCTCTCTCCCACAGTCTTCGCCCCCTTATCTAATGTCTTGCATACTTATACTATTTTATTATAGCATTTTACAGTACAAAAAAATAGCACCAAAAGGCTTAATTTTAACCTTCTGGCGCTATATTTTAGGATTACTCGCTCTTTTGTATTTGTTTTATCCTATTTATCCAAGAGCATCTTTTTAACATTTTCCATAAGGAATTTCTTATACTGGGATTCCTCACTGCTGTCCGGACAGGGTCCTTCCGTCTTGAATATCATTTCACAGGGCGCCTCTTCGGTATAAGGGAGCCACTCAGGCATATCACTGCCGTCAGCATCCTTACCGTTGGGATTACCTGTCTTGACAAAATTACACCAGTAATTGCACATCTGGCGCGCTAAATCATAATGCTTTCCCACAAAAGGTCTCCAGCATTTTGCCAGAGTTTCAAAAAAGAACCNCNNCNCTACAGAGTGGAAATTTCCCGGATTATCCCAGCCGGGAATATCGGCGTCAAAGCGATAATAATAGCAGTTTGCCGAATTGCCGTTCTCCCTGTTTTGCTTAAACAAGGTTTTCACCGCACACTCTATACCATTTACTCTTGCGTAATTTCCGTCACTATCCAGTCTGTGTGCCTCCTCAAAGCGCAGGAATTCATCGGCTCGCTCGCCAAACAGCTCCCTTGCCTTCCGTGCAAGCTCTTCCTCCGAAGCTGCCTGAATGCTGCTGGGGAATTCGTCCGACGTGTTCCCCGCCATAATGGGAACATTGGCATGTTTATTCTGCATAAATAAAACTAAAGGGTCTNCCACACANNAACGANTANCCANCANCGTAANCATNCTGGAATGATTCTGAGCATACTCAGCGTATTTATCCCTGATATAGAAAGCATCTAAANCCCTTGCCTCCTCCAAAGTCTTTACTCCCAAAAATGCAAAGAAATCCTCTCCCTTTTTCTCCGCCTGCTCCAAGGTGGCAGGAATTCCTATCGCCTCCTCGCTGTAAGGACTCCTGATCATGGCACTCTGTACAATCGCCTTCTGGAACAGCCCGAAATTATCCGGACAGGTCATCTGAGACATTACGCTGCCGCCTCCTGCCGACTGCCCTGCAATTGTAATATTTTTAGGGTCTCCGCCAAATGCCGCAATATTGCGGATTACCCATTTTAGGCCTGCCTGCTGGTCCAGACTGCCAAAATTAGCGGGAGTATCCGGCTGATTTATGGTGATTTCCGGATGGGCAAGAAATCCAAACACATTAATTCGGTAGTTTACCGTAACTACCACCACGCCTCTTCTTGCTATTCTCTCACCGTCAAATTCCATCTCCGCAGGATATCCCCATTGCAAAGCGCCGCCGTAAAACCATACCACAACCGGCTGTTTCTCGTCTACAGACTTGGCACCGGTCCAAATATTCAGATACAGGCAATCCTCATCCATGGGTATATCCGGATCCACATGCCACTCTCTGTTATACAGATTATCACCGATACCGGGAGTATCCTGTACCGCAATAGGAGCAAAACGGCATGCATCCAACACTCCCTCCCAATTTTTACATGGCTGGGGCGCCCGCCATCTGTTCTCGCCCACAGGGGGCGCCGCAAAGGGAATTCCCTTGAAAGCGGTAATTCTGGGGTCTGCTGCTTCTATTCCTTTTACTATTCCATTCTCGGTTTTTGCTGTCCTAATCATTATATTTTCCTCGCTTCTGCGCTGCTTTTACAGTTCAGCTCTGCTGAGACTATGCGTACAACAAGTTTGCGGATGCAACGCGGACACAAACTTGGAATGAAAATTTATTTTTCACTCGACCTCCTGTTTTTTTACCTCAATTTTCTTAATCCATTTACCACTCCGTAATCTGAAAATACACCAGAACGCTTTTAAAAATTGATCTATTTTCAGACAAAAATAAATCCAGAATACCGGCAATTCAAGATAAAGACCTGCGAGACAGCCAAGGGGAATGGAAACTACCCACAGGAATATATTGTCCGCTATCATCAGGCACTTGGTATCTCCCCCGCCTCGAAGCACCCCCTTTGTGATAATGGAATTCGCAGACTGGAAAATTACGATAAACCCGATAGCTTTCATCAACTGCCCGGCAACCTGCTTTGTCTCCTCCGTAATATTATAGCAGCTGATTATAAAATCCCCGATAAAAATAATAATCAGTCCTGCCACCATACCGATTAAAAAGCCCAACAGCAGAAAGGTCCAACCCTGTTTTTTCGCCTTCTCATAATTACCAGCGCCAAGGTTATGACCCGTGACGATGCAGCCTGCCTGAGCAATTCCCTGTATCAGAGCCGTGCTTAACTGCTGTGTCACAGTTGTAATAGAATTTGCCGCCACAAACACATGCCCGATTCTTCCCATTACCATGGCCACCACATTTGTTCCAAGCCCAAGCAGAACATCGCTGATTAATACCGGTATACTGTTTGTCAGATAATCATTCAGCATGTCCCGGCAGTTCATTGCCAAATCCTTAATACGATACCTTACTCTTTTATCTATCAAAATAAAATAACCGCAGTTAAAAGAAAACTCAAAAATTCTGGAAATAAGTGTTCCCAGTGCAGCGCCTTCTATTTCCATCCGAGGTGCCCCCAGATTACCGAATATAAACACCCAATTAGCAAAAATATTAATAAAAAAGGCTATGCAGGAGCCTGCAAGAGGAATTTTCGTCTGACCGGTACTTCGCAGCACAATGGTACAAGTTGTGGAAAATCCCATCAGCAGGAAGCAGGGAATGGACCATCTCAGATAACGTACCCCTTCCTGAATAACGAAATCTTCGGGTGTATACATTTTCATAATGCCCACCGGAGAAAAAACAGTCGCCAGAGTAAACAGCAGACCGATCACAAACGTAAACCGAAGCATTAGTGTAACTGCCTTTTTCAACGCTCCTATATCCTTCATGCCCCAGAATCTGGAGACAAGAACGGACGCTCCCATTCCAAGACCCATACAGCAAATATTATAAAATCCAATATACTGTACTGCCAGTGCGGAAGCGGACAGAGGAATCTCCCCCAATGCTCCCAGC
>WFLX010023932.1_pt1 | contig 14926 bp, 13 predicted proteins | sample 4967041 | NCBI WGS metagenome assembly WFLX01 (sample SAMN12857096, study PRJNA449069) | gut metagenome | isolation source: stool from male and female vole | host: Microtus ochrogaster | place: USA:Florida | collected 2017
GTTTTTGAAAGAAATGGAAGATTTGATGACAAGAACATCTTTGTTGGTGCAATCAATCTACTACAGAATGAAGATGGCAACAGGTTCATGGGACATGTATTGGAAATATCAGACACAAAGGTTCGTATTGATTTGAACCACCCTTTTGCAGGATGTGATCTGAACTTTGTTGGAGAAGTGTTGGAATGTCGTGAGGCAACCAACGAGGAAATCATATCCATGATTAATAGCCTTTCCGGTGGCTGTCATGGAAGTTGCGGTAATTGCAAAGGAGAGTGTGGCGGTTGTGGCGATGGCGGTTGCAACTGTGACGGAGGTTGCAAATAATCTAAAAGTAACACTATCCCAATGAATACATTTGGTCAAATCTTTTCTGTCACAACCTTTGGAGAGAGTCATGGCGCCGGTGTCGGAGGCGTGATAGATGGTATGCCCGCCGGCATAGCCGTGGATATGGATTTCGTACAGGCAGAGATGAATCGCCGTAGGCCGGGGCAGAGTAAGATAACGACAAGTCGCAATGAAGCCGACGAGGTTGAGTTCTTGTCAGGAATATTTGAAGGACGCACCACAGGCTGCCCTATCGGATTCNTGGTAANGAACAANAATCNGAAGNCCGGTGACTATGAAANCATGCGAAACGTTTTCAGACCCTCCCATGCAGATTTTACCTATCAGCAGAAATACGGCATAAGAGATCACCGAGGTGGAGGACGCTCCTCCGCCCGCATAACAATAGGGCGCTGTGTTGCAGGCGCTTTGGCAAAACTCGCATTGCGTGAGGTCGGTATCAGCGTTCAGGCCTACACCTCGCAGGTAGGTGCTATCATGCTTCCATATTCTTATAAGGAGTATGATTTGGCACTAACGGAGACAAACGCCGTGCGTTGCCCCGATCAGGAGTTGGCACGTCAAATGGAGAAACTGATAATGGAGGTTAAGGCTGACGGAGACACTATCGGCGGCACTGTAACCTGTGTTATAAAGGGATGTCCTGTGGGACTGGGTGAGCCGGAGTTCGGAAAACTGCATCAGAGCCTTGGCTCGGCAATGTTGTCGATAAACGCGGTGAAAGGGTTTGAATACGGATTGGGGTTCAACGGACTCGAGTTGAGAGGCTCGCAGCAGAATGATCAATATGATTTGACCGCAAAGAGAGATGCACATGGATGCGCACTCTATGAGGACATGCCCCCGCGTGCCGGAGTTGTTACCAACAACAGTGGCGGCATACAAGGAGGCATTTCCAACGGCGAGGATATATATTTCCGTGTGGCTTTCAAGCCCGTTGCAACCCAGTTGCGTGAGCAAACAACCATTGGAGCTGACGGATGCGAGATGACCTTGAAAGCACGTGGGCGCCATGATCCTTGCGTACTACCAAGAGCCGTGCCTGTTGTGGAGGCTATGGCGGCAATCACAATATTGGATTATTATTTACTGAAGAAGACAAATAAACTGTAAAGTCATCTTTTCAGGCAAAGAGATAAATGAATATGAAGAAGAATTATGTTGCGCCTGAATTGACTTTCGATAGCGTTAATGTTTGTCTGCTTTCTGCATCGGATGGAGAATTTAAGATAAATGAGGTTGAATTCGATTCAGAGTCAGTTACGGAGAATAATTCGACACCGTTTGACTGGCTATCGTGATAGACGCATTGTGTTGGTATACGACTGTCGTACGGATTGTGAGATTACATACCGTAATGGACTGTTAGTCGGTAAATGATACTCATGTTGACATNATACATTATGCAGTCANAATTTATATGGTATNCGGNGCGTAAGGATAGACAAAGGGAAGAAAATGGTGTTACAAAGCATACTCAACAAGAATGTAATATAAACGCAATACAATTGTACAGTGAAAGCAATGAGATTACATTATAATGGCCTTTGCAATTCCTTGATATACAGGGGTATGTGAGTGCCTGTCATGATGTTGCTCCTGCGTGAGGATGTCATTCGGTTATTGAGGCTATATTTATATATAATTATCGCACCATACCTTACAAAATATAATTCTCTTATACCGAATTCTAATTAACTTAAAAATATAAATAATGCGAGTTCGGAAGAAATCCAAACCCGCATTGAGATTGTTGTGCCTGTTGCAAATTCATTGAACCCGCATAATATAGCTTGTAGTCTTATTGCTTTCCAAACACTTTGATGACAGAGCCGTCCGCTTTACGTATGATAGTAATACCGTTGTTCATGACCTTATTGGTTCGCACACCATTGATGGAGTAGAACTCATTGGCGGTGGTGTGGGGGAGAACCTTTTCCTTTACCGTCTCTACTGCATCGGGAATATGAATATCATCCATAGAACCGAATGTTATTTTCATACCATCTACAAAGGGAATGGTCAACTCTTCTTTTCCGTGCTTTAAGAAAACGATAGAGGTGGAGTCCGTATTCATGTTGGTGTTGCCGGTCAATTCAAAGACATTGGAATATGTAGATTCACCGGGCAGCCATACATAGATGGCATCTATCGTTTCCTTGGCTGATGAGCCGGTGATACCGAGTAAGAGCATCAGCAGTGTATAATATATTCGTTTCATGTTCTATCAAGTTTTATTTGTTTAATGACTGTATTTCATCCTCACTTATGAGATATACGCCTACGATTCGTAATTCCCTGTCATATCTGTTGCGGTTAGCAANTGTAGTAAAGTNCNTTGTGTGAGACATAAACAGCGTAGGATGCGNTTTAAGTNCCTCGTAACAGATTNGAAACTCCACTTCTAACTCTATGACTCCTAANTNTCCATNGTTGTGGACAATGATATCATCNGTTACATTTGNTGCANCCGGTANGTTGAGTCTTTCATATTGCTGANTGCNGTCAGCAGCNTTGTATGCNAAATCAATACGGGCATATNGTGGCTTGATCGGTTGCTCCNGGTTCTTGACTTGCGCCNGTGCGGTAACGACATAGATGTGATATTTTGTAGAGCGGACATTATTCAGTGCAAAGTCAACTTCTGGTTTGGCTGTGTTATGAGAAAAGTTGATAGAGTCTGTGCAGATGTATGACAGCGATCCGTCTTTGGCGGACAATATTTTCTTCTTCAGGAAATCCGGAACATTATCGAGCAAGGTGTCTCTCGCAGCTACGTCAGCAGCTGGAAGTGTGTATACGGAACATACATAATCATTCTTTAGGCCAATGGTACGCAACGGAGTGTGATACTCCAATGCCGGATTATAAGTCTCCCATGATTTGAAGGGCATTTCATCCATTTCATAGAGAGTACCGTTGTTTGCCGTGCTATGCTTCTTTGTGTGTGCCAATATAGCCGGAACATTTGACAACTGGCGACCGGTGGCAGAGATAAGGACATCTTCTGTCTTCGCTGTTCCATTGAGAAGCGATTTGTTTGCGTCAACGCTATTGTCAAAAACAATATTCTTTGTTATGGCGTTGGAGATAGTTGCGGCATCGGAATATGTTTCCACATCATATACAATTTCTCTCTTTGGGGCTGTGGAAGATGTAATGGATGCTGCCATTGCAAATGTTTGGGTGACATCCATGTAATTAAAGCTTGTTATGTATTTGTAATATGGCTTTGCGGCGTCATAGACACTGCTGAATGCCTTGCTGTTGGGTAGTAGCATTGTATAGCCTTTATCTGTGGCTATATCTGCGCCGAATACCGATGGTGACAGATTCTGTTTAAGTGTTATAGCACTATATTTCTCTGTGTCATCTACCAATGATGAGTTTTCTTTATCAATGCTATATGTCAGTTCTTTAGATGCAAAATCAGTTATATCGCTGTTGATACCTGATTGTGCCATCACGTTATATAGACTATTATCTGNAACGNNTACGTTGTNGNTAGCNTGCGNTNTANCTTCNTNGGTNNNTGNGGTGATATTGTCTACGNAATAAAGCANCGCGTCAGTACAATCACGTTTTGTTGTTGCCGCTTTGGTATATGAAGAGNAATCAAANTTCATAGCCTTGAGGTAAGTCTGTATAGCTGATTTGAGATTATTGTCCGGTAACCATGGCATNTCCTGTTTGCAANTGCTTGTCAATTGGTCATAGTTGCAATTTAAGGCTATTGCTTTATTTTCTTCCTTTTCATAGAACTCATATCCTTCTTTCCATGTAATATACCATGAGTCGGCATAAGCTTTTATCACTGTTGCATTGCTGAGAAAACGGTTGCTGCTATCATCTTCGCTTATTGCAAATGCATACGCATAATAGGTCGTTCCGTCATAAGGCAAAGAGATAGGAGAGTAATTGCTTATTATATCTTTGCAGTCAACGAGATACATCATACCGTATTTGTTTTTATAGTCGCGTAAGAACTCATCGGTAAGGAAACTATCGTCTAATTCTTTTGTTGACAGTATTGTGCCTGTATAAAACGAACCTGGGAATGCTTCTCCTTCTACTGTTAATGAGGCGTTAGCTTTTTTAAGTTCCTTGTACCGTTTGTTGTTAATGTCTGTATTGTCGTAGGGAAAAATATAACTTCCGTCTACGTTTAATGTCACAAAATCTCCGGGCTTCGGATTATCCAATCCGTAGAAACGAACAAAATTGTTCTCAATATATATAGTGTCCGTGCTGCCGTCCTTTAGATGTATCAACATTGTGGGCACTTTGCGTTGCGCGCTCGTTGTCAGTGTTGCCGCTACGCAAAACAATAGGAATAATATCTTATTTTTCATCTTAATATTCATTGCTTTATAATTTATTAATACCAGTCTTCATGCATATCGGTGTTGTTGGAGATGGTTGTCGGGCAAAGTTCGATAACGTCCAATAGCCAACTTGAATCATTTTCAGATATATTAGGATTTGTATTGTGACCTATGATCCGAAGCCAATATTCCTTGCCCTGCTCCAGTTTCTCTGTACTTATAATATATCGCAATGCCATTATGCCATATCCCCATTCTGAACGGCAGTTTATACCACCTGTAATCTCTTTGGCGGCAGAATAAATATCAGATGGATCGTATGTAAGTTTATCTGTAATGATATTATACGTACCACGTGAGAACGAGGCCGGTGCTCTCATAAAGCCGTTGGCTTTCATTATCTTGTCGCTCTTTATGCCATAGTCTGTGTTTTCGTCTTCCTCCTTGGTTAAAATCTGCTCACAACCCATAATGTTACCTTCCGGATCAGCCCATGCGTCTAACGGTTTACCCAATGGTGCAAATGATGATTCTTTTCCGTTCTCACCAAGGAAAAATTCCATTTGCCCTCTTGTACTGCTTGGATAATAGTTAATACGTATCTCGTATGTTCCCGATGGCACTGGCGGCAGNNTGATTGCATAGTCGTATGCTCCCCAACCTTGGAACTCGTCAGCGTTTAGTGATCTCCATGGCCCTTTTACANAAAAACGCAACATTGTGTTTGGATTATAGCAATACAGATTGTCGAAATATGTATTGTCAAGAGCTATGCGGCTTCCTTCGCCGTTATTGTTTAGCTTCGACACTTCTGTGGTGCTTAGGCTACGGAGACCATTTGATGACATCTCGTGCAGGATGTTTGTAACATCAAAGCGCATACGCTCGTTTTGTGATTTTACGGCGTTCTCGTTATAAACCAGGATTTCGTTGATGCTGTGTATGTTGCCGTTGCATGCCTTAATAGAGGCATTGCGGTTCACCTTTGCGCCTTGCCAGATAATGGGGTGTTTTGCATCGCTTCCGAAAGTACCGTATTCGTCAGTAAGAGTGTTGTTGAGCCGGTAGCGGTTAATATAAAGGTCTTTTGTCGTTTTAGGATTTAACTGCCATACCTTTAGCAGGGTATGTGGCAGAAGTGTTTCGTAATACTCCTGCTGTTCATAGCCGAAGCAATAGTTCCAACTGTATTCTGTCTTCTGGTTCCTCTCATATACGAGTTCGTCCACAGCCATATTGCCTTTTACTACATGGTATGCCACAAACATATTGACCACGTTGAACGGGTTTGTGTAATCCGTTCCGGTACTTACGGCGATACCTTTCTCATTCAAATAGTTATACCATCCGGCGGCTCCGCCATACCATTCGCGGCATTTCTTTACCAGATCATCGAAAGAATAGATACCGTTTTGGTTAAATACGGCGTTGGGTTCGGCAAACATTGTGTAACCTACTCTGCAAGTGGTGGGGCAATAAAGGATATTGCCATATCCGTCAGTCGGTTTTGTTGACGCGTACGTGTAATTAATACCTTTGTTTGTTTGACATATTTTGTCGGCGAACCCGGTCTTTTCTATAGCCTCATTGAAGATAGAATAATCCTCACGGTTTGATAAAATGTCACCAATAGTAGTATTGGTATGGGTGAAAGTGATGTCGTTAATGTCAGCGACACGGTATTCCTGACCACCAATATTGATAGTTCTTTGGGCGTTCAACGCATTGACGCAAGCCAAAGAACACATAAAAGTTAGTAATCTTCGTGCTTTCATTCTAAAAAAATAAAGATTGTGTGTTAAAATTAATTTGATGTTTTTTAATTAGGGGTGTAATAGATACAAATAAGTGGTAGTTTTCTTTTCTTTCTTTTTTGCTTTGTATGTTCCCTTAAAACAAAGTCTTGCTGTAATTAATGTGAAACGTCAAGATACAAGAAAAGCGTAGNGAANTNGCCATNACCCATCTTACAACTGGTATCNCCAAACNCCATAACCGAAACGAATAACTACAATCCACCCACGCCGTGTATATGCTCGAGCACAACGGCGTGGATGGCCGTATGCATACGTACACATACAGTGTGAGCGTTCTTGCTGTCTTCATCCTTCGGTTTTGAAATTGGCGATTTCGTTGTAAAGAATANAANTGCGGAACGNTTNCTTTGNCTTATGTTANGTNACATTGTNCGGNTTAGNCAAGNGCACGGACATGTTTCTTACANNGTTNTTACGTTATGTAAGATGTTGCAAAGGTAATAAATATCATTCAATCCACCAAACTTTATTATAATTAAAATTTGGTGGATTGAATGTGCTAACGTGAGCTTAGTATAACAATGTAATCGTACAGTTTGTGTTATTTCTTTATACAGATTACATTAATAGCTGTGTTTTACTTTGATGTTGCAAAGTATTTCCATAGTGGGGCTACCATCATGGCCTGCTTAAACTCTCCGTTATGTAGCATTGTGAAGACTTCTTGACGTGTGGCATAGTATATATGAATGTCTTCTGTAGTGTCAAGGTGTTGTTCGCTTGTTTTCTCAACATCCGTAGCCAAGAAACAATGGCAATAATTGTCCATTGTGCTGGAATTAGGCGCAATCACCATTATCTCTGTCCATGTGCCCCCGCTGTAGCCAGTCTCTTCCAGTAGCTCACGTTTTGCAGCCTCAATGGGTGTCTCGCCCTCTTCCGCACAGCCGGCGCACAGTTCTGTTGATACCTCTGCTATTGCATGACGGTATTGTCGTTCTATAATAAACTGTCCGTCTTTTGTTATGGCAATCACGTTTACCCATGTCGGGTAGTGTAGTACATAATATTCTTCGTGTATTCTACCGTCCGGCAATTGTACTGTATCTCTTCTGACATTCAGCCAAGGTCTTTCTATAATTTGTTTGGAAGAAATGGTGCTCCATTTCATGTTATTGTCGTTAAAAATCATGTTGAAATAATTGTTTGTAATTAGTATATTTGTGCACTCGTTAATTATTTTGATGTTTGATTACTCGTGGTAAGGTTTTACAGAAGTCAGGCTGAGAATTGTATTAACAAAAAAAGTGTTTAGTACTCTTTTGAATGGAGTATTAAACACTTTCTTACCCTTGTACACTCTCAGGGATTCGAACCCTGGACCCACTGATTAAGAGTCAGTTGCTCTACCAACTGAGCTAAGAGTGCAACGCTGAAAAACTGTATGTTTCTTTTTTGCGAGTGCAAAGGTACAGCTTTTTTTTTATGTGGCCAAATTTTTACTGCGTTTTTTTTGTTTAGAAAGCCAATTCTACGAAAATAGCGTCTGTATGTGTTGTTTTTGCATTTGGTATTGTGGCTAATATTTCATGTTTTTGCTTATTTGATTTATGTCGTATGGGGTGCGTTGGTATATATAATAGTTAAGCCAATTGTTGTAAAACAGGTTTGCATGTGCTCGCCATGTGATACAAGGTCCTTTTTGTGGGTCATTGTTGATATAGTAATTCTGTGGCAGTTCCACATCGTCTCTTTTGGTTATGTCTCTTTTATATTCCGTGTCGAGAGTGTGGGAGTTATATTCCATGTGGCCTGTGATAAATATCTGTCGTCCGGCTTTGGCCATGAGTATGCTGGGGCCGCTTTCTTCTGATTCTGCGAGTATGGAGATGTTTGAAACTTGTTGTATGTCTTTTTTATTGTTCTCGGTGTGTCGTGAGTGGGGCATATCAAAGGTATAATCGAATCCTCGGAATAGCGGTATATTCTCGAAGTCTTTATTGATGGTTTGTTTGAATATCCCGAACTTCTTTTTCCTTAGCGGGTGTTTGTCTATATTGTAGAAATGATATAGAGCTGCCTGCGCCGCCCAGCATATAAATAATGTGGAGGTGACATTATTTTCTGACCAATTAAAGATGTCTTTAATCTCTTCCCAATAGTTTACGTCCTCAAAAGCCATACTCTCAACCGGAGCTCCTGTTATAATCAGTCCGTCAAACTTCTTGTGGCGTAGTTCGTCGAAAGGAATATAGAATTGCTTCATGTGCTCGATTGGGGTGTTTTTTGACGTGTGCGATTTTAATTTCATGAATGTAACGTCAATTTGTAGTGGCGTATTACATAGCAGTCGTACAAGATCTGTTTCTGTTGTCACCTTTATTGGCATAAGATTTAATATGGCAAGTTTGAGTGGACGGATGTCCTGAGAATGTCCACGTGTATCGTCTATGACGAAGATGTTTTCATCCTCAAGCATTTTAATTGCCGGTAATTTATCTGGAAGTCTTAAAGGCATAAATGTAAATATTATTCAAGTGAAAAGTATTCTTCTTCAAGTTTCTCCAACTGTTCTTGCAGTTGTGTGTATTCGTTTACCATCTGCATGTTGGCGGCATTTTCAGGTTTCATCAGTAGGTCGTCTAATTCAACCTTTCTGCTTTCAAGTTTTTCTATTTTTTCCTCAAGTATCTTTCGTTGTTTGTTTAATTTGTTTTGACGTTTCTGTTCTTCCTTTCTTGTGACCCAATCATTATTGTTTGACTCACTGGTAGTTTTGTCCGGGACATCCGTTTCTGGTTTTTCTGTTGACGACATGGTAATAGCCTCATTTATCGTTGTTGCGTTCTTGGCTATAAGGTAATCGTAAATACCTCNAATGTGTTNTCTTACTACTCCGCCGCCNAATTCATAAACTTTATCTACNANCNCGTCAAGNAATTCTCTGTCATGACTTACCACTATGACTGTGCCGTCANATGCCTTNATGGCATCTTTCAGAACATCTTTTGATACCATATCNANATGNTTGNTGGGCTCATCGAGTATCAGCAGGTTTACAGGTTCGAGCAGTAAACGTATCATTGCCAGTCGTGAGCGTTCACCTCCAGAAAGTACTTTAACGTATTTTTCTGACGCTTCTCCTCCGAACATGAATGCGCCGAGTATGTCGTTTATCTTTAGACGTATTTCGCCTCGTGCTACATTATCAATAGTTTGAAATACTGTCAATGACTCATCAAGCAGTTGGGCTTGATTTTGTGCGAAGTATCCTATCTGTATGTTGTGTCCCACTTTGAGGTTTCCTTCAAAGGGTATTTCGTTCATGATACATTTTACCAGTGTGGATTTGCCTTCTCCGTTTTTTCCAACAAATGCAACTTTCTCACCGCGTTTTATCGTCATGTTGACATTATGGAATATGGTATGTGTACCATAACTCTTTGCAACTTCATCGCATATTATCGGATAATCTCCTGAACGCAGACAAGGAGGGAATTTCAGTCTAAGTGCGGAATTGTCTACTTCGTCAATTTCTATCGGTATTATTTTATCCAGCTGTCTGATACGTTGTTGTACCTGTATCGCTTTTGTTGCTTGATAACGGAAACGTTCAATAAACGCTTTTGTTTCGGCGATTTCCTTTTGTTGGTTCTCGTAGGCTCTTTGTTGTTGTTCTCTGCGTTCTTTACGCAATACGACGTATTGATCGTATTTTACCTTGTAGTCTATGACTTGGGCGCATGATATTTCGAGGGTCCTGTTTGTTACGTTATTGATGAAAGCACGATCATGACTTACCAGTACTACGGCTTTTGAGCTTTGTGCAAGAAACTGTTCCAGCCATTGTATGGATTCGATGTCAAGGTGGTTGGTGGGTTCGTCAAGTAACAGTACGTCATTGTGTCGCAATAGCAGTTTTGCAAGCTCAATACGCATCCTCCAACCGCCTGAAAATTCTGCGGTAGGTCTGTCAAAGTCTTTACGTTGAAACCCTAAGCCAGTAAGCGTCCTTTCCATTTCGGCCTCTTTGCTTTCCACGTTCATCATGAGATAGCGTTCTTGCTCCATAGTATACCGTTCCACCAGTTGCATGTAGCTGTCACTCTCATAGTCCGTTCTGGTCTCCATTTCCTTTTGCAGTTGCTCTACTTTGCTTTTCATCTTGTCGATGTCTGCGAATGCTTTTCGGGTTTCTTCCCTTAGCGTAGTGTCATCCTGCAATATCATGACTTGTGGCAGATAACCTATGGTAGTGTCGTTAGGCACTGATACATTGCCAGCTGTCGGTGTCTGTATGCCGGCTAAGATTTTAAGCATGGTAGATTTACCTGCTCCATTCTTTCCAACCAAGGCAATGCGGTCACCGTTGTTTACAACAAATGATACATTTTGGAATAACGGTTTTACTCCAAATTCGANTTTCAGNCCTTCTACAGATAACATTTNCTTTNATCTATTATTTATTCCANATCTCCCATGCAGCTTCTGCCTGCAACAGGAGCATTTCAAGGCCATTTTTAGTAATAGTCCCGTTTTCTCGTCCTTTCNTCAGAAATAAAGTCTCATNAGGGTTATAAATCAGGTCGTACAGCAAATGGCGTGATGTNAGCTGTTCGTAGGGTAGGTTGGGGCACTCGTCAAAGTGTGGTGCCATGCCACAAGGGGTACAGTTGACTATTACAGTATATTCTTTTATCAATTCTGTGTCAATCTGCTCATACTGTATAGTGTTGTCTTTCTTGTATCTGCTTACGAGCAATGGTTCTACTCCGAGTTGTCGCAGGCCGCATATAACGGCTTTGCTTGCTCCGCCTGTACCCAATACAAGAGCTTTCTTATGGTGTGGCTTCAGTAATGGCTGTATGCTTCTTGTAAATCCAATTATGTCACTGTTGTAGCCTTCTAAGTGTTGCTTGTCATCCTTATTGGTTATTTTCACAACGTTCACGGCTCCAATCTCTCTTGCCTCCGGCGAAATGTTGTCAAGATATGATATTACTTTTTCCTTATATGGTATGGTGACGTTAAAACCGCATAAGTCCGGTGTATAGTCTATTACGGCTTGCAGATCCGTTATAGCCTGTAACTCATATTTTTCATAAACGGCATCAATCTCTTCGTTCTTAAATTTCTCGTTGAAATAACCGGGAGAGAAAGAATGTCCCAAAGGATAGCCAATAATTCCGAATTTCTTCATTGTTGAAAATTTATTTATATGCGGTGTAAAGGGTACATATTCCGAANGTTAGCCTTTTGAATGTTGCTTTCTGAAAGCCCACCTTATTGAATATTTCAACCATTGTCTCACCTTGCGGGAAAGCTTCAATGGTTTTTGTGAGGTAAGAATATGCCGATACGTCTTTACTTATCATGCGTCCGTATAGTGGCAATATCGTGTGGCTGTATATGTGAAATAGTTGTTTCATAGGAAAACGAACTGGTGTTGTCAGTTCCAAAATACAAAGCATTCCGCCTGGTTTGAGTACTCTCTGCATTTCTTTCAATCCCTTTTCCAGATTCTGAAAGTTTCTTATTCCAAACGCTGCCATGACAGCATCGAAACGTCCTTCTTGAAAGGACATGTTTGTACAATCTTCTTTTTGGAATGTGATGATGTCCAACAGTTGGTTTTTAGCTACTTTCTGTTTGCCTATAGCCATCATCCCTTCTGATATGTCTGCTCCTATAATTGCTTTTGGCTTTAATTTGCGAGCTGCGAGAATGGCAAAATCACCGGTTCCTGTTGCAATGTCAAGAATTGTTTCCGGATTATGATTTGCCATAGAATTAATGGCTTTGCATCGCCAATAGCGATCTATATCCCATGACAATCTATGGTTTAGTTTGTCATAAGTAGGGGCGATGTTGTTGAACATCGCCTCTCCCTGAATTGCTTTTTCACCATTTTTGTCGTATGGATTTATCGTTTCTTGCCTATACATATATTATAATTGCGCAAGATAATCGCTTACATTTTTTTCTATGCGTGTATTTATATCGCTCTGATCGGTATTTCGATCGAATTTCTCGCCGGTGATATGCTCATAAAGTTCAATATATCTCTCGCTTACGCTTTCTGCATATTCGTCTGTAATTTCCGGCATCTGCTGTCCCGGTTCGTTCATGAAGTTGTGCTCAATGAGCCATTGACGTACAAATTCTTTTGATAATTGTTTTTGAGGTTCGCCTTTTTCAAACTTTTCCTCATAGCCGTCAGCATAGAAATAACGTGAAGAGTCTGGTGTATGTATTTCGTCAATAAGGTACACTTTACCGTCTCTTTTACCAAATTCATATTTGGTGTCTACTAATATCAGTCCCTGTTTGGCCGCTATTTCCTGTCCACGTGCAAATAGTTTGCGAGTATAATCCTCCATAACCTCATAGTCTTCCTTGCTTACTATGCCTTGTGCAATGATCTCTTCTTTTGAGATGTTGAGGTCATGTCCTTCGTCTGCTTTGGTGGTGGGGGTTATTATTGGTTGCGGGAAACGTTGGTTCTCGCGCATTCCCTCGGGAAGTTTCACACCACATATTTCACGACATCCTTTCTGATAGTCTCTCCATGCAGAACCGGTCAGTATACCGCGGATAATCATTTCAACCCTGAATCCCTCACATTTAAGTCCTACTGTCACCTGAGGGTCAGGGGTTGCTAATTTCCAGTTTGGGCAGATGTCGCTTGTTGCGTCAAGGAATTTAGCTGCTATTTGGTTCAGAACTTGTCCTTTGAATGGTATTCCTTTTGGCAGAATTACGTCAAAAGCCGAAATCCTGTCTGTTGCAACCATTACCATCAGGTCATCATTAATGTTATAGACATCACGAACTTTACCGTGATAAACATTCTTTTGGCCTTTAAATTGAAAATCTGTTGATGTTAAAGCGTTGTTCATAATTATATAGTATTATTGTTCTTACTCCTGTTTGTGTTCAGCTTTTTCGTATGCGTTTACAATTCTTGTTACCAATTTGTGGCGTACAATATCCTTTCCGGCAAGGCGTACAATAGAAATACCTTCTATATTTTCAAGTATATTGATAGCCTCTTTGAGTCCGCTTGGCTGTCCTTTAGGCAAATCTATCTGTGTTAGATCTCCTGTTATTATCATTTTGGTATTCCAACCCATTCTTGTAAGGAACATCCTTATTTGGGCGGTAGTGGTATTTTGTGCCTCATCCAAGATTACTATTGCGTCATTCAGGGTTCTGCCTCTCATAAATGCCAGCGGTGCAATCTGTATTATGTGTTTATCCATCATGTCCTGTAGTTTTGCTGCCGGTATCATGTCTTCCAATGCATCGTATAATGGTTGCAGGTATGGATCAATTTTTTCTTTCATGTCTCCGGGCAGGAAGCCAAGTTTTTCACCAGCTTCCACTGCAGGTCTTGACAATATAATCTTCTTTGCTGTTTTTTCTTTCAGTGCTTTTACCGCCAATGCAATAGACAAATATGTCTTTCCCGTACCGGCAGGCCCGATGGCGAATACCATATCGTTGTCATTGTAGGCATCGATTAGCTTCTGCTGGTTTGCCGAACGGCTTTTAATAGGTCTTCCTTGTATGCTGTATACCACAACGTCTTTTATTGAGTCGGCGTTAGTGGCATGTCCTTTTATTATATCTAATATATCCTCCTCCTTGATGACGTTATATTTCAGTATATGCTTTCGCATCTTTTCTATACTTTCTTCCAAGACACAAATCTCTTCATCGTCACCAAGAACTTTAATTATATTGTCGCGGGCCATTATGCGCAACTTGGGGTGCAGTGAGCGTACCATCTGCAAATGGCTNTTGTTGACGCCGTAGAATNTTAGCNGGTCTATATCCTCAANTACAATATGCTTTTCTATCACTTCAGTTCTTTNAATATTCAAATATTTCTGCAAAATTACAAAACTTTTTCCATATTTCGACAAGTTTTTTGTACCTTTGTGCCTCGAAAATGTTTTTTTTCATTTGTAAAATGTAAAACATACGAAAAAAGTTGTTTTATGAAGATTTCAAAGACACAATATTTGCATACATTTGCCTTTGTTACGATATTTCTTGCCATTGTGCGTTGTGTGGCGGACTTTGGATCATCGGATAGCGAAGGCAATGTGTTAGCTGTTGACACTGTGGCTGTACCTGTACCAACAGTAAATGTTGATAGTACTGTGGATGTATCATCAGTAATTCCTGTTACACCGGATTTCGTTCCTCATCGTATATACAGCGTTCCATCGTTCAGGACTGAATTTCCTGACAGTAATGAGGTTCAGTTGCAATCTGCACGTCGTTATGGAGTGCCANCTGTTCAGAATAGGCTGGATGCGGAACGTCGTAAATCGGAANTGGTGTATGTGGGAGCCAATCCATTTTTCTCTGTAGATCCGTTGCGGGAAAGCATCCCGTATCTGGTGCCGCGGGCAAATGTTCTGCTCCAAGATATAGGGCGTGCGTTTTATGATAGTTTATATTTGAAAGGCGTTCCTTTACATC
>WFLX010228728.1_pt1 | contig 14925 bp, 15 predicted proteins | sample 4967041 | NCBI WGS metagenome assembly WFLX01 (sample SAMN12857096, study PRJNA449069) | gut metagenome | isolation source: stool from male and female vole | host: Microtus ochrogaster | place: USA:Florida | collected 2017
TGCAAAATGGGATTTCAAACTTTCTGTCCCTGAGTCAGATTACAACAGTGTCTGCAACGCAAGTATTAGTGTGACCATCAGTAAGGCAGACGGCACTCCCATCAGCTTTAGCTCTGAAGGTGACAAAAAAGTATACTCCTTCCAGCTCGGCAATAACGAATCCCTAAGACTCAAAGTGAATATCCCAAACGCCGACAGTAAAGATCTCGTAAGGGAAAAACTCGTCTGGACCGTAGAAGAAATCGATGCAAAAGATTTGCTCACCGCAAACGCGGATGTCGAAGACGAAAAAGAAAAATTCCGTCTTTTCATCAACGGAAATGAAAAATCCGACAACGGTATCATCGATGGAGTACAGCTTGGAACCACTACGGTCTACAAGAACCTCAAAGGTGACGATGACACACCCAAAGGCAAGCTCCACGTGATCGTAGACTACAACCTTCCCAGCGCATATGCTTCCAGTGATCCCGGCGAGCCTAATGATCTGACGAATGACAACGTGCTCGACTGCGGCGTACACTCGGCAGGCGAAGTTGTCGAACTGGCCTTGGTTGCAAACGGCACAGCCCTTAGCAGTCCCGGCGTAGAAGTGCCGGGCATTGCCGATAAAGTGCATTTCAAATTTAAGGATCTATCACTCAAGCCTGACGGGGTATCTTATGAAATTGGCTCCAACGACGGCAAGATTCTGGGCAGCAGAGAAAGCAATTCCGGTAATTCCTGTTCCAATTGGTCGTAAGAGGCACTTTTCAGGCGGGTAATGGGAAAATCAGCGGACAGCTTTTGCTGAAAAAGAGAAACACTTTCTTCATCAGAAACAAGAAAATGAACCTCCATACCTGATTTTCTGCAGGCATCCGCAATGGAAATGCAGCGCATAAGATGTCCAGATGCAATTTGCGTATTTCCGTCTGTTCGAAAAAAGACGAATCGATCAGTTCCCATTTTAAAGATGTTCCTTTCTTTGGAGCCGTTCAGCCCACGCCATTAATGCTCCCGTCAAATTCGTGCAAGCACAATTTGCCGCCTATTTATGCTCTGGCTGATTTGTGGTCAGTTCAGCTCACGCCATTCGCAAAGTCGCACCTATGGTGCTACTGCAGTTGCTGCGCACCTGCCTTTGCTCATAAGCGGGCGTTCCCTCAGCTCATAAATCTCCTGTCAAATTCATGCAAGCATGATTTGACAGTCGGTTTATGAGCTGGCTGAACTGTTGTATTAGATTATACACCATTATGGATTGCAATCAAATAAAAATATTGTGCAGCAGTTTGGACTCGCGATTTAGGCAGACTGAACCTGTACTGATAAATTAACGTTTAGCTTGTTTCGGCAAGCCCGAATAGCAAATCACAATATAAATTGACGTATATTATAAAGTCAAATATAATGGCAAATCATGGAGGTGTATTTGCCTGACATTTTGTATTTCAAAAAATTGAAAGGTGGAAAAGTATGGAAGATTGGGTTAAAGAAGTAAAAAATCACTGGAATGGTATATCCGATTCTGATTGGTATATGTCATTGAGAACAGATGAAAAGATATTGAGACTACAAGAAAATCCCGCTTTGGCATTTCATCCTTCGGTATTTGAACTTATGAAGAAATATATGTGCGAGATAAGCGGAAAGCACATCTTATTGCCCTCCAGTGGAGATAATTATGCAGCTTTTGCGTTTGCGATTATGGGTGCTAAAGTAACTTCATCGGATATTAGCGAAAGACAGTTAGAGAATGCAAAAACGATTGCAGACAGAATGGGTTTGGATATAGAGTTTGTATGTGATAACACAATGGAGTTAGAGCATATAAAAGATAATGTCTATGATCTTGTGTACACCTCAAACGGAACCCTTTCTTGGATAGACGACTTAACCGGAATGTATAAGAACATAAACAGAGTATTGAAAAATCAGGGATATTCTTTTATGTATGATATGCATCCATTTAACAGACCTTTTTCTGGAGAAGCTTGGAAAGAACCCAAAATCATAAAATCCTATCATGATGTTATGCCGGATATTCATTGGCGTGTTCAGGATATAGTAAATGCAAATATTATGGCAGGTTTATCTATAAATGAACTTGCAGAACTTCCCGCAGTTGATGCGTCATTTTGGTTTACATATGATGAGCTTATTAAAAAAAGTCAGGATGAGCTAATAAACATTAATGACTGGAATAAAAATCCAATGGCAGCACTTCCTGCATGGATAGTATTGATTTCGAAGAAAGTCTAAATGGAATAATTTCCAGTTTTTGGAGAGTTAATGTAAACACTTTTCCCAAAAGGGTACTATCAAAAAATAGAAATAATTAGAATGATATAATCAAAAAAGATGCTAGACATTACTTTAAAATATCTAGTATCTTTTTTATGAGCTTATGTTTATGGCATTGCATTAAGTGATGATACTTTTTAAAGGACTTAAGAATTTGATTTCTATCCGGGTTTAATTATTGGCTGACGTGAAACCAGCTAATGACTCCACTATAGCCGCCCGATCCACTTTCTGGCTATTTTGTAATAAGTGTAGCATTCAACCTTAGTGCAGTTCCCAGTTGGGCTTTGCGTCATTCAACAACCCAGCTCATATAAAAATAAATCCTAAAGGAACCAATTCGCGAACGCTTTATCGAGCAGTGGTAAGCGCCATGTATGGCGCGTAGGATTTATTTTTATATGAGCGGACGTCTTTCATATGCATACCCCAACTAAACGTTAATTTACCATGTGGAATTATGACCATTTGCATGGTATAATAAAGCACTTGGTTTTTATAGCTGCACAGGAAGACTGTATAAGCAGATATTATCGGAAATACTATTATCAAATGAGATTTTACGCGGAGGTGGCTGATGAAATATCTGATCGTAGTGGATATGCAAAAGGATTTTATTACAGGGAGTCTGGGAACAAAAGAGGCACAGGCAATACTGGCAGGAGTTATCGAAAAGGTTAGGACTTATGAGGGAAAGGTGATTTTTACAAGGGACACTCATGGGGCGGACTATTTGGATACTCAGGAAGGGAAAAAGCTGCCGGTAAAACACTGCATTGTAAATGAAGAGGGCTGGCATCTTGCGGATGAATTGAAAGATTTGCAGGAGAAAACCGAATGGAAAGTATATGACAAGCCCGCATTCGGAAGTGTGGAGCTTGCTTCGGAACTGAAAAAAGAAAGTGAACAGACAGCTGTTGAGGAAATTGAATTATGCGGTTTATGCACGGACATCTGCGTAATTTCTAATGCATTGTTATTAAAAGCGTTCTTGCCGGAGGTACCGATTGCGGTGGATGCAAAATGCTGTGCCGGTGTGACGCCGGAAAGCCACCAAAATGCGTTGGAAGCAATGAAGATGTGCCAGATTGAAATCAGAAACGATATGGGAGAGAACAAATGATGAATACACAGTTTCAGGAACGAAATATTTCAATGGTCATGGATATGTATGAACTGACTATGTCCAACGGCTATTTTAACGAAAAATGTCAGGATACGCTTGTTGCATTTGATGTGTTTTACAGAAAGAATCCGGATCATGCAGGTTTTGCTATTTTTGCAGGACTGGAGCAGATTGTGGAGTACATTCAAAACCTGCATTTTGAGGAAAAAGATATTGAATATCTGCGTTCCAGAAATCTTTTTACGGAGGAGTTTCTGGAATATCTGAGAGGTTTCCGATTTCGGGGAGATATTTATGCCATGCCGGAAGGAACGATTATGTATCCCAATGAGCCGATTATGACGGTGGTTGCACCGCTGATTGATGCCCAGCTGATCGAGACTGCAATTTTGCTAGAGCTGAACCACCAATCGCTGATTGCTACAAAGACTAATCGTATTGTCCAGGCGGCGGGGGGCAGGCCGGTATCGGACTTTGGGGCGCGGAGAGCTCATAACGTAGACGCTGCGGTCTATGGGGCAAGAGCTGCATACATAGGAGGCGCTGTAGGAACTGCAACGGTTTTAGCCGGTCAGATGTTTCAGATACCGATTTCGGGAACCATGGCACACAGCTGGGTTATGTCCTTTGATCAGGAGTTTGATGCTTTTCGGGCATATGCGGAAAGCTACCCGGATTCTACGGTTCTGCTTGTAGATACTTATGATGTGCTGCATAGCGGTGTTCCGAATGCAATCCGGACTGCGAAAGAGGTTTTGGAGCCTCTCGGAAAAAGGCTGAAGGGGATCCGGCTGGATTCCGGCGACCTTGCTTATTTATCAAAGGAAGCTAGAAAGATGCTGGACGAAGCCGGACTGACCGATTGCATTATCGTGGCGTCTAACAGTCTGGATGAATATACCATCACGTCGCTAAACCGGCAGGAGGCCAAAATTGACAGCTATGGTGTGGGTGAAAAGCTAATCACATCGTCCACAACACCTGTTTTTGGCGCTGTATATAAGCTGGTGGCAATCGAAAAAGAAGGAAAATTTGTACCAAAGATTAAAATTTCGGAAACGGCAGAAAAGATCACCAATCCGGGCATTAAGGAGATCTATCGGGTCTATGACCGGGATGGAAAGGCGATTGCGGATTATCTGACGGTGAAAGGGGAAAAAATAGATACAAGCGGTCCGGTCCGGTATGTAGATCCCATCAATTACTGGAAAAACAGAAGCTTTGTTGACTGCACCTTCAAGCCTCTTTTGAAGCAGATATTCCGAAATGGAGAACTGGTATATGATCTTCCGGCGCTTTGTGAGATTCGGAATTATGTGAGAGACCAGCTGGATCACGAAATATGGAAGGAAGAGCAGCGATTTGAAAATTCACATCCTCATTATCTGGACATGAGTCCGGACATGTTTGAATTGAAAATGAGCCTGTTGCATGAGGGCAATCCGAATTGACCGGATATATTCGACTGTGTTAAAATAAAGCAGCATTTTATTTCCGCGGACAATGAGTCAAGTTAGAATAGAGAATTTCGGAAGAAGAGTATGAAAAAAATAATTAAAAAACTGATGGTGCTGCTGGATAAGCGGCAAAAGAGAATTATGGTGCTGCTGGTGCTTATGATGCTGGTCGGAGCCGTTTTGGAGACGCTTGGCGTTTCTCTGGTTCTTCCTGTGATGGATGTGGTCATGGATGAGCATGCGGTGGAAAATAAGTGGTATCTGCAGGTGATCTGCGATGTGCTGCATATTGGTTACGAGGATACAAAGAGTCTGACGATCGTAACCATGCTGGCGCTGATCGGTGTATTTGTAGTGAAAAATGTTTTTTTGTTTTTTCAGCAGAAAGCACAGCTTAAGTTTGTATATACCAATCAATTCGCGACTTCCAGAAGAATGATGATCAATTTTATGGAGAGGCCTTATGAGTATTATCTGAATGCGGATACTTCCGTAATTCAGAGAAGCATCACCTCGGATGTGAATAATATGTACGGTCTGATCCTCGCGCTGCTGCAGTTATTCAGCGAGGCGATTGTGTTTGTGTGCTTGATTGCAGTGAGCTTTGCTGCAGATGCATGGATGACCATAACCGTGACGATTCTTTTGGTAGTGGTGCTGGGAGTTATTAAATTCATCTNACANGTCTTCNNTTCATGAAAAAAGCGGGAGAGGAAAATNANGATTTTTACAGTGGTCTTTATAAATGGATTGATCAGTCGGTGATGGGGATTAAAGAAATCAAGGTAGCCGGAAAAGAAAACTATTTTATCAACGAGTATGCGAAATGCGGCGCAGGATATGTGAATGCGGTGCAGAAATATAATCTTTATAATGCAACACCGAGACTTCTGATCGAAACGGTGGCGATTGCAAGCATGATCCTCTATATGATGATCCAGCTCCTTCGGGGAACGGCAGTAACAGCCATTGTTCCTCAGGTGGGAGCTCTTGCGGTAGCGGCTATGCGTTTGATTCCCTGCGCCAACAGAATTAATAATCATCTGACATCCATATCATATTTTGAACCGTTTTTTATGGGGGTAAGCGATAATCTGCAGGAAGAGATCCGGGACGAAACGATTGATTATGACGAGGCGGCATACAAGAATACGGTGGATGTGGAGAAGCTTGAGATCCGTGAGAAGATAGAACTCAGGGATATCGTATACAAATATCCTAATACGGAGGTATATATTTTTGATCACGCGTTCATGGAGATACCAATCGGCAAATCCGTTGGTATTGTAGGAACCTCCGGTGCAGGGAAAACCACAGTGGTGGATATTCTCTTGGGGCTTTTGCAGCTTCAAAGCGGACAGATTCTGGCGGATGGAACAGAGGTCAGGGAGCATTATCAGTCCTGGCTGAAAAATATCGGCTACATTCCTCAAAGCATTTTTATGATTGATTCCAGCATCCGTAAGAATGTTGCTTTTGGCTATGGAGATGAGGAGATTGACGACGAAAAAGTATGGCGGGCACTGAGGGAAGCACAGCTTGATGAGTTTGTAAAGGGGCTTCCAGATGGGCTTAATACCAGCATCGGGGAAAGAGGAATCCGTATTTCCGGCGGTCAGAGACAGCGGATCGGAATTGCCAGGGCATTGTTTGAAGACCCGGAGGTGCTGGTGCTTGATGAAGCGACTTCGGCTCTTGATAATGATACGGAAGCGGCGATCATGGATTCGATTAACCGTCTTCACGGAAGAAAGACGTTGATTATTATTGCACACCGTCTGCAGACCATTGAAAAATGTGATATGGTCTACCGGGTTGAACAGGGAAAGGTGTCCAGAGAAAGGTAAGCGGGGCTTGACATGTCAGAAAAAAAACGTATGGCAAATTATGAACTGCTGCGTGGGGTGGCGATGATCATGATCATCACCCTGCATTTTCTGTCGCATTCGGACAGGCTGCTTTCGCTGGATCAGTCTGTAAGCGCGGTTCGGATCCTGGGAACAGCGCTGGAGTTTTTATCCATAGCAGCAGTAAATACCTATGTGCTGATCAGCGGTTATCTTGGGGTTAAAAGCAGTTTTAAACCATCTAAGGCGGTGACGCTGCTTTTTCAGATATGGTTTTATGCACTATTAATTCCTTTTGTACTTATGCTGTTCGGGCTTCCGACCAAAGCGGCAGCGGATGGAATATACGGTTTTATCTGGTATTTGTTTCCTATCGAAACAGAGCATTACTGGTTTGCCACGTCTTATTTCATGCTGTATTTGTTAACGCCGGTTTTGAATGGGGCGGCAAAGGCTATGTCCAGGAGACAGTTTCAGATCACTCTGGGCGGTCTTCTGATTCTTTTTTGTGGGATTAAGAGCATCAGTCCGCTGGTGTTTGCATTTGATAAGTATGGCTATGATCTTCCATGGTTTATCTGCGTTTATCTTGTGGCAGCTTATCTGGCGCGTTTTGGATGGAGGTTTGCCGAAAAGAAAAGCTGGCTGCTATATCTTTTCAGCAGCGGAATCTGCTTTGGCATTAATCTAGCTATGTATTTTCTCAGTCATTACAGCGACAGTTTTGCGTATTATTTTACGGTACCCTATCATTACAATTTTCTGTTTTGTCTGACTGCCTCCATCGGTTTGTTTTATGGATTCTCAAAGCTGCGGATCAGAGAAGGAATTCTGGCGGATGGAATACGAAAAGCGGGGGGGTTATGTTTTGGAGTGTATCTGCTCCATGAGCATGTGGACCTGCGTTATCGCTGGTATGCCTGTATTAGGGAAATCGTTAATCCTTCCGGGGGGGATGGAATTTTTATATTCTTGGCGGAGTGGTTTGTCAGCGTAGTACTTCTTTTTATGGCAGGAATACTCATAGATTATATAAGAAGCAGATTGTTTAAAGCGGTCTCTCCGGTCCTGCGAAATACAGTGCCGGGACGATGGCTTGAAAAGCTTGATATGGAAATGGCAGGAAAGGAGCAGAGAGATGAGAAGGCTTGAAAATTATTTTGAGAATGTGATCTTGCAAAGCAGAGTTCTGCAAAATGTTATTTTTCCCGTAATCCTTTTCTTGTTTCCGCTTCTCAAGGCAAATCAGGGCATTGACCTGACGGATACCGGTTACAGTCTGGGGAATTATCGTTTTTTCAGCCCGGATGGAGGCGTATGGGTTCTCTTGACGTTTCTCGCCAACGCAGTCGGTGCACTGCTTTCCAAACTGCCTTTCGGCGGGACCATGCTGGGAATGAAAATCTACACGGGACTTTTAGTCAGTGTACTGGCACTGCTTGGCTATCGATTCTTTAAGACCAAGATGCCTGCGTGGATTGCTTTTGCGGGGGAACTTGCGGCAATTGGATTTTGCTGGTGCCCTACAGTAATCTTATATAATTATCTTACTTATTTTTTCTTCCTTTTGGGAGCAATTCTTCTGTTCCGGGGACTTGCCGGAGGAAGAAATATCTGCCTTCTGCTGGCTGGTGTTGTTTTGGGAATGAATGCACTGGTCCGCTTCCCTAATAATATTCTGCAAGCAGGATTGATTTTGGCATTGTGGTATTATGGCTGGTTAAAAAGGAAACCGGCGAAGCAGATTGCCGGTGAGACAGGACTTTGTATAGCAGGATATCTGGCTTCCTTTGCGGTCATGATCGGCATTGTTTCGGTATTTTACGGTTCTATGGCGCTGCGCGATATGATCATGGGGGTCTTTAACATATCCGGGAATGCATCCGACTATACCCTCGGAGAGATGCTGCTGGCGATCCTNAGCGCTTATGGACATGGCCTCCGGTGGATGTTGTATATGTTTTTGTGTGTGCTGCCNGNGATTCCCTTTTTGATAATCTGGGAAGGAAAATATATCCGGCTTCGAAAAGTANTGTATTGTATNTGCATACCGATTTTATTTTTTGTACNAGGAAAATGGGGAATGTACAATTTCAAATATTATCAGAAGGAGTCAGCTCTTCAATGGGGCGTGGTGTTCCTGCTTTTGTCGCTGATAGTGACGGTATGGATGATTTTTACCAGAATGCTGGATGATGAGTGGCGTTTGATTGGGTGTATCGCCCTGATTATGATTTTGATTACGCCTCTGGGCAGTAATAATCATATATGGCCGGTTCTGAACAATTTGTTTTTTATTTCGCCGGTGATCTTTTGGATGATTTATCGGTTTGTGCGGTGGGGAAGAATTTATCTGGATTCTACAAGGAAGGTTCCATTGTTTCCGGAAAAGGCAATGTGTGCAGGCGTTCTGGCGGCTTTCTTTATTCAGGCAATCGGGATCGGATTTGGTTATGTGTTTCTGGATGGGGAACTGGGGGAACCCCGGATTTTCCGGGTGGGAGCAGCCCCGGTGCTTGNAGGAATGCGNACAAGTTCTTTAAANGGGGAGGNTTTGGAGGNAATTGCGGTATTTATGCTGGAAAACCGTNCGGNGTATGCGCAGAAAGAGCTTGTTTTGTACGGAAATATTCCAGGGCTTGCCTACTATCTGGATATGCCGCCTGCCATTTATACAACCTGGGCAGATTTGGACAGCAATCCTTATGAGAGGCTTGAGGAGGAGCTCTTGACTATCACACAGAGCAGAGGAAGAGACGTCGAAAAGAGACCCCTGGTAGTGATAACACCCGGATTGGCGGCCTGGTTTGCAGAGGATGAGCAAGCCATGGATTTTTGGGGAACGGACAGGGCAGATTGTGAGCAGGATAAAANGCTTGCGGCGATTGNANAATTTCTGGAAGTAAATGCTTACGAACAGGTTTTTACAAATGAAGCATTTGTTGTATATCAGTAAGAGAAGATAGAAAAGAGGAATGGTATGATACGTTTTAATGTACCGCCCTTTATAGGGAATGAAATGGAAAATATCAAAAAGGCTGTGGATAATCAGCATATTTGCGGTGACGGCGAGTTCACCAAAAAGTGCAGTGAATACCTGGAAGAAATAACAGGCNCNTCCAAATGTNTCCTTACCACTTCCTGCACTCATGCNCTTGAGATGGCGGCGCTTTTATGTGACATCAAGGAAGGGGATGAGGTGATTCTGNCTTCTTATACCTTTGTGTCNACNGCGGATGNCTTTGTGCTTCGAGGAGCAGTTCCGGTGTTTGTGGATATTCGTCCGGATACCATGAACATAGACGAAAACCTGATCGAAGCGGCAATCACGGAGCGGACAAAGGTAATTGCAGTGGTTCATTACGCGGGGATTGCCTGTGAGATGGACAAGATCATGGAAATCGCAGAGAAATATCATCTGATGGTGGTGGAGGATGCAGCGCAGGCAATCATGTGTACCTATAAAGGAAAACCCCTTGGCACATTCGGGGATTTTGGATGCTTCAGCTTTCATGAGACAAAGAATTTCAGTATGGGTGAGGGCGGTGCACTGCTGATCCGAGATCCCAAATACATTGAAGCAGCAGAGATTCTTAGGGAAAAGGGAACGGACAGAAGTAAATATTACCGCGGTCAGGTGGACAAGTACCGCTGGATGAATTATGGCTCTTCTTATCTGCCCAGTGATATGAATGCGGCTTATCTTTATTCTCAGTTTGAAGCAGCGGATCAGATTAACGAAGTCAGGAAAGCAAGATGGAGTCAGTATTATGAACTTTTAAAACCGCTTCAGGATCAGGGCATCATCACATTACCCACAGTTCCTGAAGGCTGTGAGCATAATGGACATATGTTTTATATCAAGACAAAGGATATACAGGAGAGAACGGAACTGATCAATTTCATGAAGGACAACGATATTCTCACCGTATTTCATTATGTGCCTCTTCATTCCGCACCAGCAGGGTTGAAGTTCGGACGTTTTCATGGAGAAGACCGTTACACCACCGCAGAGAGCGAGAGGCTTCTGCGTCTTCCCATGTTTTATCAGCTGACTAAGGAACAGGTGGAATGGATTGCTGGCAGGGTAAAGGAATTTTATGGCGTTTAGGAAACGGTTAGGACAATGGGAAAACTGGATATTAGCGTTACTTGCGGTGCTGATTCTGGGACTGCTTATCGGTGTTTTTTTTGACTATTACTATGACCTGAATGATGATGTTTTGATGAAGGATATCCTTGCAGGTGTGTATACGGGCGTTCCGGAAGGGCATAACATTCAAATGCTCTGGCCTGTCAGTGCGTTTATCAGTCTGTTATACCGTATAGCGGGGAGTCTCCCCTGGTACGGATTATTTTTATGCGGCTGTCATTTTGGCTGCATATTTCTGATAACAAAAAGAGCAGTCTTCCTGTGCAGGAAGCTTTCGGGGAAGCTGGCTGTGGCATTAACGGCCGGATGCTTTTTCGGCAGTTTTTTTCTGGAGCATCTTATTTATGCGCAGTACACAGTGACCTGCACACTGCTGGGGGCAACAGCGGCGTTTTTGTNTTACACCGGGGNCAGCAATAGNAAGCNGGCCGCCTATATCAGGAATANTGTTCTGGCAATCGNTCNGGNATGGATNGCTTATCTGATCCGTNCGNAGATGCTGCTTCTGATTCTTCCCATGATCTGTGCTGCGGGTGTAGCAAAATGGGGAAGCGAAAAGAAAATTTTCACAAAGGAAAATGCCTGTAAATATTTTGGTGTTATCGGTCTGATTCTTCTGGGACTTGTTCTGGGACAGGGAATACACAGAATTGCCTATGGTTCCGGGCCGTGGCGGTCTTTTACGGAGTTTTTTGTTAACAGGACAGAACTGTATGATTTTCAGAAACCGCCTGTCTATGAGGGGAATGAACCCTTTTATGAATCCATAGGGCTGACCGAAAGCGAAAGAATTTTACTGGATAATTATAATTTCGGCATGGATGAGGAAATCGACGAAAAGATGATGGGAGAAATTGCCCAGTATGCAGGAGCGCTTAGAGGCAGCGAAACTGTCTTCATGGAGAACATGGTAAACAAGCTGAATGCATATTGTTACCGGACTATTCGTGGGAAAGGGGTACTGGGCAGTGATTATCCTTGGAACTACCTGATTATATTCGGATATCTGGCGGTGTTTCTGATAGCTGTTCTGGCAAAAGATTGGAAAGTGCTGTGGAAGCTGCCGCTCCTTTTCTTTGTGCGTTCCGGTCTCTGGATGTATATTTTATGGGGAGAACGGGATCCTGTCAGGATTACCCATTCTCTTTATCTGATGGAATTTTCCATTTTGGCTGCTATGGCCTTTGAACAACAGAGGCAGATGGAAAATGGAAAAAGCAAAAAGATTATGAGCGTGCTTTTGGTGATGGGATTGTTTTTCTTTGTCCTCACAACGTTTCCGGAAAACCTCAGGCTGGTATCAGAACAACAGGGATATCGGGAGGAAGTAAATGCTCCGTATAGGGAATTGTACGCTTACTTGTCGGGAGAGGAGAATGCAGACAGATTTTATTTTATTGATGTCTATTCTTCCGTTTCCTATTCGGAAAAAATGTTTGAACATGTGGACAATTCTCTGGATAATTATGATATCATGGGCGGATGGGCATGTAAAAGCCCTCTCTGGGAGAAAAAGCTTGCCGCATTTGGGATCGACAGCATGGAGCAGGCTCTGCGGGAGAGGGAGGATGTTTTCTTTGTGAGAAAAATCAGTGAGGACATGGGCTGGCTGAGCGTGTATTATGAGGAACATGGAACACCCATTGAAACCGAACTGATCGAAACCATAGCGGGAGAATTTGAGATCTATGCAGTGAGTGCAGAGGCAGGACCGCTGGGAGGGATGTAAATGGATGGAAAGAAGGAAGTTCCCGTTCTGGAAGGAGCGGACATTTATTTAAGACTTATGGATGAAGGAGACACCGACCTCATCATCCGGTGGAGAAATACGGATTTTGTGCGCCGGAATTTTATCTATCAGAAGCCCTTTACCAGAGAGGGACACAAGGCATGGACCAGGGATATGATTGATACGGGTAAAGCGGTTCAGTTTATGATCTGTGTGAAAGATACGGGAAAGCCGGTGGGAAGTGTGTACCTTCGGGATATTGATCATAACCACCATAAGGCGGAATATGGAATTTTTATCGGGGAGAGAGAAGCTTTGGGCAAAGGATTCGGGACGCAGGCAGCAGAACTGATGATCCGATATGGGTTTGAGGAACTAAAGCTCCATAAGGTGATGCTCCGGGTGCTTGCGGAAAATTTCCCGGCAAGAAAAAGCTATGAAAAAGCGGGTTTTGTACAGGAAGCTTATTTAAAGGACGAAGTGTTTTTGGAGAATCATTATAAGGATATAATTTATATGGCAGTGATTGGTGGAGAAAAAGATCATCAAGAGCTGTCTGCATCAGGAGGAAAGGAATAGGCATGGCGAAATTGATCAGTTTTGTGATTCCCTGTTATCGTTCAAGGGAAACACTGCCCGGAGTGATCGGGGAAATTAAAGATACCATGAAGACGCTCACAGATTATGAGTATGAGATTATTCTGGTCAACGACAGTTCACCAGATGATACGTTTGAAGTGATTAAAGAAATCTGCCTGCAGAATCAGAACGTCACAGGAATTGATCTGGCAAGAAATTTTGGGCAGCACAGCGCTTTGAAATAAACGGGATATGTTGAACTGGTTAAAATACTTTCAAAAATTTCTAAAGAGATGATGAATCAGTCCTGTGTATAACGATGCACCTTACGGCCTCTGTCTTTTTGCACACCCCGTGCATATTCGATTTCCGGGTAGCCAAAACCGACAATCAATTTCATATAGTGGTCTTTTGGTATCCCCAACATTTCCCTTGCCTTCGGAGAGAGTTCCTGCAGAACATCCGATGAATAACTCATGATGATCGTTCCAAGACCAAAGTTTCATGTGCTATGAAAAGGTGGGGCACAGCGTATGCGATATTCCAGATTTGCCTTACCCTTTCCTTATCGTCAATCACTGTATATTCCACACCACAGGAATTGCCACCGGTCGGTGCAGAAGCCATGGCGCTTAAAATCCTGCTTATAATCTTCGGATCAACATCTTGATCTAAATATCTTCTGCAGGAACGGCGGTTCACAATCAACTGTTCCATATAGCTGCCCATTTCAGGTGGCGGCGGCTGCAAAGAATTTTCCGGCTTCTTATCAAAAATGGAGATCGCNCCCACAGGACATACAGCAAGNCAATGCTCNCACCTCCAACAGCCCCGCCATCCATACCGTTCAAATTCTTTCATGGACGGGTAGCCNTCCTGACCGTACTCGATTACCATGCCAGANCATACATTNATACATTTNCCACAGCGNGTACACTTTGACTTATCCACTGAAAAATGNGTTTTTTGTTCCATTCCCATAATCGTTCNCTGNTCCTTCTNCTTGTCATCCAAACNACTATTCAACGATTTTGCTTCTGCTATCTTTCCTCGGTTTTGCCTGCGGGTATTCTCCATCACAATATCCCAAAAGGACAAAGCAGCGGGCAATATAATTTTCGGGNATCTNCCATTCCTNCAAGANNGTNNCNCCNANNTCNTTATCAAANGTTTCCTCACCCCTTGCAATAATACAAGAGGAAATGCCCAGTTCCGCCGCCATCAACACCATNTTCTCCGCNCAACAAAAGGCNTCGGGAATACTNTANAGAAAATTCTTCTGTGCAAAAACCACACAGACCGCGGGCGCTCCGTAAAAGCCGCTTTTCATAGACGGATCATCAATCACGCTGGGCTGNTCCTTTGAAACATAGCTGCCCGACAGCCTGCTTCGGTCAAAACGGGCGAGGTTCAACCGTCCAATCTTCTCGACTAACGCCTGATTACGAATACCCAAAATAATACTGCGCTGACCGCCTCCGGCGTTTGGCGCATAAGTTCCGGCTTCTATGATTTTCTCCAAATCCGGTTTTGAAATCTGCCTATCCTGATATTTACGGATAGAGCGGCGANGNTTNATCANNTCAAAAAGTTCCATCATTCNATCTCCTTCCAACATTGCGGATCAGCATCATAAAAATCCCCCCGGGCTCCGCTGGCAACAGCAGGACAGCCACGGCACCATGCTTTTAATTCGCATTTGCTGCATTTCTTGAACTTGTCATATTCCCGATAAGCTTCCATTTCAC